>Ga0081474_112604_pt1 | contig 37439 bp, 39 predicted proteins | sample OneHunmetagenome_2_FD_70978 | JGI IMG/M metagenome (GOLD analysis project Ga0081474, IMG submission 70978) | Ferrous microbial mat communities from One Hundred Spring Plain, Yellowstone National Park, USA v2 (version 2) | ecosystem: Environmental > Aquatic > Non-marine Saline and Alkaline >... | reverse complement strand
AATCTGTACCGCATAGTTATATCTATTTTTTAATAACTATAAAAGGTTTCTGTAAGGGGACTATCCATCCCCCACCTCACGGAGGGGGACTTCCGCCCCCTTAACCCCCCAGAAAGTTAAAATAAATCAACTAGGGATTTAGCGGAGAGAATAAGAGGATGGGTGTGTATTTGAGGACAGGGAGATTTGGAGAGAGAATATCTGGTCATGAGTTCATTAATGTGGGCTTCATGTTTCTTCCTTGCTGTGGGTTCTGTGTTGTTGACTTTCTACAAACTGGTGCCCCAATCCCTGACCGTTGCAACAGGAGTTGCAGTGATCCTCGTGGCCCTGACCTCCATATTCGTTATGAGGGGAAGGAAATGGGCTGTGCATTTGGGAGCCTTATTGGGCTTGCTGGCGATCCTCATCTCCTCCTCGTCCAATGCGCATAGAACGGCCTTGACACAGATAGGAACGAATCCGACAATAACCTCTCTTGACGTTCTAATGATAGGAGGTTTTTACGTGTTCCCGGCCATATATATCATCATTTGGTTGGGAATGATGGTGAGGAGCAGAGGAAAGCTTTCTTAACATTCATTCTATTAATCCTTCCATGGGAAAGCCTCAGATAGTAAGGGAGTTAATGGAGAACCTGGATAAAGTCAACGAGATCTTCGGAGAGCTTGAGCCCATATTCAAGTTCCTAAGGCTAAAGGTAGTGAACCTAGAGGAAGGGCATGCAGTCATGGAAATGCCGTATCATCGAGACGCCACCAGAACGGGGGACATACTCCACGGTGGGGCCATAATGACGGTCATGGACTACACCGGAGGGTTGACAGTTATGACGGTCAATGACGGTAACGATCAAGTGACCCAAGAGCTCAAGATAAACTTCCTTGAGCCCATGAGGGAAGGACCGTTCAGGTCAGAGGGAAGGATAGTGAGGAAGGGGAGGACGGCTGTGGTAGTTGACCTGGAGTTCAGAGACGCCACAGGGAAGCTGGGAGCCAAGGGACTTGGGACGTGGTATATATTGAGAAAAAACTCCAAGTGAGTCAAGATCAGATCTTGGGTTCAACCCCAAGTAACAGGACCGAGAGCTTCACCTTTTCTCCAACTTGGTCGCTTACCATTGCCTCCAAGGCGGCCGAGTCCCTGTAGAACTTCTCTACGCCAGTATACTCGAAGTAGCCATATCCCCCATGCACCTGCAAGGATATTCTAGACATCCTTTTAGCCAGGTCTATGGACAACAGTTTGGCCTCTCCTGCCTCAAGCGATTCATTGTCCTTTATGGAATAGATGAACCTTTCCAAGGCCTTGATTTGGGCGTCATATTCCAGCAATTGGAACGCCAAGGGTTGAAACTCCGCAAGAAGTGAGTTGAAAGCCCTTCTGGACTTGGAGTAGTCCATGGCCCTCTCCAATGAGGCCTGGGCCATTCCCAGGGCAATCGCAGCAACCTCCAGTGAAGCCTCATCTAACACCTTGGGAGTGGGGTCGACCTCCACTTGAGACAATTTTTCAGCCACAGAGTCAACACTTACGTGGGAGAGTCCCAAACCTCTGAAGCCCAAACTATGATGGGCCCTCACTTCTGTTACTCCGCCCTTGATCACTACCAGCGTCTTAGGATCAGCATAGGAAACCAGAAAGTCCGCCCTGGGCAAGGGCAGATAGGGTATCTCTCCCCTTATCCTTCCACCGTCTAATTTGAGGTTCCTTTGAAATAGTGGAAGGGTCCACGATGTTTTCCCAGATACTATGTCCTGTACATAGCTTTCGGCCAGAGAGAGATCGCGGATCAATGTTCTACCCACAAGGGAGTGCTGGAGTAAAACGAAGAGCGCAGTTGTAGGTGAGTACTTGGAGATCTCCTGAAGGACCAACATGAAGCTGGTCCTGTCAAGATCTGAGCCTCCATATTTGGAGGGGAGCATGGCACCAAGAAATCCGGCGGAGGCCAACTTGGACCTAAGTTCGTTGTCAATACCCTCCTTCTCTATTTTCTCCGCCCTCTGTGCCAACTCCCTCTGGGCGAATTCCCTGGCCGTACTCCTCATTAATAGCTGATCCTCGCTGAACACGATCTCACCTCTTCTTTAACAACATCCTGGAAATCACCAACTTCTCCACCTCGTTTGTGCCCTCCCATATCTCCTCGATCTTGGCGTCTCTGTAGAACTTCTCCAGTTTGCTTGTTACTCCCTGCATTCCAGTGTATTTGAGAGCTAAGTCAGTAACATATACTGCCGTTTCCCCTGCAAAATACTTTGCCATGCTGGTCTTCACAGGGTCTGGAGCGAACTTGAAGAGCCTATCAGCGGCATCATATGTTAGTAGCCTAGCCGCATGCACCCTGGTGGCCATATCGGCCAAGGCGAACTGATATGTCTCCCTATTGTTCAGGCCATTATTTATTATATATTCTGTGAACATATCCAGCGCTCCCTGCGCTATTCCTAGCGCCTGAGTGGCCACGTGTATCCTACTTATGTCAAAGAAGGTCATGACGTAGTAGAAGCCCTTCCCCTCCTCCCCTATGACGTTCTCCTCGGGAACCTCAACGTCCCTGAACTTTAGATGGGCCGTACTTGTCGCCCTCATTCCCAGCTTCCCCTTCATCTGCTCCGCCTCAAAGCCCGGCCATGAGGACTCCACCACCACCATGGTCATTCCGTGATGTCTCTTCTCAGGAGATGGCGGCGGAGAGCTCCTGGCCAATACGTAGAAGTGGTTGGCAACGGTACCGTTGGTTATGAATATCTTCTCGCCGTTGAGTACGTAGCCTTTACCTCTCCTCTCCAACCTGCTCCTTATTCCCGCCACATCACTGCCTGCCGATGGTTCAGTCACTGCGAATCCGCTTATCTTCTCTCCCTTCAATACGGGCTCCAGGTACTTCTTCTTGAGATAGTCGCTCCCGAAGAGCATGATCACCTCGGAACCGAAGGCTGCACTGAGGGCCGATATTCCCAACCCTGGGTCTACCCTACAGAATTCCTCCATTGCAACCAACATTCCCCAAGGGTTGCTCATGTCCAAGAATCCAGCCTCGAAGGCCTTCCTTCTTATCTCCTCGGGATACTTCTCTTCCTCCTCATATTTCCTAATTTTCTCTTCCGTGAACTCCCGGAGGGCGAACTCTCTCGCCTTACCCCTGAGTTCATCCAAATTCTCGGGTATCAAACTCACACCCCCTCAAGTACGACGGAGTACCCCTGTCCTCCGCCAATACATAACGTGGCGACACCTATACCGCCCTTCCTTTCGTGAAGGGTTCTGGCCAAGGTGCCCACTAACCTAGCACCTGTGGCACCCAATGGATGCCCTATGGCTATTGCTCCCCCATGCACGTTAACCCTCTCCTCGTCCAATCCCAACTCCCTCTCGGCGTACAATACGACAACAGCGAAGGCCTCATTGATCTCCCAGAAGTCCACGTCCTCCACCCTCACTCCTGCCCTCTGGAGTGCCTTCCTACTTGCCGGCACTGGACCCTTTCCCATGACGTGAGGTGGAACTCCTGCCCAGCCTAGAGCCTTAACTTTCGCCAGAGGCTTGAGGCCGTATTGGTTGACCTTCTGTTCCGAGGCCAGCATCACCAAGGAGGCACCTGCGTTATATGGGGCTGAATTTCCAGCGGTTATTACTCCACCGGGCTTGAAGGCCGGTTGAAGCTCCCTCAGCTTCTCCATGCTGGTATCAGCCCTTATGCTCTGATCCCTGTCAACTTTCAACGTCTTACCCTCGTACTCCACCTCTATGGGCAATATCTCTTCCCTGAACCATCCCTCCTCCGTGTACCTATGGGCGAGCCTGTGGCTTCTAAGGGAGAACCTGTCCATGTCATCCCTCGGTATACCGCTCTCTTGCGCCAGGTTCTCCGCGGTGAGTCCCATTACGTAACCGGAGCTCATCTGATATTTGAGGTACTCAGGCCTAGTCAGGAGCCTATAATTGGGTTCTATGTTATCGTTGTTTACCATGGGAACGTGAGTCATGTGCTCATAACCCCCAGCCAACACGACCTCGGAATTCCCTGTGGCGATCTCCATTGCTCCAGATGCGACAGCGTTCATGGAGGAGGCGCATTGCCTATCCAGGGCGAAGCTGGGAACCTCAGGAGGTAGCCCAGCTAATAGCACAGGATGTCTTCCTCCGAAGCTCCAGTTCTCCTTCACTTGGAGGGCACAACCCAATATAACGTCGCCCAATTCCTTGGGGTCAACTCCTGTCCTCCTCAGGGACTCCTTTATGAGCTCTGCCACAGCCTCATCCATTCTAATGGAATTGAACACATCCTTCTCAGGCTGATTGGGCCTGGACCTGGAGAAGGCAGTTCTAAGGTAATCAACCACGTAAACTTCCACCTCAATCACCTCCCTTTGAACTGTGGTTTTCTCTTCTGCACGAAGGCTGAAATACCTTCCTTAAGATCCTCCGTGGAGAAAAGGACTCCGGAGGCAAAGGACTCCATTTCTAGCCCAACGTCAGAGGGAACCTCTCCTGCCTTATTCACCAACCTCTTGGCCAACGCTGCAGCAACTGGTGCGGCCTTCTCGGCCAAATCAGAGGCGAAGTTCAGGGCCTCGTCCTCATCCTTTACCAGCCTGTTCACTATGCCATATTCCAACGCCTGTTTACCGCTCATTCTCTCAGTTGTGAGAATGTGGTAGAGTGCCCTACTCGCCCCAACCAATTTGGTCAGCCTCTGCGTTCCGCCCCAACCTGGAACTAGGCCCAGCCCCACCTCAGGAAAACCGATCTGGGAATTCTCCGTGGCCAACCTTATATCGCAGGCCAGGGAGAGCTCAAATCCCCCACCCAGCACATACCCCTTCATGAGGGCGACAGTGATCTTGGGGATCTCCGATAGTTTCCTGAAAGTCCTCTCCCCCCTCCTTCCGAACTCCAGGAATTGGAAAGGATCCCTAAAGAATGTCCCTAACTCAGCGCCTGCCGAGGTATTATCCCCTTGCCCTGTAACCACCACCACGTTAACAGACTGGTCGTTCCAGAGCTCATCAATTACCTTATCCAACTGCTCCATGACCTCTCCATTTATTAGGTTCAACTTAGGCCTATTGATCTTCACCAGGGCTACCTTTCCCCTCCTCTCCAAGGTGACCACGTTCGAGGCCTGCTGAGGCCTAACTTCCCTACCCTCAAGGACCTCCCTCATCCTCCCCTCTCTTATGGAAGCTGCGGGCTGGAATACGGAAGAGTTAAGTTGCTGAGAGATCCTGCTCAACTTCTCAGCGATCTCAGAGCTCTTAAATGCCTTGGCTGCGGATATGGGACCGAAGGGCCTATTCATACCTAACTTCACCGCGGTCTCCACGTCTTGAGGCGAGGCTACGCCCATCTCGATCAACTTCACAGCCTCATTTATTTCCAGGGCCAAAACGTCTGTAAGGTCGAAGGCCCCCTGATTCCCCCTCACCTCAGGTCTCCCCTTAGACCAGTCATAGAATCCCCTCCCGCTCTTCTTACCCAATTTACCTGAGTTCACCATGTCCCTCAGTAGGGTGCATTGACCATACTCCACAGACACCTCCTTTGAGAAGTACTCCAAGGAATGATACGCTACGTCCAAACCCACGAAGTCCATGAGCTCGTAGGGACCCATTGGAAGTCCCTGTGCCTTAGCTGTGGCATCAACGTCCTCGATCCTGACGCCTCTCTGGGCGAGGAGACAGAAGAAGAGCGTCTCGGCCGCATTAATTCTGTTAACTATGAAACCAGGGACGTCCTTTCTCACAAGAACAGGAACTTTACCTATGGCTTTGGTTACCTCCACCGTCCTTTGGATCACCTCTTCACTTGTTCTCTCTCCCCTGATCACCTCCACCAACTGCATAACAACGGCAGGATTGAAGAAGTGCATTCCAACCACCCTTTCAGGGTGGGAGGTGGCCTCGGCGATTGTGGTGATCCTTATGTTTGATGTGTTCGTGGCCAGAATTGTCTGAGGTTTAGTGACTGCGTCCAACCTCCTGAACACTTCCCTCTTCAAGTCCACCACTTCGGGCACCGCCTCAACCACGAACTCCGCGTCCTTGGCGGCACCTTCCATGTCAGTTGAGGTGGTTATTCTAGACAGGATGGTGGTGGAGGGCTCCTTAAGCCTTCCCTTCTCCTCCAATTTGGCTAAACTGTCCTTTATTCTCGTCATCCCCTTATCCAGGAACTCCTGTTTGACGTCAACGAGGCCTACGTTGTGACCGGCTATTGCGAATACCTCCGCTATGCCGTGCCCCATCTCCCCCGCTCCCACTACAACAACCTTCATTCACATCGCCCTCCTGACCACTGCCACCAATTTGCCGGCTGAAGTGAGGTCACCCTTGACCTTAAGGGTACCGTTGAGCACGGCGTCGACTGGGCTGAGCTTGCCCAGCACAACGTCCTCCAGCACAGAGGATGGACCTTCAACCTCAACGTCCGACAGGTTAGCGACGCCACGCAAAACTGACACCGCCTCGGGCTTAAGGATCACGTAGAACGGTTCCTCCGTTAGGAACTGGAATACTTTCCTCCCTCCCACCTCGGAGACCAAGTAGTTTGGGTCTAACTTGCTCAATACACGGTTCACGGTATCAATAACGCTCATAATGATAGGTCATTGCCTAAATCTTTAACTCTATCGCTATAACGTTTTGGAAGAGAATTGTCCCCCCCCCCAGGATGTTCTTGAATTTATGAGATGGTGGAGAAGATTGTTATTCTTCGTTTTATGCATACAGGATAAAGGTACCTGGCCAGTAAGGCATTCCATTCAGTTAATTCAAGAAGGATAAGGGAGTTCCATGGAGTCCCTAAGGCTCGCTCCCTGGACAAGGCAGAATCCAGAGGCGACCCATGGATGAAACGAAGACTCGGAGGCCTCTAAAAATAGCAAAGTAGGGAATCTAATTTAACTAGAACAAGACAAAAATTCACGAGGGACTAAGACACCATCTTTCTTAATTCCTTCTTATCTATCTTATGTGTGGAGGTCTTTGGCATGGAGTCCACAAAAATGAATCTGTCAGGTATCCACCACTTCTGTATCTTACCCTGCTCCGCCAACTTAGCTAAGTGAGACCTTATGGTCGCTTCATCTACCTGCCCAGACCTCACCACGAAGGCCACAGGCCTCTGTCCCCACTTCTGATCAGGAACTCCCACAACCGCCACCTCCCCTACACCGGGGCATTCGCTTATTGCGTTCTCCAAGAGAAGGGCGGGTATGAACTCACCTCCGCTCTTTATGGAGTCCGACTCCCTATCAACTATTGTCACGTAACCGAATTTGTTAATAACGGCCAGGTCACCGGTATGAAGCCAACCGCCCCTCCACAGTTTCTGGGTCCTCTCAGGATCCTTATAATACTCCTTGGTCAACCAGGGAGCCCTGACTACGATCTCCCCCACCGTCTTTCCGTCCGCTGGAACGTCGTTCATGGATTCGTCCACAACCCTAAGCTGAACCAGGGGTATGGGGGTACCTGCAGACATTGAGCACTGCAGCTTGGTCTGCTCGTCCGCGTCCTTCAGGGAGTAATTGTAAACCCCTATGGTCAACACGGGGCAAGTCTCGGACAGCCCATATCCCCCCACCGTGGTTATCCCGAACTCCTTGGCCTTCATGGCAAGGCCCGTGGGAAGTGCCATCCCACCTATTGTTACTCTCATTCCCTTCAGGTATTGGGCGTACTCCTTGACGCTAGGATGTGAAAGAATCATGTAGAGAATGGTTGGAACCATGGCCGAGTAGGTAACCCCTTCCCTCTTTATGAGCTCCAATATGTTCTGCACGTCGTATCTTCCAGGTAGGACGTACTTAGAGCCCACAGTTACCGCAACGTAAGGCATGCCCCACGCATGTACGTGGAACATGGGCACCAAAATCAAGTAGACGTCCCTTTGGGTTAAGGCGAGAGGATCGTTCCTACCGGCCATGGAGACCGACTGGGCGTGGAGCACCAATTGCCTGTGAGTGAACCAAACTCCCTTTGGCATTCCAGTGGTACCTGAGGTGTAAAATATTGTGGCCCTTGTGTCCTCGGGGAGGTCTGGAAAGTCGTACCTGGGACCGGAGAGTAAGTCGGCATACTGATGTGCATTCAACGACGTCTTAACAGTTCCCTGGTCACTGTACACTATCCATCCCTTAACGAAGGAGAATGCGTCCTTGAACTTCTCGATAAGGGGAAGGAACTCGTCCCTGACGATCACGTACTTATCTTCAGCGTGCTTCATGGTGTAATGGATGACCTCTGGGGGATACCTTATGTTGACGGTATGAAGGGTCGCTCCCATCATGGGCACCGCGAAGTACATCTCCATGTAACGCATTGTGTCCCAATCAATCACCGCCACAACGTCACCTTCTCTAACTCCCACGTCGTGAAGTCCCTGAGCAAGCCTGGCCACCCTGTCCCTGAACTGCGAGAGGGTATACCTCTCGTTCCTGTAGACTATAGGGGTCTCAGGGTTCCTGGACACAGCTGAGTCCAGGAGAGACTTAAGGTTCAACTGATAGTTATATGCCATGATAGGTCATAGGCTCGCGGTTTAAAATATTTGATATGTTTAGGTGACACAGTTACCCTTTCCAAGTCCCCTTTACCACCCACTTTGGTTCCTCCGTGAAGTCCACCTCCCTGGGTTCAACCTTCAACTCCTCAACCAACTTCTCATTCACCTTGACGCCTATCCCCGGTCCCTGTGGGACTTCACTGTAACCTTCCTTCACTGGGGTGGAGTCGTATATGAGCTCCCTCTTCCACGAGGGGAACCAGTCGTAGAAGCTCTCCTGCACCAGAAAGTTGGGGATAACGGCATCCAACTGGAGGGTCACAGCGTTCTGAATGGGGCCAAAGGCATTATGATAGGCCATCTCAACTCCAAAGGCCTCCGCAACTGCGCTGACCTTCTTTGCCTGGGTAACTCCACCGACATTCGTGAGATCTATTTGGAGGAAATCGACCAATCCCTGAGAGAGGTAGTCCAGGGCCTCAGTGAGGCTGAGGATCCTCTCACCCAGGGCCACCCTAACGGAAGTGCTCGCCCTGTACTTCCTCAAACCTTCCATGTTCTCTGGGTGGACTGGCTCCTCCATGAAGAGCGGATTGAACGGTTCAAGGGCTCTAGCAGCCATTACGGCGGAATTTGGGTTGAACCTACCGTGGTGTTCGATCAATATTTCCACGTCATCACCCACGGCCTCCCTTACTGCCTTCACCCTCTCCACCGCCTTGGAGAGCCCCCTTTCGTCCAAATAGTCATAATATTCTCCGAAAGGATCGAACTTCAGTGCCGTATAGCCCATGTTCACAGTTCGTTTGGCCTTTTGGGCGAAGTCCTCGGGGGTTACACAATCAGGATACCAGCCGTTGGCGTAGTTCCTCACCCTCCTTCTGAAGCTACCGCCCAACAACTTGTATATTGGGGCGTTGAACTCCTTCCCCACAATATCCCAACTGGCAATGTCTATTGCGCTTAAAGCCGTGGTAGACTCGAAGGACCTGGCCAGGTAGAAGTCCTGTTTATGCCACTCCCAGCTGTTCCTCTCAATTTCCTCCACTTCTCTACCAACGTACGACTTCGCCACCTGTTTCACAGCCGAATGCACCTGCAGTGGCCTTGCCGTCGGAACGGCCTCACCGTAACCAACTGAACCGTCGGCCGTAACGACCTTCACAAGTATGGTAATGGAGGCCCAGGTGGCTGAACCACCCTCCTTTCCTGCCAGGGTTATGGGCTCTATTTCCCTTATCTTCATAGGCATAAATGGTGGAGGTGAGTAATATGTTCAACACTTTTTAGTTGGGAATAGAAAAATAGCTCATGAGAATGGTTGTCTTTTCCTCCAGTGCAGAGGCCGAAATGGAGGAGCCAGTGGTCTGCGACGCCAACAGAGTAACGGTGGACGCATCCAAGTGCAAGGGCTCATCAATAAGTGTAGCACCCTTTATTTCAAGGTTCGCAAAGGAAGTGGGATTTCACGTCACGGTGGTGGACCCATTCGCAGAGGAGAACTCCTACGAGGCAGATGAAGTGATTAGAGGGACGACCTTCGAGGTGGGAGATGAAGTTGTGAAAGGAGCATATTCAGTCGTTGCCACAAGGCACGTGTACGACACGTGGGCCATAGTTAAGTCCGTCTTCGGTGGGGCGAAGGAGGTGGCGGTGGTAATGAGCCTCAGAAGGGCACAGGTCATATTGAAGAGATTACTTCAGGCTGGTCTAACCAAGGAACAGTTAGCCAAGCTCAGATTGCCGGCTGGCCTTGACCTGGGCGCGTCCAACGAGAGGGAGATAGCGTTAAGTATCGTATCTGAGGTCCTGGCCTTAGAGAGGGGAGGGACGGGAAGGCCCCTGTCCCAACTCAAGGACCTCTCCTCATTGGTGAACTCCCTATGATAAAGCACGTGGAGTGGTCAAGGCATAGTTTAACGGAACCTCCTCTGATTGTAATGATATATAAGAAGGTGGAGGACGGGAAGGTAGTTGCGGGATATAGGGTGATGTACTATAGGAACACAATACTTGTGGTGTATGAGGACGATAGACTTCCAGGGGGAGAGTTGGTGGACATGGCTCCGTCCTCTGTGCAGAACCTCATTAACATAATAGACAAGTACTACGACAGGGGAGACGACTTGATCATAGTTGGGGAGCAGAGAGTCGGTGAGGAGGTAGTGGAGAAGATCCACGAAAGGTAAAAATGAAAACTTAAAAGTGAAAATAGAAAAGTTTTTAAAAAAAAACTTATCTTAACCTCCTACTCACGAGGACTAGGGCGACCACCGCTATTATTATTGCCACAACTGCGACAGCTAGAGACCCGTACACTATTGTGGATGCAGAGCTCACCTGAGAGTGTAGGCTCGTGTACTCACCCTGAAGGGTGTTTACCTGACCTGATAGATCGTGTACGCTGGAGTTCAAGGTGGACAGGGAAGATGTCAAGGAGTTAATGTCGCCTGTGAGTGAGTTGAGTTGTGTACTGAGGTTGGACAATTTAGAGTTCAGTGCACTTACGTTCCCTGAGAGGGCGTTACTCAGCAAGTTGAGTTGGGTGGTCAATGCGGCCAATTGACTGTGTAGTGCACTTACGTTCCCTGAGAGATAGTGGTCTATTTGGTTTATGAGAGCGCTTAGATTTTCAAGCTCGCGGTTTATGCTGGACACTGCCTGCTGTGGGTTGTACATAACTGATATGGGCAGTATATAGGTTGCAGAGGAGCCCGACATATTAGCGGTAATTGTGAGATTGGCCAGCTCATCAGTGTTTGGTACGGAGAAGGACACCATATATCCGGTCGAGGTGGACGTTACAGTAACAGGTTGCCCGTTAAGTGAGGCAGTAACTGTCGCCATGGTGGTGGGAGAACCTTGGTATGTCACCGTCACGCTCGCGGTCACTGAAGTACCACCTGGTAGAGGGACGAATGTTTCAGGTGTAATTAGGGGGGCTGTTGTAGTGGTGCCGTTGTAAGTTATGGATATTGTGTTAACACTGACCTTCAAGGCTTGAGTCTGAAGGGTAACAACGAACGGAACCTCGGTGGTGGGTATGGTGACAGTCTTCTGTGTGGTTACATATCCTGGAGCTGAGACCATCAACGTGTAAGTTCCAGCCTCAAGTTGGAAGGAGGCCTCGCCTGAGGAGTTGGTTGTCTCGGTAAGCCCATTAATGGAGACAGTGGCGCCCTGTACTGGTATACCCACTGGATTGAGTACCTGCACCACTAGAGGATAGGTCTGTGGCGAGAACTGGAAAGTGGTTGAGTTGGTGAACCCAGTGCTAGTTCCCACGTGAACAGTATAGGTGCCGAAGGGGAATAGGGAATTTGCCTGACTGGGGAACGTCACAACTGCTGCAGTGTAGATTCCGCTAGATGAGGAGTTAGTGACAACGCTAGCCACCGCTTGACCTTGGGGATTGAAGACAGTTATCCCCACTTCCACGTTGGGTGAAGTTGTACCGCTCACCACCAAGGTTTGTCCAGGGTGAATCACCGGATGATTTACAGTGACGGTAATTGTTGTGGTGGCTGATGTCACGGGGAGTACAAGGAATATGGACGCCAAGAGAATAACCGAAACCAGTTTCAATGCGTTCATGACTTTTCACCTCTTAAAGGAAACATAAAAAAATTGTCTTAACTTACGGTCAGGGTCAATGTTTCAGTCCCCGGCACGTAAGGTATGGACAGCTCGGGGTTCTGGTATAGTATTATGGTAACGTTGTAGGTACCGGCATCGGCTGGAGTCCAGACTGTTCCGATGGAGCTGGTCTGTCCAGGGGATAGGGTGGTGATTGCGATCTCTGGAGACGTCACGACGGTTCCATTGACCTCGATTTCAATTATTGCGTATACTGTGGCATTAACATTACCAGTGTTCTTTTCAGCGAAGGTGATCTCGTAGCTCTGTCCAGGTGTCAGAGTCGTTACTGGCTGGCCTGTGGAGACACTAACTACCTGGCTTGAGATTATTGTTGGCTTGGCAACGACTGATCCCACGTAGAAGTAACTGCTTCCGGTCATTGTGAACTGAGTCTGAACGTTATTTACATAGGCATTTCCTGTGGTGACATCAACCACAACCGATATCTTGTTGACCTGTCCGCTGGCAACGGATATTACTCCTCTCTGTCCCGCGTAGCTTGAGTAATCAGCTGCGGGAACGACTCTGAGCTCTCCCGTGTAGTAAGGACTGTTACCTATTTCGGCCACTGTCAGTGTGGTAGTCACGTGAGTGGCCGGGTTGGTAATGGTCACGTTGAAGTTCCTGCCGTTACTTCCAACGTTAGGATTCAGTACGGCATCTGGGGCATAGACAGTTATGTTGACAAGTATTCCTCCGGTGGTGTTGGGGAATGGAGCAACATTGATGGATGATTCAGTAATGTTGGTGGTGCCGTACATCTCCTCAATTGCAGGAGGAACAATGGCATTTATGGTCAGAGGCGAGCCTGTACTGAGAGATAGGGAGGCTACACTACTCACAATACCCTGGTTGGCAAAAACGACCTGACTGAAACTGTAGACGTAATTGGTCACAGTAACAGAGTCTGTGGCGTTAACGTTGAGGTATCCTGGTGTATATTCACCTGGACTGCCGCTCCACAGAGTCATCGGTATGGTTACGTAGAACGTGGTGGAGTTTTCGTAGTAGTAACTAAATGAAGATGGGAACTTCAGTAGCTGACCTGAGTTTGCTGCCTGGACGTAGGCCAGAAGATCGGAGAGCGCTGATACTGAGGAGAGAGAGCCTGTGCTCCCCACAGGAGGCATGTTACTGAACAGTGAGAACAGCGGGTAAGTGACTGATACGTTAAGGGTTGCGAAAGGTGAAGACGGACTTGGGTTAACTATGCTCACCTTAGGAGCCACGTTGTTTACAGATACTGTGGCGGGATGGTAGTTGACCACAACACCAGAGGCAGTGCTTAGGGTGCTCAAACTATTCACTGAATAGAAGTAAACTGTGGTTCCTGGGGCAACGGTGTAACCTGAGAGACCGCTTGTTAAGGAATTAATCCCTGCGACAGGTGAGGCTGACGTGTTACCCAAGTAGACCATTGCGGTAAAGTATGGACTGCCCGGCGCCATTTCGGACAATCTGAGAGAGTAGCCGTTGACGCTCTTTACTCCCGCTGGGCCCATGCCGTTCCATGCTGTGAAGTTAACGAAGAGAACGTTGGATGTGGTGAAGGTGGAGGTCTTGGATTTAATTAGACCAGGTGCGTTCACGGTGACATTAAGCGGAGAGCCTGGGTTGGCGGAAGTGACGCTGGTCGATATGGTCATTGATGCGGCTGAGAAGGTGACGGTGGCGTTAGAGGAGGTGTGAGAGGACGGAGAGGTATAGGACACAGTGAGGATGGCTCCCACCATCTCGTTTGCTGGAATACTGAAACCATTTATCACTATGTCAGTACCGTTGTAGTAGTAAGTGACTGTGCCAGTGAAGTTACCTGAGTTGGGAGCTGTCTCAGTTAGCGAGAGAGACGTTCTATCCTTGTGAGCGTCCTTGCCAGCGGTGAAGTTATAGTAGGAGCCGTTTGCAAGTTTCAGGTAGAGGAAGGCTGTTGGAGATAGAACGGATGCCGGACTGGAGGCTGCATATGCTGTATCCTGCACCAGTACCGATATTGTGTGAGTATCTGAACTTCCTACCACAGATGGTAAGTAAGCGGTCCCTGAGGAGGACGGTGTGCTGGAAGTTGGGACAGTGACCAGAGTCTTGACGGGTACGGTGGTCAGGGAGTAGGTTATGTTGGCTGGAACGGGACTAATTAGATCGTTGACCCCAAACTCAACGGTAGTTCCAGAGGGCAAATTGCGTATGCCTAGAGCAGCTAGAGCAGATAACAGCTGGCTCTCACTTATCGTTACTGTGAAGACGTCGTTACTTGATACTAGGTATAAATATCCGAATTTACCAAGGTTAAAGGTTACTGGAGGGCTTCCTGGAACTGTGACTATGACCACGAAGTTGGCCACTGGGATACCGTTATACAGTAGCTCTTCTCCGTTAACGTTCAATAGAGTCTCGCTGTTTACGTTATTTGGCAGGTTGGGTTCAGAGTAGTTGACCTCATATACGGAAGTGGAATTGGAGACTGTAGTAACGGTGGGAAGGACGGGTGTGAGCTTTGTGGCGAGAATTGTAATTGGGGTACTGGCACTTGTTTCGTTAGTTAAGTAACCAAAGTAGAAGTAGTTACCGAAGTCGGTGTAGGCCGTGGCCCTTATCTGAACCTTGGAGAGCTCCGAGGGAGTTAAGGTTACAACTATTGTGCCACTTGACGTCTGAGAAACTGAGGGAGATGACCCTATATTGACGGTTAGGGTTTCATTGAATACGCCACTACCAGCAGATGTTTCTGCCAATGTGATCGGTATGTTGGCTAATACCAATCCGTTACTGGTGTGTACTGCACTTCCGTTACTGGTGTATACTACACTTACAATAACTTGACGAGTTATAGAAGCGCTGAAGTTAGATATGTTGTCGAAGGCGTTCAATGTTACGGCACCTGAGGTCTTTGTACTGACGCTACTTACAGCAATCTTGCTTGGCATAATGGCGCCAGTCACTGAAGCGGAGGCCGACTCCTGGAGGGCATCCGTTACAGTTATGCTTATTGGAGTGAATTGACCGAAGAGGTGGTTTTCAATTAGATTGTCATACTGCTGCGCGCTCACATATGAGGGTAACCTAGCTTGATATCCTAGCCCAGTATAGGGGACAAATCCCCCCTCATCCGTACTTAACTTTAATTTGGCATAAGTTGAATTCGTCGGTACCGAACTTAAATAGATCTGGAAGCTACCGTTGTACACGTTTTCATTTAGAGCAGGAATAATACCGAAGAGACTGTTGTCGCTGGAGGGCAGCGCCATAGAAGCACTTACATTAACCGCGACGTTTTTGCCATAGATTACACCTGGATAGGATATGTTTTCAGTGAAGAAGTCGAGGTGGTTTTCGAATGTCCCCTGCGTGGCTAAGAAATAGGTATTTCCCCTAAGTGGATCAATTAGGGCACCGGGATCCTTTACTGTACCCACCCAGACGGAGTTCAGAGGTACAGTGGACTGAGATGATGTAAGGCTCACCGATTCACTGGTGAAATAGCTAAGTGTTATTTCATCAGTTCCGCCCTCTATTGGGCTATACAATATATTTATGCTCTGTTTTTCTGCTATATTATCTACATTTACGTTTACTACACCTACATTAGATCCGGCAGGAATATTGGAAGAGCTTCTGTCGTTGTACAGCACAGGTCCTATAGTGTTGGGCAATTTATAGTAATAATAATTTCCACTACTACTATAATAAAGATATGGGTTTCCGTAATCATATCCTATAGCATTATAAAGGAAAGTACCAACACTGTTAGAGACTATATTTAAATATAATCCATCAATGCCTTGATTATTCCCAGTTGTTGTGTTGGTTAGGAATATCCAGAACGTGTTAGTTCCCTTTATGAACAGGACATAGGAGCTGTTACCATTAACCAGGGAATGTAGGGTTTTGGACGTTGAGCCCTGTATAACTGTATTGTTCAATATGTATTCGGCAGCATTAGTTAGGCCGGTTGTGTTCACCGCACCATTGCTAACCACCTTGAACGTGCTCACCAGACCTGGGTCTGTTATTGCTATTAGCACAACCTGACCCGGTGAAAGGTACCCCACATTGGCGGCAATGCTCGTTCCATTGGACGTGCTGGAAACTTGAGCTCCAATTGGTAGTCCTACTAGGACGCTCGCCAAGAAAACGGCGAGGACCGCGATTCCTAGAGACTTCTGATACGACATTTCACTTTTCACTGGTTTACTCACAGAACAGGATCACTTAAAAAGGCGTCTACATATTTGTAGACAACAGTCTACAACTTGTTGAGGACGTACCTTAGGACGTTCCCTTCCTTAACGTACTCCAACTCCTGGGGAAGGTCTATCCTCAACACCCCCTGGAAGGTAACGCCGTTGGACAGGGCCACCTGGACTCTACCTCTAACCTTTAACTCGACTTGTTGGAAAGTTACCGTCTCGCCTCCCCTTATACCCAGTTCCCTCCAGTCCGGCGCCTCCACCGGAAGTACACCCATGGCCACTAGGTTGCTCCTATGTATTCTCTCGAAACTCTTGGCCAGCACCGCCCTTACACCCAACAGCCTGGTCACCTTTGCCGCCCAGTCCCTGGAGGAGCCTGAACCGTACTGCTCCCCCGCGAATATTACCAGGGGAACGCCCTCGCTTTGATACTTCCTGGCTGCGTCGTAAATTGTGGTGACCTCCCCGTCGGGGAAGTGCTTGGTGTAGCCGCCTTCCCTGTCCACCATGTAGTTCCTCAACTTGGGGTTCCAGAATCCACCCCTCAACATAACCTCGTGGTTACCTCTCCTGGCACCGAACGTGTTAAGTTCCTTAACATCAAGGGAGGCCAAGTACTTCCCGGCGGGGGAGTCGTGGGTGATCGGCCCAGCAGGAGAAATGTGGTCAGTCGTGACCTTGTCCCCGAACAGCGCTAGTATTCTGGCGTTCTTAACCTCAGTTACGGGCTCCATGTCCAGCCAGGGCGGCTGCCTCACGTAGGTGTTGTTACCCCAGTCATAAATGAGCCCGCCCGAGACGTTAAGGGCCTCCCAGTTCCTGTCCCCCCTGAAGACGTCCTCGTACTCCCTTCTGTAGAGCTGTGGGTCCATCGTTTGATTAACGTACTGCGACACTTGACTCAGCGAGGGCCAGAGGTCCTTTAAGTAAACTTTCCCCTGGAGGGGCTCGGAGAGGGGATCGAAGTCCATCCTTCCAGCTATAGCGTACACCACCACCAAAGGTGGCGAGGCCAGGAAGGTGCCCCTGAGGTGCGGGTTTATCCTACCCTCAAAGTTCCTGTTTCCGCTTATTACGGCGAAAACGTCCACCTTGGATTCGAGGACGTCCTTCTGCACCTCCGGTATTAGCGGACCCGAGTTTCCGATGCAAGTTGTACATCCATATCCCACAACGTTGAATCCCAACTGCTCCAGGTACCTCAGTAACCCCGTCCTTTCCAGGTATGCGGTGACTGCCCTGGAACCTGGGGCTAGGCTGGTCTTTACGTGAGGCGGCACCTTGAGTCCAAGTTCCACTGCCCTCTTTGCCACCAGGGCTGCCGCAATTATGACGGTTGGATTGGACGTGTTAGTGCATGAAGTTATGGCGGCTATGGCAACCGCACCGTCCTTGACCGTTTTTCCCACTTTGGAATCAGCCAACTTCCCCACCACCTCCTTGGCCCTGGTCAGCGGAACTCTCTCGTCTGGATTCCTGGGGCCGGCGATGGCTGGTTCGATCTCACCTAAGTCCACGTCCACCACCTGAGAGTACCTAGGTTCATCGCCGTAAAGGAGCCCCACCTCCTTGGCGTAGACCTCGACCGTGCCCGCGTCCCTGTTCGTCCCCCTCAAGTAGGCAAGGGTCGTCCGATCAATGGGGAAGTAGCCAACTGTGGAACCGTTTTCAGGTGACATGTTGGATATCGTGGCCCTGTCCTGCACTGAGAGCTTACTTAAGGAGGGACCGAAGTACTCAACGAACTTGTTCACCACCCCCATTTTCCTCAACTTCTCCGTAAGGTAGAGCACGACGTCTGTGGGAGTTACTCCCTCCCTCACCTCACCTGTTAGCTTGACCCCCACCACTTCGGGAATGGACATGTAGTAGGGTTCACCCAACATAACCGCCTCCGCCTCCAGGCCGCCCACTCCCCATCCCAATACGCTCGCACCGTTTATCATGGGAGTGTGGGAGTCCGTGCCGATGAGGGTGTCGGGGAAGGCGGTTAACTCTCCCTTGAACTCCCTCACGTCCACCACCGGAGTTAGGTACTCCAAGTTCACCTGATGTACTATTCCGTGTCCTGGGGGAACTATCCTCAAGTTCCTGAAGGACTCCTGGCTCCACTTGAGGAACCTGTACCTCTCCTCGTTTCTCTCGAACTCCCTCCTCATGTTCAGTTCCAGGGCCTCCTTGCTCCCGAAGAAGTCAACCTGGATGGAGTGATCCACCACGAGGTCGGACTGAATTATGGGGTTCACCTTCCTTGGATCCCCCTTGAGCTGCACCACCTTGTCCCTCATGGCAGCCAGGTCCACAAGGAGCGGTACGCCAGTGTAGTCCTGCATGACTACCCTTGAGGGCTTGAACGGAAAGTCCCTACCAACTTTCCAGGAGGAAATGGCGTCCAGGTCGTCCTCAGTTACTACCTTACCGTCGAGGTTCCTCAAAGCGTTCTCGACCAACACCCTTATGGAGTATGGAAGTTTCCTGACCTCATACCCCCTTTCCTCCAGTTGGGAGAGAGGGTAGACCACGGCCTCTCCCTTCGGGGTCCTAATCTTGGACTTAACTATTTCCATGGAGTGTAATTGTAGCGGACACATTTAACTTTGACAACGGAAGTTTACTAATCTGTATCTCAATTAATCTTGATGCTGGTAATTGATACTTAGTGAACAGTGACTGAGCCCGCATTATCCAACCCCGACTCAATGTCCTCCTCTGTTAAAGGGACTATCCATCCACGCGTCGAAAGGTGAAGTTTTTCGCCCCATTAACCCATCTATTGTGTAAATCAGGAGACCTGCTACCGAGATATTAGTTGGTGAGTGACTTGCTCGCCTTCGTGGTCCAGTTTCTCCCGAACTGTTATAAGCCTCCGATGGAAATTAACGTAATGAAACTAGTTTCCATGGGAGACGCCCTATCCCTGGTGAGGGAAGGGGACGAGATAACTGTTAGCGGGATGTCCATTCACAGAAATCCCATGTCCTTCATACACGGTTTAGTGAAGTCCGAGGTTAGGGATTTGAGGTTCGTGGACAGGGAGCCAGGGGTCGCTTTGGAGGTCCTCCTCAGGGAAGGGATAGTGACCAAAGTGAGGGCCGCCATGGCGTCCATGGAATGGTTCGGCATACCCAGGTACTTCAGGATGAAGGTGGAAGCAGGAGAGGTGGAGTTCCTGGAGGACAGTTGCGGAGCCTTCATTGCAGGTCTCAGGGCTGGGGCCTCGGGGGTGAACTTCAGTGTTATGAGGGGAATAATCGGATCCGACTTGGTCAGGATCCACGACAGGGAGGGAACTTGGAAGGTGATCAAGGATCCGTTCACAGGAGAGGAGGAGCTTGCGGTGAAGGCAATCGCCCCTGACATTGCCGTAATACACGTCCACTACGCAGACCCCAATGGGAACGCAGAAATCCTTGGGCCTATTTACGAGGATGACCTAAAGGCCAGGGCGGCAAATAGGGTGATAATAACTGCAGAAAGGATAGTCCATCCAGATTACTTCAAGGGAAAGAGGCCAACAATATCTGCAGAACACGTGACTGCAGTAGTGGAGTCTCCAGGAGGGGCCTCACCCACTTCCATGTTTGGACTATATGACACGGACTATGAGGCCCTGGCCGACCTGGAGTATGGTTAAGAGAGAAACTGGATCTTGCCATTCTCGTAGAGACCTTTACTTCCTTTGTTGGACGCGTCCTCGTTACCTTTTTTAACAATTAGGGAGACCAAGCCCTATTGAGTCGCTTTCCGCTTCTCATCAATCATGGCTAATTCACTAAAAGCACCATACATAGATACCTTCTCACTGCGAAAGTTAGTTTCACCAGCGTTATATGTTGAATACAACTCATGGACTGTAAAGGGCATAGGAAGAAATATGTACGACGAAATACATTTTCCCTCTCGTTGCTTAGGATGAGTAGAGACGGCGTTATTTCCCCTGCTTGGATGGCAAACCTATTGGACGACAAGGAATGGAGGTTCAGAAGGATGGAGACGCTCCTGAAACTTCAACCATCAATTCTAGTGGGAAGAGGAGTGGCCTGGGGAGAGAGGGTTATGTTGGAGAGGATCGCTAACGTCATAGACCTCAAACCAAGTGAGCCTCCGAGCTTCCCGCCGCACGAACTCTCCGGAAAGGTGGTACAGCTTGGCTACCCTGCCCCAGGAGGAGGAATAATAGCTTGGAGCGAACCTTGGTTTGAGATAATGAATGAAGGGGAACAGTTGGGGTCTCTACTTCCTCTCCCCTTCAGGGATCAGTCAATTGACGGCATAGTGATGGGAGAGTTGGCAGAGCATGAGGTCGTGAGCGAGGCACATAGGGTGCTCAAGAAGGGTGGGAAGATCCTTGGTATGACCAGGGATCCCAGCCATGGAGGCGTGGATCCAGTTTTGCTTTCGTCCATACTCTCCTGGAGATTCAACGTGATCAGGGCGGAGGTGAGGGAGGGAGTATGGTTGGTCCATGCAGTGAAGCTCAAATGACAAGGTGGAGGTAATGTTGAGCTAACAAGCCAACCCCGTGGGTTGCCAACGCCGCGCCCAAGGCCAGAATCGTCATCTCGGCCCCCTTCCTCAGGGGATTGACGTCGCTAACAATTCCTATAAGCGAGCCAACTATCATGGTGGAAACTCCGGTGACCAGGTAAGAAGTCACCAGACCCATGAGGCCGCTCAACCCAAAAAGGAACGCCAGCACAGGAATCACCGCCCCAATCACGTAGGATGCCGCTGTCACCCCGGCGCTCCTCAATGGACTGCCCTGAGGCTCAGGTGCCACCACCTCCTGGGCGACGTCCTTAAGGGTCCTCGAGGCCTTTGATGCCGTATTTGGATCTAGACCCTTGTCGATCAGCACCTGCCTCAATCTCTCCTGAAGGGCATCCTTGTCTATGGACGACTGCATCTCCGCCTTCCTCCTCTCTGACTGGGCAGACTCTATCTCCGACTTGGTGGACAGATAGGACCCAACTGACATGGAGAGGGTTCCGGAGAGTCCCACAATGAGTCCGCCTAGAGCCACAAGCTCCGGTGATGAAATGAAGCCAGAGAGCCCGGAGACCGCAGCCAGCACCTCCACCAGACCATCACTCACACCGTAGACCGCGTCTCTAACGTTTTCAACCTTGAATTGTTGGGAGGTGAGCAGTTCCTCATGCACCACCTCATCCTCCAGTATACGTTTGAGAACGTCCCTCTCCTCCTCGCTGAACCTTTCATCCTTGAGGAGTCTGCTGTACTTCTCCATGTCCCCTTCCTCCCCAGCTTCCAAGATCTTCACCACCAAGGAGATCCCGGCGACCTTCCTGAGGAGGACAAGTGACTTAATCTTCAACCTACTTGTCCAACCGAGCCCCTTAAGTTTCACCCCCCTCCTCTCCGCCATTTCTGCCCAAAGAGACGCATGGGTTCCCTCGGCCTTAGATATTTCTTCAAGAAGGTCCCTTAGGCGAGAGTCCGACTCTGCGTCGGCGAGCGACCTATAGGTCAATTCGCCCTCGAGTTCAGCCCTGTAATTCTTCTCCACATCCCTCTCAAGATCCATGAAAATAGATTGGAATAACTACTATTTAACTATTTCTCTAAGATAGTGCGTAGTCCCTGGGGATCCAGTTGGTCTAGAAAATCCTGGTCCTCCTTGGTGAGGACGACCTGTCCCTCAACCCTGTCCAGAATGGGAATTTTCGTCATATCTTTGATCATGGAGAAATTGCTCCAGGGGAAAGTATGTAGGAGCGACCAGGCTCTCTCTTCCCTGTCGTAACTTAGACAGCCGAGATCAGTGAACAACATTACCTGGTTATGGGAATTCCTCGCGGTACCTGTTATGAAATCCACCTTGGGAACCAGGACCCTGGAGTGATTGACGTTCCATAGAAAGACCCTCTTGGCAAGGGGTAGGAGGAAGGCCGTGGCCGCCCCTCCTGGGAGCCTAACCTTAGGCTTAGAGGGATCTCCTATGATGGAGATGTTCACGTTCAGTTCTCCGTCCACCTGGGCCGGACCAAAGAACATAACGTCAAGCCTACCACGTTGAGCTAAGTCGAATATGTCAACGGTTGTCATCACAGGTGCCTCGGTTGACGGTTGTCCCGTGGAAGGGGAGAGGGTAATTGGCGGCGGATCGTAAGATTCAGAGACCCCGGCTATCCTTACCTTCTTCTTCATTAGGTCCCTGGCCATGAAGGAGGCAAGGAGCGGAATGAAAGAGTTTAGACCCACGTAAACCAACTCCCCGTCCTTCAAGTGCTCGGCCACCGCCTTTACCATATGGTCCACTACTTTCTGCTCAGAGTGAGCTGAGTGGAAATCATCCATCAAATCTTTCATCTCATCATCGCTCACTCATCCTTCTCCCAGTAAGCCTTCAATTTAACCTTCTTTGGCTCGCCGTGGGCCTCAAGGTCGGAGAACACGTCCCTGAGCTTCTCCTCCGTTGGAACTCCCCTCAGGAGCCACTGGTCGTTCAATATGAGTGCCGGCACCCCTCTTATGCCCATGGCCCTGGCCTCCTCCTCGTCCGAGACCACGGCCAGCTTGGTTTTCTTGGCTTCCATGTCCTCCTTAAACTGTCTCAGGTCGAATCCAAGCTCCTCTGCAATTGAGAGCAACACCTCCTTATCAGCAACGTTCCTTCCCTCCAGGAAGAAAGCGTCCTGGGCCCTGTCGAAGTAGTCCCAATACCCCTGAGGACCCCTCTGGAACTCGGCCGCCTTACACGCCATTAGGGGTGGCATTGACCATACATAACCGAGTTTGCCCCTTGAGATCACCTTCTCCTCCTCGTAGTCTGGGAAGAACCTCTTGAGGATTGAGAATTCGCTCTTGAAGAACTCCCTTACACTCTCCACGTCCGGGGCCACAAACTTCAGGTCCTCAAGGGAGGATATTATGGAAAAGGATTTATGCAGAACTTCAATCTTAAACTCAGGCGCGACCTTCCTTAACCTCTTGGAGGTGACGTAACAGAAGGGACATATGACGTCGTGGAAGAACGTTACCTTCAGCATGGGTCTATCTTTGATCCTCTGGATTAAGTTTTTTCCCGCTTAACTGGTCACCTTTTTTACGAACCTACACCGCTGTAGGACGGCCAGCTTGGAGAGCGACTTGTTCCTCACAATAAGTTCATCCACTTGAACAATGGAGTTCACGTATTTCTCAAAGGTTTCCCTGTCCACGTCCTCGGTAAGAATGAGCCTCCTCACGTTCCTGAAGAGGACCTGCTTACCCAAGGAAGTAAGTTCGTCCCTGGTGACCTCAAGCTCATCAACGTTGGATATGACAATGAGTTCCCCCCTCCCTTCCTGCATCCCCTCAACGAAGGCCCTTCCAACTTCCTGCACCTTATTCACGGTGGAGTCAAAGGTGTTGAGAAGGTTGCTCAGTGCGTCATTTATCACCTGTCCCACTGTCTTTCCAGTTTGTCTCGAAAGGGCTAAGGCCCTATCGTAGAGGTCGGGGTCTATTCCCCTTATTGTCCTGGGTTTCTCCTCACCGCCGCTTTCCTGAGACATATGTCTGACATGTATTACATGTATTTAAAGCTTTCCAGAGATTTTATGGCTAACTTGAGGAGGTCATTCTATACGAAGGGGAGAAAGGCTTTAATCTCTTGTGGTGTAACTATTTCCGATAGAAAATGAATCCCCTCCACCTTACACCTAGGATAAATCTGGTTGGTCTGGCGGTGGAGGGGGGATATAGAGCAGTGAGCCTTAAGATGGCGAAGACGGAGGGGAGGACAGGCCCCCAGAGCAACGAGGAGGAGATTAGGCAGAGGTTGGAGGAGCTTTTGGAACCCCAGATTGTGGATATATTGACAAACCAAATGAGGATAAAGTCAATTAAGACGGTTCCCTTGGGATTGGTGAAGGACGTTTCAACTCTGGCTAGGCTTGTGTCGGCCAACGGAGAGCCAGTAATAGTGATGCCGAACTCCTCTCCCATGGCGTCCTCCCTCGCGGGGCAGAATTACGTGGTTCTTCTCAGCACTAAGCTGAGGGACAAGATAGTCTTCGCCATTAAGTAACCTCAACCTTCCAATTCACCTTTACCTCTACGGATCTGGTGAGGGTGTCACGCAAAGGACATCTTCTCTCCGATTCCACCAGGGCCTGTTGAATTCTGGGATCCGCGCTCTTAACCTTGACGAAGTATCTCACCTCCAGAAGTCCTGGGGGAGCAGAGGAACCGCTGAACCCTGAGGGATCCATGTCACCCTCTATGTAGCCATCTACCTCCTGGAGGTCGACATTCATCTCGCGGGCCACATAACGTAGGGTCAATATAAGACATGAGAGGGCGGAGGAGAGTAGAAGTTCCTCTGGTGTGGGATCGTCGGATCCTATAACTCCCACCCTCAGCTCTCCGTCCTTAACGTAGACCCTGACCCCATTTCCATCCAGCTTGGCCTCGGCGGTGAAAGTAATTAATGTCACCGCAGCACCCCAAGGTCCACCAGGAGGGAGAGCCTCTCCACCAACTGTAAGGTCAGAAACACCCTTTCCTCCGTGGTGAGAGACCTACCCTCGGTCCTCTCTATTTCTCCAACAACGTTTCCAATTGCCGTGCTGGCGGATATCTCTGGTGGCGGAGAGGGGTAAAACAGGGACAATATTTCTCTAAGAACTAAAGAAGTTAACTCGTCCACAAGGAAGAGCTCATCCCCAACTATGGGACAGGCGAGACCGTTCAAATCCACCACTTCTGCCTCTACCCGCGGTCTCCAGGTGAGAAGGGTTTCCCTCACGTTATCCCAGGATTTGAGGTTCTCCCTTTGTGGTGGAGGGAGCTTGACAAGCTTAAGCTGCCTTCCCTCCACATTTACGGTGCCTACCACTTCGTTCAAATAGGCTCCCTCACAGAAGTTTGTGCATGAACTGCCTGGAATTCTGCCTCAAGCCAAGGGATGGGTGGGATTATATGGACTTCGAGGAATGCATGAGAAAATGTCAGTCTAAGTCACCTCCCTCACTTCAGGGGAGTCGATGAGCTTCCTAAAGGCGGCCTTGAGATCGGCCTCATCAAGCCCGAAGGCCCTAGGAGGACGAAGCTTGAAGACCTTGGACACTGCATCCTCCAACTCCCTCACCCTGACCCCCCTGAGTGAGTCCTCAAGGTACTCTAGGAAACCCTGGGGAGACATAACGAAGAAGTCACCTGAAACGGAGACCTCGTCCAGTTTACCATCCACTATCCTGGCAGTTATCCTAACTAACTTTCTGCCCTTGTAGTCAACGTGGCACAGCACCGTGAAAGAAGATATCTTGACACATCTCTCAGTCCTGAGCTCCGGGTGCCTGTTGTCCTTGTAGAAGATCCAGCTCTCCTCGTTCTTCTCCCTGGCCAGCCTCTCCCATTCCTCCAACTCCTCCGGGGTAAGAGAGGAGTCCTCAAAGGAGAAACCTGCGTTTTCGTAGGCTTTCCTTATCCTGGAGATCAGATCCTCCCTGGTGGGAAGGTAACCAAGCTCTCTCTCAAGGCTGGTGAGCCACTGCGACATGTCCTTGGCCATTTTGTCCCTGAACTTCTCTGAGGGGACCCTAACAGCACCTGCAATTACTTCCAGATCAAGACGCATGAGGACGTTGCCAGCTATTACAACCGCGTTGCCCCTGGTCATAGCTCCATTTCCGCTTATTTTCTTGCCATTTACCACGATGTCCTGGTCCCTGAGGGAAGCGTTGATCCCGTAAGACCTAAGGGCGTCCACGACAGGAGTCAAGTATAGCTGATATATCTTGGAAGGTTCAGCGGGGGCTTCCTGGACGTTAACAACCAAGAAGAAGTCCTGCTCTCCATCAGTTATCACCACCGTCCCTCCACCCAACTCCCTCCTCACCACCCTCATACCTCTCCTCCTCACGAAGTCCATGTCAACTTCCAACCAGACCTCTTGATGAAGACCAACGTTAACGAAAGGTTCCGATGAAGTGAAGGTCATGAAGGTGTTCTTCCCGCCCCTTGAGACGTATTCAGCGACCGCTACGAAGGAGGTTATCATGTGGGGACCGTCCTGGGGTGGGAGAGAAACGAATCTCCAGGACATCCCTACAGCCTCTTACATTGAACCTTCTCAGTTTGTATTAGGGCCTTGATCTTGGCTAAAGCGTCTGCGCCCATGAAGAGCTGTTTAAGCTCATCCCTGTTGGAGACCTTCAATTTCACCAACCATCCCCTTCCGTAGGGGTCTTGGTTGACCAGCACCGGAGACTTCTCCACCTCCTCGTTGACCTCCACCACCTCTCCGGTCAAGGGTGAAGGAACTGCACCTGCCCACTTACCGCTCTCCATGGTGGCCACTGGCCTCCCTCTGTCCACCTTTATTCCCTTCTTCTTTAACCTCACCTTCACCAACTTCCCCGCCATGGTCTGGGCCAGGTCTGTTATACCCACAGTCATTACGTCACCCTCCAACTTACCCCACACCGTGTTCCTTCCCTCCACGTAGTAGTAAAGCCCTTCAGGGATTTCACAATTTGATTCCACTGCCATTTTCTCCACCTAGAGGCTCAGAAGGTAAAAACAATTTAGATGTACCTCCTCAGTATGCTCATTGGACCCGTTAAGTTGGCAGTGAGTAATACCTCGTCTGGGGAGTGTCCGAAGGCGAACGCCAATAACTGACTGAAGTATGCGAGGGGCATCCTGAGTTCCTCTCCATATTTCCTTGCTATCTTATCCATATTGGTCTCTATGGCCACGTGTCCTAGCGGACAGTCTGTCACCAGCACTTCAGCCCCGTTCCTTTTAGCCTCCTTCAATATCCTCGCCTCCAGGTGCACTGAAACTTCGGCGTCGGAGTAAACATGGGGACCTCCGCAGCACATTGTTTTTGCCTCAAAGGGTACCACCTCGGCTCCAGCGGCCCTCAAAAGTTCGTCCATGAAGTTCGGCCTCTCCGGGTCGTCCTTAAAAGGGGAGTATCCAGTACCCAGAAACTGCTTCGGCCTGGAGTAGAGGCAGCCGTAATAGGGAGCTACCTTGAGGCCAGTCAAGGGCCTTTTGACCCTTTTCTTTACTTCCTCCACGCCAGCAGCATTATAGACGTACTCCACCGCGTGAGCGGTGCCGACTTTCCCCTCATATGGTTCCTCCTCCATCTTCTTCAGGTGTTCATTTACTCTTTGACCCACATTCTGATACTTATTGACGTAATGATTCGCCCGGGACAGGGAGTAGTGACATCCTGGACATGCGGAAATGACAGTGTTAGCGCCCATGGACTGAGCCAGTGAAAGGTTCCTAGCGGGGAGTAGTAATCCAACCATTGTGTTAACGTTCTTCACCTCCAACGCTCCGCAACAATTGTAATCCTCTACCCTTTGATAGGGTATTCCAAGATCCTCCACAACTAACTTAAGCGAGACCTCGTAGGACTTCCCCAGTCCGTCCAAGGAACATCCCGGATAGAGCACTGCCTTACCGTAGACCTCCTTCCTCTCGCTCATTGTATTATCACCTCCTCCTTCATGGCCTCCTCTAACACCTTCCTAACCTTACTCCACTTCCTCACCCTGCTCGGCTTGATCAGGTCCTTCACAAGACCTGACTTCAGCAGCGCACCTCCCATCTTGATCAGGTCCTTGACGCTAAGGGTAACGAAGCCAGCCTTGGCTGAGGCTGCCCCCAGAGTAAGTTCAGTGATCCTTCCACCATTGTTCATAACAGTTTCTAGGAAGAGTTCATCGAATTTAGTACTAGGGTCCTCCCTCACCAAACCATGCTTCAGTAGATTGTTATGTATGGCGTGCACAACCTCCTCAACCATTACTCCCTTTGGGCATCTATGGGTACACTTTTGGCAGGACACACATCTCCAAAGACTGTCCTGAATTTCCACCAAGGATTGCCTATCACCCTTCCTGGCCAAGTCTATGAACCTCCTGGGACTGAAGTTGGGGTCGTACTCCCTCATGGTGCAACCGCTGGTGCAGGTTCCGCATTGCCAGCATGCACTTATGGTGACGCCTTCTAGGGTGGAGGATATTTCGTCCCACATGCTCTCGTCATATCCTGTCTGAGTCCTCTCCACTATGAACGAGTTCCAGGTGCCATCCACCTCCACCCCGTCAATTATGGCCTTCTCCTTGGAGATGACGTCCTTTATTATGGGTTTCTCCAGTTCAGGTATTGGCACTTACCATCACCTTCAGAAAGTCCTTAAGGCCCATGACCAGGGCCGTGGTACCAAGGTGTGTGGGTAAAAGCCCAGCCACTTTCTTATCTATTGCCAGGAGAGTGGTATAGTCCAGATATCTAACGTAGGCGTAAACTGAGAAAATAGCTGTGGGTACGTAATCACCAGTCCTTAACCCGAAGGTGTCCAAAACCTCCCTAAGCTCCCTTAGAGCCTCCAATGCGTCGTCCTTGGGCCTAACTCCATCCTTTAAAACATACGCCAGCGCCCCAGAAGATCTCTCCCAGTTCCACACCCACCTGGTCCACAGTGGAAACTCAGATGGCCTAACGAAGTGAAGTACCTCCTTGGCGAAATCTGAGGCGTCCTCCCCCTTCATGAAGGAGAGACAGAGAGAACGTTCTGAGGCCTCGGAGAGGGAAGACGAGGACTTTATGGAAGAGAAACACTCCCTGAGAACCTGAAGGGACTGTTCATTCAGGTCTCTGGAGTATTTCCTCGTGTAAAATACGGAATTCAACACTCTTCTCCCGTCCTCAAGGTTAGACATCGAAACCTCCCTTAGGAAACGACCTTTAGCGGCTGCAGCGTCCAGAATGGTCCTTAAGGAATCCCTGGGATCCCTAGAGCTGTTCCTGGGATCCTTGCCTATCATGGCCTTATAGATCTCAGTGACGTTGTCCACATTGATGTACTTAATGTTTTATCACCTCAACCTTCATTGGATTCTCCCAGGCTCCACTGGAGACGTATTGGAAGGTCTTTATGGCAGCGGCTTGACCCTCAGTTATGGAGTCCGATATTGTCTTGGGACCCGTGAGGGCACCGGCAAGGAAGACGCCGCGCCTGGTGGAAACGACGGGAAGCGAGTCTGGGTCGGCCGGCCTCACAAAGCCGTGCTCCTCCACCTCCAATCCGAGGACCTGAGCGACCTGCTTTGAGCCTAGCCCCAGCTCCATTCCGTTGGCCAGGATTACCATGTCGTAGGGTACCACCAGGGCCCTGTTGAGGTTCATTGTATCTTCCCCCTTTATTACCACCGTGTCATTGGGACCTCTCATGAACTCGGAGATCCTCCCCCTCACGTAACCCACCCTGTAGTCCAACTGAGACCTCCAGTAAAGCTTGTCCTCCATCAGTCCATAGGTTCTTATGTCCATGTAGTATATGTGAACAGTTGCGTCGGGGATCCTCTGTTTTATTTCCATGGCCTGCTTTATTGATACTGCACAGCAGACCCTGGAACAGTATGTGTTTCCCACAGTGGCGTCCCTGGAGCCAACACAGAGGAGAATGGCTATTCTCTTGGGGACCTTACCTGTGGAGGTCACTAGCTTGTCCTCAGAGAGCATCTTCTCAATGTCCGAGATTTGATAGATGTTGGGGATTATGCCGTAACCATATTCGTATTTTCTCCTCGAGTCAAAGTGTTCGAAGCCAGATGCGGCGATTACTGCGTCAACTTTCTCCACTTGTGAGTTGCCCTTCCTATCTGATACCTTAAGCTCAAATCCATTGCCGGTCTGAATTGCCTGCTCCACTATGCTATTGAGATGCACCTTCACGTTTCCGTTCTCTGTGGCCTTAACGAGAGGATCTATGACCTGCGAGGCCGGCCTCAGCTCAGGGAAAAGTAAGCTGTAGTGTAGCTTCTTTGGAGTTCCACCCAGTTGAGGGTCCTTCTCAACCAAAACCACCTCCATTCCCAGGCTCGAAAGTTCCTTAGTTGCACTTAGACCGGCAGGACCTCCTCCAATCACCATTACTCTCTTCATAGCTACCCCCTTACTTCCCTCCCTTAAGCCACTGGACCCTGTCAGGCAACGTGAGATAATAATCAATCTTTCTATGTGGCTTATACAGGTACTTGGATTCGGCCTTCCCCTCCTTTAGGTCCTGGAGATACTGGTTGAACTTCTCCTTATATTCATTAACTGGGACACCGATTCCACGTAGAAAGCCCTCCACGTTGGTGGCATGCCAATGGATCTGCCCTATCATGTAAGGATCTGCTCCCATGGCCATGGCCACGAACTGAGCGTCCGACAACACAGGCAAGTTGTAGTTGAGACCATGAGCCTTACCTGCCCACTGACTCTTGTCTAAGGTGGTTACACATCCCGTGTCCGAGGTTACGAAAACATCGGCGTGTCCCTCCTCCACCGCGGGAATTACCTTCTTGAAGAGAGCGAAAGACCTGGTGAACTCCCTCTCGGTGAGTATGTGTCTGAACCCGAAGCCACAGCAGTCCCACCAGGTGGAATAGTCAACAATCTTGGCACCCATGTTGATTACAGTTCCTGTGGGTGCTGCTGGCCTCCTTCCTTGGAAAACGGAGGGGTCATAAATGGTGTCGTCGGGCACGAGCTTGTAGACGTGACAGGGGGTGTGAACGGCTGCCTTCACGGAAGACAAATCGTATTTCCTCTCCCTTGCAGCCTCCTTGCTTTTCACGAACATCCATTCACTATAATGCACTATCTCCTCAGGGACCACAATATCCATGTCCAACTTCCTCATTATTGGCCTCAGTTTCTCCCTGATCTCCTTGTGTAGAACCAACATATTCCTTATTTCCTTATAGTGACCGAAAGATGTTCCGCAATGAATTAGCGGATAGTAATCTATCTCGTAACTTCTCCAGAAGTTCCTTGCGAAAACTCCTGCCAACGCAACTGGATTGGAGGCTCCAGAGGCGTGATAGTTCCACCCTGTACATGAGGTCTGATGGGGTTCATCAACGTAGTCAGTCTCTAACTTATTCATTATCCAGAATACTGAGGTTGGATAACCAGGTATGTGTCCACATTGCCCGCACGACTTATGATGCCAAAGCCTTGTTGTGGGTATCTTCTTTGGCTGTCCGTTAATTGTCTGATATTCAACTGGTTGGTTGTGAGGCTTTATGTGATGTACTATGAGTTCGCCCCTGTCCTCAAGCCTTTCCAATTCCTCCTTGATATGTTGTACCCCGTGGGGAGTACTATACCTATAGATTACTCTCTGATATACCTCCTCCCAATCGACCTGGTCAGCGTAAGGGAGGGAATCCTTAATTTGTTCCTCTATTTTCTTTTCCTCTTGAGACATCATGTTATCATTACGAAGATACTGGGACGTAGAAGTATTTAAAAATTTTTATGAATAAATTCCTTTCAACTCATAAAACTTCTCGTAACTCTTGAAGATATTAGAACTTTTACAAATTTTTATTTAAAGATCGAGCCAGCTGTCGGGGAGTTCATCCTCGTTTAGCTCCCCCTTTTCATATTTCTCCTTGATCTCCCTCAACTGTTGGCTCCTCTCGTCATATATGTCCATTATCATGTCGTATAGATCCTGATCTACGTTCTTAATACTGTCAAGAACGCCAGACTCTATCATAATGGTCATAAGCTCCACAGCGGTCTGAAGGGATGCGTGCCACCCTATGTCTGACCTTTGAAGCAGATCCACTGGAACAGCCTTCCTATAAAGGTCCATATTGGTTGCCTCCTCCACGGCCTGAGGGCCCCAATCTGGGAAGGTCTCAGGTTGAATCATGTTGGGTGTGACCTGGTTGCCGGTGGTCATGACCACGTAGAGTATCCTTCTGTAGGGTGCTAGGATCTCCTTGGCTGACTTCAGACCCATCTTCACTGCGTATTCCCTCAAAACCATTATGAGACCGGCGATCTCGTTGTTGAAGGGGCAACGCATGGAACAGGTGTAGCACTGAACACAGGCCCACACCTTCTTGTTCACGAATTCATAGATCTTGTCCGCCTCATCTCTCATCATATACTGTATCATCTCCCTTGGACCAAAGTCGTAGAACTTGGCCGCTGGACAGGCCGAGGTGCAGACACCACAATTTAGACAACCCCTGAGATATTCGTTGAACCTGAAGTCCGACTTAACCTCATTCCAATAATCAATGGCTATCTTCCTCTCCTCAACGGGAAGGGAATCGAGGTTTCTCCTCTCCTCCTCAACTGCTCCCTGCTCCTCATAGGACATATCTAGAAATCTAGGGTCGTCGGTTATGGGGGGAAGCTTAAGCTGTGACAAAACATCACCCTACACCTACTATGAAGTGGCTTATATAAATTTTATTATAAAAAAGAATTTTTCCGTTCCCTTAGGCCTTCTTGACCAGTATCCTGACTGCATCCCCTTGCTGCTGGACCTCCAACACCTGGTTTCCCGTCCTCCTGGCCCAGGCCTCTATGTCGGGCTTAGCTGCAGGATCTGTGGCCAGGATCTCCAGGACTTCCCCAGAGTTCAACTGTTTCATGGCCTTGGCGGTCTCCATCACTGGGCCTGGACAATACATACCTCTGGCATCCAACGTCCTAGCGATCCTGAAGGACTGGGACAACTCCTTCACCTCATATGAACAGGGTCTCTCCTCCCTGGGCCCTGTCCAGGAATGTGGCTACTCCTACCACGTCATCTACGAAATCCGCGAGGTCCTCCCTGCCTATGTTGAAGAACCCCATGCTAGTGGAGCACGCGAACACCTTGACCTCACCCTGTTCCTTTGCCTCTGAAACTAGCTGGAACCAGGAAGGATACCTCATCTCCATCATCCTCTTGGCCATCATTGGACCGAATTCCTGGTAGTTCACATCTATTTTAGGACCTCCCTGTTGGGAACTCATGGCCTGAATGGATTTCTTGGTTATTGCCTGCAGACCCCAGAATGTGAAGAAGAGGTTAACCTCATACCCCGAGGCAGCAGCACCCGACGCCAAGATACCCACAGGCATTAGTTTGTCCATAGTCCCTGAGAACACTATTATGGATAGCTTCTTTTTCTCTTGGGTAGGATTAGGGTTTTGCTCTTTATTTGACTGCATGAGTGATCGATCGTCCGTGGCAAATTTAAACTCATTGTCAATAAGTTTCATTTTTTTCCTTTAAAGCCATGACCAAATATCTTTTATATATTAGAGAATTGATAAAAAGAAGAAACGACTTAAAAGGTGTGAAGAGAACTGCTAAGAGTGAAGTGGAGCTCCGAGAAATTAAAGGAGGCTTACGAAACATCGTTTAAGGCGAGGGAGCTTCCGTTCGTTAAGTGCTCAAGGTGCGGTACGGCTTTTTACTATCCGAGAGTAACGTGCATAAATTGTGGGTCCGGTGAGCTGGAGCTCCTGAAGAGCAAGGGAAAAGGTAGAATTCTGTCCTATACGTGGGGAAAGGATAGGGAGGGAAGGAAGTTCGTCTACGCCATAGTGGAGATGGATGAGGGATTCAGACTCTACGGAAACGTGGAAGGTGAAGTGGGTTTCGATTTCAAGGTAAAGGTTGATTTTGAAGATAGGTCTGGAAGGATCCTACCATTCTTCAAGACAGTCAGCGGCTAGCTTTAAAGTCATATGACTTTCAACTGAACTGCCCGTGCCTGGACGATGAGAAGGACCGCTGCCAGCTGGATGTGGATGACGTTTCCCCTCAATCTCGCCCTGGGGCCACTATCAACCCTGGTGACTCTTGAGGTGCTAAGTCTAGGGGGAAACGCCATAGATGTATCTTACGTCATCACTTTGGGAAATCTCACCACAATTCCTGCCTCCCTCATATGGGGGATGGCAGCTGATAGGTTCGACAGGAGGAAGATAGTGCTCCTCAGCTTTGGAGCTACATCAATAGTTCTCATATCCTTCCCCTTCCTGGACTCAATTCCAGCTCTGGCTGGACTCTACGGCACTATTACGTTCATAACCGTGGCCCCAAACACACCTTTCAACCTATTCGTAATGGAGACGAACGAGAAATCCAAGTGGGCCTCAGCCTTCTCCAGGCTCTCAATGCTATCTTCGCTGGGCGTGTTGGCGGGTCTACTTGCCTCCTCGGTTGGAGTGATCTTCCTAAGGGTTCCTTACATCATTGAAGGACTAGGCGTAGTGGTCCTGATCTCCACTGCCGCTGGGCTAAGGGTGTTACCCAAGCCGGCAGTACGGTTGGAAAGGGTGGCCCTGGTACACCATAAGGAGTCATTCATGACCAGACTTAAGATGTTCCCACTCTTCTTCATCCATCTCCCAGACCCCAGTCACTTTAAGATGTTCAGGCTCTCGAGGTTGAGAACTAAACCCGTTAACTTCGTACCACTACTCTATATAGCAATATTCCTTTTCTATCTTTCCAGTGGTCTGTTCAATACAGTTTATCCGGTTTCACTCTACCAAGGTGGATTGAACAAGGCCGAGGTGCTGGGAGTCATCACGGCTGGCATGATAGTCCAAACCGTGAGTTTCATGGAAACAGGCTGGGTTATACGTAAGTTGGGAGAGCAGAAGTCCGCCTCACTATCCTTAGCTTTGAGGGCAATCTCGTACGCGGGAATAGCAGTTGTAACCGCAGTGGCAGCAGGCATCCCGATCCTGGCGGCAGGATTAACCCTATACCCCCTTGCTGCCGGGCTTGCCTTTGCGATCTATTATGCGGCCTCCAACACCTTGGTGTTTAAGGTTGTGGGGGAGAGGAGCCATGGAAGAGGACTTGGGGTGTACAGTACAATGACTGGAGTGGCACTTTTCATGGGATCCCTGGCGTCGGGATATTTATCTCACTACGTGGGATTTTACTTGGACTTTGGAGCTGCGGCGATCCTATTGTTCGCAGCCTCCTACATATTTCATTACCTTGAAGAGGGGTAGTTAGAAGTTATCTCCACTGCCTTTTATAACCACTAGGAGAGAACTGCATTGATCAAATATGGAGGAACTACCTGCTACAGCGGTGGGCCTTGCCCTCAAAGATGCGGTGATCCTGGCCGCAGAGAGAAGGTTGAGCTATGGAGGATACGTGATAAGCAAGGCGGCCAAGAAGGTAAACAAGTTAGGAAGGTTCGGCATAGCCGGTGTGGGGCTGTTCGGAGACCTCCAGGCCTTGGAAAGGATAATGGAGGCCCAAATAAAGTACTACGAACTCTATAATGGCTCAAAGATATCCGTAAGGTCAGCAGCAAAACTACTATCCACCCTACTGTATCAATACAAATATGCACCGTTCATTTCAGAGACCATATTCGGTGGGGTTGACTCAAGCGGACCGCAGCTTTTCATTCTTGATCCCTTGGGTTCGTTAATAGAGGACAACTTCGCTGCCGTTGGTTCCGGAGCAAAGGTAGCCATAGGGATACTTGAGACTGAGTTCAGAGGGGATATGACAATAGAGGAAGGAAGCAACCTTGCCCTCAAGAGTGTGAAAGCTTCAATAGAGAGAGACGTGTTATCCGGGGACGGTGTGGATATTCTAATATTAACAAAGGATGACGCAAAGGAGAGATTCTTCCAGTGATTTGGGAATAGACTTTAACGTGTTTAGGGGATGAAAGTTTCCATCCGCGAAGGAGGAGGTAGCCCCCAAAGATTTTAGACAGATACAAATGATTATATTGAACTTACCTAAATAAATAGCGGAGGTCTCATGGAACCTAACCGTTCTTTCGTGTCCCATACTGAGGAGTTACGTAGGGATTTCTCGCCGCAGTTGAACTCCAGTCCCTACGACTAACTCTATCGGTCAAGGATCGAGGTTGTTAAAAAGAACCAGGAAATCCTCAATGGTTGAGATGCTCCGTCAGTAAGGATGGGGTATGGTTCACGAAATTGAAAGCCCCTCTAGTAAAGATTTTCCCGGCGTTGTTTGACTATCATTTAGGAGCACTGTGAAACCCTAATATCTGCCAATAATGGGTCAGCCAGCTGATACTTTTCTTCTTTTATAAGAAGTGAATAGTCAATTAGATTCTCTATTATCGTTTTTACAATTTTATCGTTTATGGCCCTGCCCTCTAGCGCCTCCAGTCCGTTCCTTATCTCCTTCCAACTACAGCCGTCTTTACAGGTCTCAATGATCTTTAGGTATCTCTTCAAAGACCTATTTCCCTCCATGATAAAGTTGCATAATTCCTTGGCAAGTAATCTCTTCGCATAATGCTTAACCCGTATTAGTGCGTTCTCTTCACCTTCCCTCAAATATACATAACCATAATACGTTAACCAACCTGGATTTCCTCCGAGTTCACGGTAAACTTTCTCTGCATTGGTAAAGTTTATACCTTTTTCTTTGGAAACCCTCAACTAAGAACTTTATAGCTGTATCTTTGTCGAAGGGATTCACTCTCACATTGAGGAATGCCCTACCGTAGAGCGGTGAGTTTGCATCTTCAAGTTTAAGAAACTTACTCTTCACTCTAACCTCGGACCCCATAACAATAAAGGTTAGGTTCCTTAAGTTATCAAAGGCGTAAGCGATTGACGGTAAAATATTATAGCCTTTGAGCTTTATCAGCTCTTGGGCTTCATCGAGAACTACTATAACTCTTTCACCTCTGTCTTTTCCCCAATCGTTGAGAGCGTTCAAGAGGTCGGAAAACTCGACTTTATCCTTGGACCAACTAAAGGAGATTGAGAAACCAAACAGTTGGACGCCCCTTACGAACTTGAGGTAATTCACAATCTCTTTCCATTTCTTAGTTAGTCCGTCAATCTCCCTAGCCAGGATTTCTAAAAATCTTTATAGACCACATACTCTCTGTTCTCGAAACGTCTCATATCTAGGTAGATATACGGGTTATCCCTAGCATTCAACACCGACTTCACCAGAGAGGTCTTACCTGTTCTCCTTAGTCCCTCCACTAAGATTAGGGGAGAATCTAAGGCCGACATTAGTAACTGTTTTTCTAGCTCTCTATCAAAAACATCTTTCAGTTCATCCTTTGGTCGAGGATCAAATAACGTCTTACTTATCCCCTCCTACGTTACTTACCCCCTCCTAAGTATATAAGTATTAGATTTGAGCTAGCTTTCTCCACGCCCTGGAAGGGCGAGGGTTCCCCTCATCGGTTCGGGATTACATCTCTCATCTGAGGGGCGGTCGAGAGGGTCGGAGACCTCCATTTAGGTTCATCGCGATTACATTACGGTCGTTCTCGTAACCACAATCAACACATTGAAAAT
>Ga0081474_109621_pt1 | contig 37439 bp, 41 predicted proteins | sample OneHunmetagenome_2_FD_70978 | JGI IMG/M metagenome (GOLD analysis project Ga0081474, IMG submission 70978) | Ferrous microbial mat communities from One Hundred Spring Plain, Yellowstone National Park, USA v2 (version 2) | ecosystem: Environmental > Aquatic > Non-marine Saline and Alkaline >... | reverse complement strand
CGCCTCCAATGATAAAGCTTATTCTCCATCCAATAGTATCATAAATCCCTAAGGAGATCAATAATCCTGCGATGCTTGTTGCTGCTATTAAACCTAAGGGAACACCTTGCTGAACCCATGAAACCCAAAAGCCTCTGTATCCTTTAAATGCATGCTCGCCAATCCAAGCCACAGCATTTCCCCATTCGCCTCCTAACCCAATACCTTGAAAGAATCTGAATATTGTAAGAAGTATTGGTGCAAATATACCTAATATATTGTAGCCTGGTAAGAGGCCTATAGCTAAAGTTCCGATACCCATGAATAGAAGATCATATGAAAGGGAGGACTTTCTCCCAAGTTTATCACCTACAAAGCCGAATAGCAGTGATCCGACTGGCCTTCCTATGAAACCTAGTGTAAACGTTATTAGTGATAATAAATAGGATAGATATGGATCTAGAAATCTAAAGAATAGTGCTGGAAAGACTATTATAGCGGTATATCCATATATAAAAAAATCATACCATTCAATTATTGTTCCTATATTAGCTCCTATAGAAACCTTTACAAGATCAGATTTCGTTGTTAAATTTTGTATCATGCTAATAGCTTAAGCTCATACGTTATCTTAGATTTGAGAGATGAAGCAACTGGTGAAGTCTTGATAGAATGTTCAATAATATCTCTTATTACATCTTCTGAAGCATCTGTATCCACATAGAATATAACATGAATATTTTCGTAACCAGGATTACCCCCTGATCCTGTGTAAAAAGTTTTAGGATCACCTTTGACACCACTAACGCTTACAGAAAGCTTGTAAATTTTAATATCTCTTATTGCTGAATTATACACAATACCGATTACTAGACAAGCACCTAGAGAAGCCATAAGTGTAGGTCCAGGACCTGGATATGCATCAGAGCCTCCAACTATAGAAGGCATGTCAAATGATACCTCATAAGTTTTACAAAAGCCTTTAACTCTAAATCCTCCTGTCCAAAATAAGTGAGCATCAACCTTGCCTAAGCTTTCTATTAATTGAGTATCTCCATTAGCAATTTTTTCTATAACTTTCTTTAATGTATCTTTATTAGGATATTCCAGTGCAGAAGATTTCTTTATTGTTTTTCGCTGTTCCATATTTAAATAATGACATCTAACAGCGTTATATATAAGACTTTGTAGTATAATATTCCTTAAAGAAACTTAACAAGCATGTCTATCCTCTTTAGCCTAAGGCTTATATTTTAAAAGCTATTTTTGGTTTACATCAATTAAAAGTTCTGTCATTAATGGCAGAGATGAATAAACTTAAATAATGAGAAGAAAGATATGTTAGGAATTTCACTAAAGCTTCTTCTAAACTGGATTGTGATGTATTTGAACTTAAGAAGGGTAGCGTTCAGCGTTACTTTTTAAAAATCTTTTTGTTGAAACCAAGTCAAATGAGGAAGCTCTGATTCTTCCGATGCTTAGTAAATGAAACATGTAGCCCCGAATCGATGCTAGGAACCTAGAACTATTTAAAAAAGTAAAACCTCACTATTTCGGATAAGTAAAGAGCAAATTAAATTGTACATTAATAGCTAACTTGCTATATTTATGTGAAACACTATAAGCTGGTTATGAGAATAAGAATATATGGAAGAAAAGTTAATTTCACCGAAGATTGACAAAAAGGCTTACATAAGAACTAGAATTATAGAAACTTTAGACGATTTAGACATAGCTATAAATATGTGGATAGCAGGTAGAAGTAGGAACTCTGCAGGCAAAGTTTTTAGTGCAGTCAAAGCTCTTCTATCAGCGTTGGTCACTAAAAACTTGGATAAGCTATCTTCTGATTGGTATATAAAGAAAGGTTATAATGCTCCAACACGTTCTCTAAAAGGAATTTCAATAGATTTAGTTAGGTTAGGCTATACAGAAATTGAGAACATAACGAATATAGCTTTCCTTTTACATGATTATCAATATAATGGATTTGACCCTGATTTCTCTAAGTATAAAAATAAGAACGAAGTATTGCATGATGTAATTCTCGTAAGTAGGAGTATTTTAAATAGGATTAAAGAATGGTTCAAAGAGGAATGGGACAAAGACCTTGACAAAATATACGATATTGCCTCATCAGATTTGATGAAATTAGAGGCAAAAAAGCAATAGTTGCAATAAGTAAATTTTTCTGATTTTAAACCGTAAGGAATTAAAGAAATAGTAAGTATTTTAGAAAGATTAAATAAATAAAAAACTTAAGTGTAAGAACATTTTATAAATTTAATCAATGGTTCAATTTGAAAACATCGTTGACCTAAAGGAACCTCATCATCTTTTCGATAAGAAACCTACTTTACTATTCTGGGAAACAACGATGGCTTGTCCTTTAAGATGCGTTCATTGTAGAGCGAATGCTATTTATCATAGGTCTCCTAATGAATTGAATACGGATGAAGCTAAGAAAATGTTAGAAATTATTTCTTCTTTCGATCCAAAACCTCCTATGATTGTTTTCACTGGAGGAGATCCTTTAATGAGAGATGATATATTCGAACTTATTGATTATGCTAAAAGCCTAGGAATGTTATGTGCTCTATCTCCAGCTGTAAGTGAAAATCTTAATGCTGAAGCTATTAAGAAAATTAAAGAACTAGGTGTATCAAGTGTATCAATAAGCCTAGATGGAGCTATTCCTAAAACCCATGATTTCATTAGGCAAGGGCAAGGAGTTTTTTATAGAACAATAAGTATTATTAAAGAGCTTGTCAAGAATGGAATAAGGGTTCAAGTTAATAGCGTTGTTATGTCCTTAAATTTTGAGGATTTTCCCAAGATTTTCCATTTAATCAAGAATTTGAATGTTGATGTTTGGGAAGTATTTTTCATAATAGTTACAGGTAGAGCTAATAAATTTCTTGATTTAGAACCAAGGAAATTTGAAGCTATAGCACAATTAATTTTCGATTGTTCTAGATATGGACTAGCGGTAAGAACAGTGGAAGCGCCATTTATAAGAAGAATCTATTACGAAAGGATGGCTGGAATTGAATTTCATGATGATCTTTATAATAGATTAAAAGATGAGCTGATTAAATTAGAAGGCATGCCTTCGAGTAAAACTACCATATATTCAAAAGGAACATTAGACGGTGACGGAATATTGTTCATAGCTCATGATGGTTCCATATATCCAGGAGGGTTTTTGCCTATTAGACTTGGAAATATAAAGAAAGCCAATCTCATTAAAGTTTATCGTGAAAACGAGCTTTTAAATAGAATTCGAAGAAGAGAATTTAAAGGGAAATGCGGAAGTTGCATTTTCAAGTATGTATGTGGTGGTTCAAGAGCAAGAGCTTATGCAAATACCAATGATCCTTTAGAATCCGATCCTGCATGTATATATATCTCATAATTTAGTTAAATTCTTTAATTAAGTCTGGAATATTTAAATAAGATTAAAAATTAAAGTAATTTTAAGTTCAGAATAGAATTTAGGGTGAGTAGCTGAGATAGAATTATTATAAAAATGAAAATTTCGATAATGAACTAGTTTATCTTTTCAAATACAAAAAAGAAGCTATCTCTGCCGTGCACATTATATCCTCGTTTATCAATCAACTTGAATTTATGACTTAGTTTATTTTCAAGTTCGTTTTCATCTATGCCTTGAGGCCCCCAATAACCTCTTCCAAAGGCCCAAATCATGAATATAGACCCTTTTTCAGTTATCTCATCAAGACTTTTCACATAAAAATCTCTTTTATCATCCCTTAAGCTATGATAACATGCAATGTCCGTAATTAATTTGAATTTTCCTAATTTTTTTACTTTCTCTGTATCAGTAAAATCTATGTTAAAGAATTTAGCATTTACTTTTTCTTTCATTGCATCTCTTATAGCAATCTTTATTGCAACAAAAGAAATATCGATACCATATGCATCGAAACCATTCTTTGCTAAGAATCTGACCAAGTATCCTTTCCCGCAACCTATATCTAAAGCTCTGCAAGGTTTAATTTTTCCTTTATTCAAATATTCAATAATTTCTTTAGGAGGTTCTTTTGTATCCCAAGGCGTAAAGCCTGAGATGTATGCAAGATCCCAAAAAGAAACGTTCATATATACAAATTATTATTTTCAAGATATTTAAGCTTGAAAGATAAAAGGAACTTTTTCATATTTAAGCATTTCAATTCTTTAAGCTTAATGCTTTATCCTATTTTAAATTTGACTATTAGAATTATTTTCTATGAATAAACCTGTGTAGTTTACTCTAAAAGATTTAATAGAACTTATATCTGTAATTCCTTCCAAAATTTTTAGAATTCTCTCTTTATCTGAACTTTTAGCTATGACATGTATTCCATTCGTGAAAAAATTGTATCCTGAAATAAATCCCTCATTACTTAACAATTTGATTATTTCATATAGATCGCTATCTATCAATCCAGTGTCGAAAGCTATTCTCTTATTTTCCTCATATATCCTTTTCAAACTCATATCATTCTGGATTGCATCGTAACTAAGCTTTGTATGATGGGCCAAAACATTCCTGTAGTTTTTATCTTTAATTATGTCAAAAAAATTGTATGATCCTTTTTCCAATATTAGTAATTCATAGTTTGCTTTATTATATGGCAATCTATAGTATATCGTTTGGTTAATGCTTTTTGAGTAGAAACCAAATCCCCCATTTAAAACTATATGTGAGATTTGCAATCCTACCTTGTTTTTGTAAATCAATGAATCGATAAGATCTAAGTTCTCGTAAAGGTTTCTTTGATTCGATATCCAAAGATATATGAATGAACAAGCTAAAGTTATTGTTGAGAGATAATTTATCGAATTTAAATTAAAATCATTAAATACATTTATTTCTATATTCGATAATCCAAAGTAATTTTTTATTGAATTTAATACAGTTATTATATCATCATTTTTAATATTTGTTTTTAAATCGCTAGATTCTTTAGCGTTAACTTTTAACATTGGTTCAATAGCCATGCCTATGTATGAAAATTCAGATATGTTTCCTTCTTCATCAAATAATAATTTTGGAAGTATGATTAAAACGTAGGGGCTATAACAATTTATTTCATTCATATTATTTTTTATCTTAAGAAATTATAAGCTTAAATTGGTTCAAATTAACCATAAATCAAAATACTAATCGTATTGATTATATGTAGTTTTTCTGAATAAAATTTAAGAATGTACTACTAATAAATCGCTACTATGAGAGAGGTATCATTAATAGTATTGCTTCGAACGAAGTAAATTGGCAAACAAAATCTTATTTTACACTTTTTGTTTCCTTTTCAATCGCACCTCTTGTTTCACCTCCTATAATGCTTCCTAAAATTATCATAATACCAATTGCCAAAGTGAAGAGAAAAAGTACGAAAGGTAAGTTTTGGTTGTCAGAAATTTCTATTGCAATTAAAGGAGCCAAACTTCCTATTCCGTATCCTATATTCCAAGTTAATCCAACACCTCTTCCTCTAACTTCTGTTGGAAAGCTTTCAGCTACATATACAGTAAGCATTCCTTGTCCAAACTGAGTAGCAAAAGCTATCAAGAATACGTATAAAATAACATTGAATTGATTTTGGGATACCATTTGAAGATAAAGCGGACTGAAAATCAGAACAATTATTCCACCTATTATTGATATCATTCTTCTACCAAAAATTTGGGACAATGTTCCTCCTATTATTGCTGAAATTATCAAAGCAGTGCTTGAAAAAGTTAGCGTAATTCCTACTAAGTACTGATTAAAGTTGATTTCCTTTTCAAGGAATGTTGAGAGGGTTCCCTGTGTAGCATAGAACATCAATGCCCAACCTACAGTCAAAAATAAAGCTTTTAAGAATTTCTTTCTTATCTCTCTATCCCATAAATTTAGCTTTCTAGACCTTTTTCTAGCCATTAGAAAAATTTCTGACTCTGCTATGAAGTATCTGAAATAAATCAGGATAGCTAGTGAGAATATTCCTTCAAGTATGAATACAAATCTCCAGCCTAAAGTAGGAAATGTAGAATATGAAATTAAGAAAAAGAACGTAGAGATTAAAAAGCTAAATCCACCGTTGCTTCCAGCTAGTCCGCTTGTAAATCCTCTAAACTTCTCAGGAACTATTTCTGGTCCCATCGTATTTCCTGCAGCGGATATACCTCCTGAAAATATCCCTAATAAAAGTTGAATAATAATGAAAAAAATTGAACTTAGTAATCCTATTGAATTGTAATCAGGTATTAAGCTTATTGAAAAGGCAACAGCAGATGCGCCCAAAAGGCCATAAGTTAAAGATACTTTCCTTCCAGCTTTATCCGCAATTGAACCAAATATTATAGCTCCTATTGGCCTGATCATGAAGCCTAAAAAGAAGCCTAAAAAGGTGAAAGCTAAGGAACCTAAAAATGAATCGGCAGGAAAAAAGCTGGATGAAATATAAGGCGCTAGTATAAGAATTGAAGACTGAACGCAAAGATAAGTTAAAGTTACTAAAAGAGTAACCGTTGATAGAGATAATATTTTTAATGCCATGTTTCTTATGATTGCTAAAATTATCTAAACATTACTTTATAAATAGGTTCAAGTTCTAATTTAAAATTTATCCTTCAATTTAAATCATCAGTTCAAATTCTTTTGTAATTTCTTGGCTTATTATTTCTCTAAGTATTAGAGCACTAGGTCTAAGATATCTTTTTTTAGTTTCATAATCAACGTAACATAAGCCGAACTTCATTTTAAATCCTTTAGCCCATTCATAATTGTCAGTAAGGGCCCAATGGAAATAACCTCTTAAATTTACATAAATGAAAGCCTCGCCATTTATGGCGGGATGAATAGGCTTAAATATTTATTTTATAAATTTCTTTTAGGAAATTCAGTGACGCTCCTCCTAAGCTTGATAGAGGGCATAATGGGACTTAGGGAGGAGCATTCAGCGTTGCAATTATTAAATGAAGGATTCTTAATAGAATCCAGATATAGGGATGGCTACCCTATTAATGAAGGTTTATTTAAACCAGATAAAATGGGGGAAGCTCTGATCCTCCCGACTGTCCAGCAAATGCGATATGTAGCTCCGAATCAATGCTGGAAACCTATGAACCTCTCTAAAAGGGAACCCTCAACCTTCTAGGGTGGGGAGGAGGTCAGTCCTGTATTCAAAGCTTTTTGAACTTGGTATAAATGCTTCATAATGAACTTTCCCCTATATTTATCTTCAGCATCAGCTATGCCATTCTCGGTTATTAACATCGGCTTATTATATCTTTTCCAAACTTCATTTATTACATCAAATAGCCCTTCTGGATATATTTCCCAACCGAAATCGCTACACTCTCTTCCCTCTTTCGAAACTGAGTTTGGAAGGCAATGCATTCCATATCCATCTAATTCTTTAAAACCGGGGTTTGTTTGAGAAGGTTCAATAACGATCCTACTATAGTAATTAATACCAATCCAATCGATATGATTTACCAAATCTTTTCTTTGTCCTATAAATTTTGATTCTCCTTTGGTTAAGAGGTTCATTAAATCAAAAACTTCTACATCCTTAGCTATTCTTGCTGCCTCTTCATGTTTTTCATCATTCTTTATTCTTGGTTCCACAGAAGGCACAGCATAGATTAAGCCAACAGGCTTCTTAGAAAAGGATTTAATGTTATCATAAGCCCTTGCATGAGCTTCAGCGAGGTGTTTAGCAGAGCTAATTGCATATCCTAAATTTAATATGCCTGGAGGGAAGCCAGATCTAATTTGGACGAATCCTGAGCCATAAACCACATTTGGTTCATTCAAAGTAGACCACATATCAGCAAGGTCATCAAATTTCCATGCAATGTAGCTTGCATATTTTGCAAATTCAATAACTGTTTTCTTATCGACCCAACCTTTTGGTAAATTTTCTGATTGATGATATTTTCTCATACTTATTGGATCATGAATCCATATAGGTAAAGTAAAATGGGAAAGGTTTATTATAAGAAATTTATTCCTTAACTTCCAATCTTCAAATATTTCTCTATATCTCTTTAAAGCGTTTTTATCTGCAATAGCATCCAATCTTTCTAAAATACTTTCACTTATGTCAACGCTGATAATGCTATCTTCATCTTCTTCATAACTAACTTTAATATCCCAGGTAGGCTTAGGAAATATTCTACTCCATTCTATACCTAATCTTGCAGCATTCATTCCTAAGACATTTGCTATTTCATGGTCCTTTTTATAAAGATCCCAGTATCCAGGCCCGTTTTCAGGCAAATCTCCACTTACTATGCCTGCAAGCATGTTTTCTTCATCATGGACCCAAGACCACCAGTCAGAATATTCATCTTCTGAACCTTTTACACCCATTTCAAATTGGAATCCTGATTCAGAAAATCCGAATAGAAAGTTCCTGGGAAATTTAAACATCAATAAATATTTAACTTAATCAGTTATTAGCTTGATGTAGAGATACATATCTTATTTATGAAAGCATTTCAAAGTATTAGAAAGTTTAAATTCTAACGTGTTCTGGTTTTACGTTTTAAGAACGCATAAAAATAAGTTAACAATCTACGATGAATTTTAAGATCATAATTACAAGCTAATAAATCAGCCAATACTCATCGGAAAAATTGTCGATGCCAGAAGGTATTGGATAAAATTTGAAAACGCTGATAGCAAAATACTCTACATCAACAAAGCCTACATCATTTCAATCGAACCTGTAGGTGTAAAACCTTGAACTGTGAAGAATTAAAAAACTGGCTTTAAAGCTATACGATGCAGGATTCAATGTTATTCCGGTAGATTCTGATAAGAGGCCGTTAGTTAGTTGGGGATCAAACAAAAGAATAGGAAGAGAAGAAACTAGAAGAAGCTTCAGGTATAGCAATAGTAGGAGGCCCTGAAAACCAATCAAAACACATAGCATACATAATTCTTATTGATGTTGATAAACTAAACACACTAATCAAATATCCTACTTTATTCTCTTTACTAATGAAGACGGTTAGTTGGTATACAGGTCCGAGATGCCCAAAGTATGAAGCGAAGTATTTTATTGGGGGTAGGTGTTTTCTGTCTATGAATAATGGATCTCCACCTACAATTTTTTTGGAATTCCACACCTTTTACTAATATGTCTGAGAATTCGCTGTCCACTACAGCCCTAACTCCTGTTTTTATATTCATTGGTGCAAAGGTCTTTTCCTTATCACCGAATCAATCTCTACTTTTTGTACTAATGGATTGAGCATATTCATAATAGTATTTAGCAGAGTCGTTTTTAATGTGTTTTCAGGACCGTGAAGGAAGACAAGCATGCGTGTGGCATTAGAGAGTTTACAAGTGGGTGTTTACGATCTTCGATTACACGAGGAGGGGTTGTACATGACTTTTTGGGTTGGAGATAGGGATGAGGGGACGTTTGGGATGGCTGAGTGTTTTACTGCGCCGGGGGTAGGTGGGTTAGTGATGGTTATGATGTATATCTTCCCTTGAGGAATCATACCATAGTTTCTCCCGTAAATCCTAATGAGCCGTTCCACTCCTCGCTCAGGAATAGGCTTGTGAGGTTCAAGGGGGCTACTAAAGCTGTGAACAGGAATGTTAAGATGATGCTCTACTCAATAGCCCTGGTTCTCTTTGAGAAAGGGTTAATTCCAGAATTTGTAGCTTAATGACGACACTATGTTACTTCATTTAGCATAGTACCGTTTTCATTCATCACAGCTGCATTTATCGTTGCCCTATGAAGATCCAATCCGACGTACATATGAGTTATGTCAACTGATTTCCTACATCCTTAATTTTGGTCACATATAACTAAAACAGGATAAATTAGCTCAGAAAGCTTTATATAGAAAGTATTTTTTATCTCCTTATGCCATTATTTAAGAAACAGATAACTTTAGAAAATGTAAAAGACCTTCAAATTCTTGTCGACAAATTTTCAAGTTATCTTAAAGACGAAGGATATAAGGTTCAAACAAAAATAGAAGGGGATAAAGCTATCATACAAGCACAAAAGGGGGGAATACTTAGGGACATAGTTGTTGCTGAAAGGGCATTAACATTTACTTTTGAAAAAAGCGGAGATGATGTCAATGTTACAGTCGGCGTGGGCAAATGGCTTCAAAACATAGGCGTTACAGCGCTAGAGGTTCTTTTTCTTTCAGAGCTGTTCATCTTTGTAGATGTGCCAGAAATGCTGTGGAACTTACATGTTGAAAACGAACTCTTAAAAAGGCTTAAAGAAATAGCAAAAGGAGAATAAGCATACTATTTTTCATAGTGTCATCATTTGTAATAAAAATAGTACATTTCTATCTTCGATCCAAATTATGTCAAGCAATAATATTCTAAGCTTGTACTATAAAATTTATAGCTAAATAACGACACTATGTAAAATAAATTTATGAAATATCAAATATATACTTAACCCAGATAAAGGAGTATTATGTCTTTAAATGAAATAATTAAAAGCGAAGATTAGAAAAAAGAGAAGCATGTCCCAGCTATAGAAGTAATAGAGAAGAAAGAATGAATAGTCCTTGTTAAAGTAACAGTAGGTAATGAAATTACCCATCCAAATACAACAGAACATCACATAAGGTTCATTGACCTTTACTTTTTACCGGAAGGAGAACAATTCACATATCACATAGGAAAACAAGAATTCAACTCACATGGAGAATCAACAAAAGGACCAACACTAGTAGCATAAAAACCCTTATCCCTCTTGAACAAGTATGTTCACATTTCATCAACAACCCTAGTAACACTCTCATTATGCTCTCTAGCCTTTAACCATAGCTGTTCTAGTCTCATGAACATTGCTCTTCAGTACCTTTTGATCCATGAGAAGATAGTTCCTAGGGGGATGTTGAGTGTGCTGGATAATGCTCTCATGCTCATGCCGTTGGAGCACATTTTCAATGGAAAACTTGCTAAAATATCAGTATTAAATAACATGGCTAATATTGATCCAACTTTATGCGTTATATTGAATTCAATCTTCCTTTTTCTAGCAAACTAACTTTGCTCAGCACTGCGTAACTTAGAAAGCAAAAAACCAGCATATGCCTAACGAGTATGATGATAGATAAAGAAATTAACTCTAAGCTAATGGATCATTATAGAGTAAGCTACATTCTGGTCATAGAGAATTAATTTCTTTTAAATTGTTGAAAATGTTATTTTTAAAATTTTATAAAATTTAATATGAGTAAAAGCATGAAAGATAATCAAGCAATAGAAAAGGCTTTATCTTTTGTTAAAAGGAAATATAATATAATTATCAAGGATGAAATTTTTTCTTGGATTGTTGATATTTATAAAAACTCTTCAAAACCTCTCATAAACCCTTACCATATAGAAAATCCTGTAAAATATCTTTATCAATACATATTTGAGCATAAAATTCAGATTTTTGCTGAATATAAATATGATGGAACGCATATCCAGTTATCTAAAGCAGGTATTTTTAAACATTCTGGAGATATTGCTAGTCCAGATCAACTAGGATATTTGATATATATTGCACATGATCAGCCTGAGCTAATGAATAAGGTAAAAGAAGCTATTCATAATGGGTATATTTTGGAATGCGAAGTTTTTGGAAAAGACTATACTCCGAGGGGTTTCCATAAAGCCTATCATAGAAATTTAGATTTAGTTGTATTTGAATTGGGTAAGGATAAGTCATGGATTATTCCTCCTGAGAAATATGAAATTTTGTATCAACTTGAACTTCCTAGTCCGCAACATTACAGCGTAGAATATTCAAGTGCTGAAGATTTGGAAAAGAAATTAGCAAGTTTAGCTTCAATGCCAGAGAGCTTTGAAGGAATAGTTGCTAAAGGAAAATTCATTCCAAACGGTCATGAATTGATTTTAGATTATATCAAATCCAATCTTCTGATATTTAAAGTAAAGAAAGAATTATTGTTTTCAAAGGAAGAAAGGAAAGAGACCAAAGCTTTTAAGAAAAAGAGGGAAGAAATAAAGATACCATCTAGTTCTGAGAACTATTCAATTCTAAAATCAGAAATTGAGAACGAGATAGCAAAAATCTATGCAGAAAAAGGACAAGAATTTGTAAGCAATAAATCCAACATTCCAGTAATGCTAAATGAAATAATATTTAATCTTAGGAAATCGCATCCTTCACTTATTTCAAATATTGATCAAAGAGAACTGAAGAAGTTAATAGCAAATTTGATTCTGCATTATAGAGTATAACTTTTACTCAATATAGAAATTGGATATTTCTTAATATTTCATAATTTATTGATTTAAGGCTATCTAATTTGAAGCCTTTGAAATCTAGTTTATTCTTAATTCTTTTCGAAATTTAATTGATTTAAATAAACATTTAAATTAATGTTAAAAAATGGCAAATCATATGGATGAAACTATTATAGAAATAGTTGAGTTTACTGATCCTTATTGCACATGGTGCTGGGGCTCAGAACCTGTGTTGAGAAAGTTGAAATGGGTTTATGGTGATCAAATAAGGATAAGCTATAAGATGGGAGGACTAGTTAAAGACATTCGTGAATTTTATGATCCGCTTAATAACATAGGAGGAGATTTGTGGTATTTGCAGGTTGCTGAGCATTGGTTAGAAGCATCAAGCAGACATGGAATGCCTGTAGATATTAGGCAATTTACAGAATATCATAATGAATTCACGTCTACGTGGCCCGCAAATATAGCTGTTAAAGCTGCTGAATTACAAAATAAAAATCTTGCATGGAAATACTTGAGAAGATTGAGGGAAGCTGCTGCAGCTGAAGCTATACCTATTCACAGACTAGAAGAACAGCTAAGATTGGCTGAAGAATGTGGGTTGGATGCCTATAAGATGAAAGAAGATATTGAAAGCGGAGTAGCTTACAACGAATTCATGAAAGATATTAAAGAATGTCAAGAAAGAGGAATAACAGGTTTTCCAACATTCCTAATTAAAAGATTAAAAGATAATTATGAAATTATAACAGCTGGTTATATGAGATATTCTGTATTTAAAGAAATTTTAGAAAAACTAACTAATAACGAATTAAAGGAAAAGAGAATCGAATTTAACGAAAAGGAAGTTTTAAGTTTTATAAATTTCTGGGGCAGAGTTGCAACTCAAGAAATTGCGGTTCTTGGCAATATAACAAAGTATGATGCACGTTCATTTCTAAAAAATTTAGAAAGCAAAGGATTAATTGAATCACAAAAAGCAGGTAATGATTATTTTTGGAAAGTTAAAAGTTTTTGCGATCCAGAAACAGGCATATGTAGCGTGAGCTCCTCTACGCTTTAATAAAGTTTCTAATCTTTAAGAAGAGCAAGAAGGTAAGTTGCAATATCATGGAAATTAAGAATACTATAATTTAATATTGGCATCAGAATTCTTTTTGGTTAATTGCAATACTGATATTATTCGTCAAAGCTTTATAGTCTAAAATAACTAATTTACCTCATTTTTTAGGGATCCTCTATATATAACTAATGTTATAGTTGAATTACGTGTCGCAGAAGACAATTGATGTAAGAAGCTATCCGCCTTATGAAAGGCATAGAATAATACTTGAAGAGTTTGAACGACTCAAGCCTGGCGAAAGTTTTCTGATAATCAATGACCACGAACCTGTACACTTATTCCATGCAATGGTTCATAGGGATGACTTCGATATTGATGCTTATTATACACAAGAAGTTGAGGAGGGTAAATGGATTGCATTGTTAAAAAAGAAAGAGATTAAGGCATCTGAAGCTATATTTATTACTATAGATAAAATCAAAAAAGTATCAGAAACTTCTTTTACACCTGTTCAAATTCGTAAAACATTGCACTACTCGGTTGTTTTTACCTTCTTTAAACCAGGCCAATTCATACCTATTCACACCCCAAATATAGATTTGATTCTATTTGTACATAAGGGTCAAGGATTGGTCGTAGCAGGAGAAAACAAGTATAATGTCCGTGAAGGAGATTTGATCATAGTTCCTAAAGGTGTTAGGCGGGGTATTTTAGCTAAGACTGATATGGAAGTACTTCATTTAGTATCTCCTCCTCCATCAGAAAGAGATCATGAAGAAGTTGAGGAGGGATTAAAGAAGGGTAAATTTGAGCCAGGTAATTAATGTTGAGGAGTGGAGGAAAAAGATAATTGAGAACTTAAAAACAGTATATGATCCAGAAATACCTATCGATATTGTAAATCTTGGTTTAGTTTATGAATTAAAGATAAGCAACGAAGGAGACGTATATGTCAAAGTAGGCGTTACTTCACCTTTTTGTCCAGTTGTTGACTATTTAGTTATTGCAGTTGAAGAAGCAATAAAGGAAGTTGTAAAGCCTAGGAATCTTAAGGTTGAAGCAGATCTGCAAACATCTTGGAATCCCCGTATGATGACTGAAGAAGGAAGAAAAATGTTCAAAGAAAGGTTTGGTTATGATATAATGGATCCCTGGAAGTAGTATGAGATTAAGAATAGAAATGATTCTAATGCTGGAAGGGATGATTCTTCTATTACTAGCAGGGATACCAGCCGTCTTAATGTTCATGAATTTACAAGGGTTCAATGCAATTCAAGTACCTAACTTTTTTGCTGTACATTGGTTTATTATGATCTTTGGTTTCTTCTTGGCTTTGATCGGAAATGAAATATTGGTAGCTCTGAGCATGGAATGGAGTGGTAAAGTGGCATCTAAATCGTTAATTTTATCGTTTGGAATATTAGTTTTGTTTTCAGCCTTGATTGCTATAGCAAGTAAAACAATCACATCATTGAGTTTTATGGATCCATACTTTTATTACATCACATTTATCGCACTCTTATTGTTAATTTATCATTCGAGAATTTATCTGAAATTTTCTAAATTCGGTTTAAGACCAACAAGTTACAATTACCTTATTGTTTTTACACTCGTTGTAACAACATTCATCGTTATTTTTGAAACACTTAAATTTTCTCCATGGCTTTCTTTAGCCTTTCCTGTACTTATGATATTCGCAGTTATGGCTAGGGACATAGGCTTGGTTTTTAGAGGAAGATTCATCAACAGTAAGGCAATGACTGCAGCATACTTTGCAATGTTATTTGGCTTTATTTCATACCCCTATCCTATAGCTTCGATATTCTTTTTCATAGCTTGGGCTATATCATTATATGCTACAAGATTGATAAGTGCAAAAGGGAGCTTATATCCTAAAATTTGCCTCAATATAGCTTGGGTTTGGCTTTTATTGGCTTCAATTTTCTCATTAATAAGCTATGATGCCTTTATTCATAGTATATCTGTAGGCTATTTATTTAATACTGTTTTCGGTGTAGACGTTGTTTTAATGGACTTATTAATGGCTACCTTTAGTGTTCGGTTGAAAATTAAACCATCTTACATTCCTATATTACTGCTTAATTTAGGTCTGTTAATGAGGATAATTTTTGATATAGGCTTTAGCTTTCCTGTTTTATTATTGGCAGCACCTTTGCAAGGAGTAGGAATTATATCTTTCTTTTTCAATACTTTTAGACAAGTATTCAGCCAAATAATAAAAGACGAAAAAGCTACTTTAATAAGATAGTTCTGTCTTATTCTGAAAAATTCTTTCTTAAAAAATTTTTAATTTTTAAGGACTTACCTTTTCAAGAAGTTGTATTCTCTTTGCTGGGTGAGGATGATCCATAAATATGTCAGCATACCATGGAACTCTTGTGGATTTCCAAATGTTTACCAATTCTTTTGCATTCCAAGCAGGAACTTCTTCTACAGCATTAGCAAAGAAAAGCATGCTGGTCATTTGATTTGATGTACTTTGTTTCTTAAACTTTTGTAAAGCGTTGGGATCCATCGATAAAGTCAATTTAGCCAATGATAATTGCAAGTTTTCTTTCCCTTCAGGAACTGTCAAAGCAGCGTTTACATCAGCATGTGCTTCCCTCATCCTGTTAAGGAAGAGCACAAATAATTGGAAAATGAAACTCACCGCTATCATAGCTATCCCAATTAAGGGTATAAGATTTCCGTTATTTCCTCTTCCTCCGCCTCCAAAATAGCCTCCCAACAAAAGCCAAAAGCCTAAGTAATATATTAAAGAAGGTATTAGACCTACAGCCATTAGAAGTTCAACATCTCTGTGCTTTAGATGACCTATTTCATGCCCTGCAACAGCCTTTAGTTCATCTTTGCTTAACAATCTCAAAATAGGTAAAGTAAAGGCAATTCTCTTTCCAGCTATTGGACTACCGTATGCAAATGCATTGGGAAATGGAACTTCAGCAATATAAACCTTTGGTACTTGCCTAAAACCATTATATCTTGAGACTTCTTCAACTAGATTGTAAAGCCATCCATAATTCGGATCATTGGGTTCAACTTCTCTTGTCCTGTATGCTAAATTTATAAGATACGGTCCAAAAAGCCATTGTATAATATTAAAGAAGAATAGGAATATAAGTATGGAAGTTATTAAGCCTATTCCTATTGTTGTGCCGAATGCATATGTTGCGATTGCTAATGCTAAAGCAAAACCCAGCAATAGAATTCCTAATGTTGCTAAGATCATGTTTATTCTTAGTTTTAGAAGAGCGAAATTCATGTGATATTATTGGTATAAGGCATATATTTATTTTTTTTATAAACAGAAAGTATCAAAAATATAAGGTATTATACGAACGCGTATTCTTTATTGGTATATACTTTATATATACTCCTCAATTCTTATCTTGTTTTCAGCCTTCCCTGTAGTAATGTATCTATAAACATTCTTACATGCTTCGGTTATTGCATGAATTTTAACTGCTTCATTTCCATATGCGCCAGCTGTATGCGGAGTTCCAGTAAAATTCTCTAACTCCCATAATTTACTATTGAAATCTTCAGTTCCATCTTTTCTCCAAAAAACGTCAGTTCCAAATCTTAGACCCTTTCTTTCTTTCAGTATTCTATAAATATCATCTTCAACAATTGTTTCTCCTCTTCCAACATTGACAATTACGCAATTTTCTTTTGTTCTTGATAGAACATCATAGTTTAAAATTCCCCTAGTAAATTTATTCAAAGGCAAAGCATCTACAATATAATCTGCTCTGCTTATTACATCTTTCAATTTATCCAAATCATACTTTTCATCAAAAAATTCAGGTTTCTTAAAAGATCTAGAAATTCCTATTACATACATGTTGAACGCCGTCTTTCCAATTCTCGCAACTTCCGATCCTATACCTCCTCCACCTAGAACAAGTAAAGTTTTGCCTGATAATAGGTAAGGTACAACAATTCTTTCCTTTTTACCTATCCCTTTAGCTAACGTCATAATAAGAGCAAAGGCATGTTCTGCTACTGGAACTGAATAAGCACCAGCATTTGAAAATACAACAACATCTTTTGGCAATATTTCAAAAGGAATACCATCAACTCCGGCCGTGAAACATTGTATAACTTTCAAAGATTTTGCCTTTGGCAAAATTGTTCTTATCTGCGATGGCCAAAGCATAATTATATCTGCTCTTTCTAAATCTTCTTCAGAAAATTCATCCTTGACATTTTTTAGTAGTCTTTTACATTCCTCGGGAAGCTTTTCAGTAGAAATTATTAGCATATAATTTTATTATTTAGTGTATTTTAATTGTTTAAGATAAAATAATTAGCCAATTTTTATATTCTTTCAACATAAAATATCAACATGGATATTTTAGCTGTTTACAATCACCCCTTAGAAACTTTAGGGTTTCTAAAGAAATTCTTGAAAGTTTCAAGGGAAGTAGAAGCAAAAGATTTGAACGGTAATGAAAGCTTTGACGCTCTAATATTAATGGGAGGACCTATGGGAGTTTATGAATGTGATAAGTATCCCTTTCTCATAAAAGAAATGAAACTTATAAAGAAAGCATATAAAGAAAACAAAAGAGTATTGGGTTTTTGCTTGGGTTCTCAGTTAATTGCCGAAGCTTTAGGTGGAAGAGTTATCAAAGGCCCCTTCGGTAAAGAAACTGGTATTCAAAGGGTTATATTGTTAGATGAACTAAAGGAATATTTTGGGAAGGAAGAATTGACCGTATTTCAATGGCACTCTGATACTTTTTCACTTCCGTATGAAGCTAAATTGCTTGCGTATAGCAACAAATATTTCCAAGCCTTTAGGATAAACAAACTTCTTGGAATTCAATTTCATGTAGAAGTAAATTCTGAAATTGTTCAAGATTGGATTAACTTTTATGGAGGCGAGAGTAAACTTATAAACGAGGTTAAGAAATTAGAGAAGGAGTTTGAGAAAAACACCGAAATGATTGTTAAATACTGGCTTGAATTATAGATGTTCAATTAAAATATAGAACAAATAATGCCTTGCTTTATAGGTAAGATATATGTTTCATTCAAGCCATTGAAAATAGCTCAAGCTATAATTACATTTAAAGATAAAATTTTGTATGTAGGAAACGAGGATGAAGCACTAAAAATCTGCAGAACATTAAATATCCAAGAAGTTTATCTTAAAAATAAAGAGGTAATAATTCCTGGTTTCATTGATTCCCATGTGCATTTAGATTCGATTGGAGAAGAAATTAACCAACTTAGCTTGAAAGACGTAAAAAGCATAGACGAGCTCAAATCTAAAATTAGAGAGTTCGCATCTAGGGTAAATAAAGGATGGATATTAGGAAGAGGATGGGATCAAGAAAAATTAGGGCGCTATCCTAGTAGGGAAGATATTGATCAATTAGTTAGAGACAGGCCGGTTTTACTCTTAAGAATTTGTGGTCATGCAGCCTTGATAAATACAAAACTAATGGAGATTTTAGGTGTGGAAAAAGACATTCTTAAAGAAAACGAAGTAGGCATGGCCATCTCCAAGTATAGAGAAGCACTAACAAATGAAGAAATAAAAAAGAACTTAGTAGATTCAATGAAGCTTTGTGCCTCTCAAGGCGTTACGTGCGTTGGTATAGCAGGTTTGAATCCTGGATTCTTAGGATCTTTGATAGAATTGAGCTTAGAAGAAGCTATGCCTATAAGGGTTAGAGTTTATATTCGACTTGACGGAAATAAGGATCCCTTGAATATAATGAAGGAATCTAGAATAAGAATGGGCTTTGGTAATGAATTTCTTAAGATAATGGGATTTAAGATAATCGCGGATGGAGCGCTGGGAATAAGAACTGCTCATTTATCATTGCCTTATGAAGATAGCCCAGATACAAGCGGTTATATGAACATAAGTGTTGATACTTTAAAAGAAATAATTAAAGAAGCAGATTGTTCAGGTTTTCAAATGGCTGTGCATGCAATAGGAGATCGTACTATAGATTATTTGATTGATGCATACAGGGGAGTCAAAAGAAATATAAGACATAGAATAGAACATGCTTCAGTTATAAGGCCAGAACAAATAAAAGAAATTGCTAATTTAAAATTGGTAGCTTGTGTTCAGCCTCACTTCGTTATTTCAGATTTTTGGGCGATGGATAGATTAGGAATTAAAAGAATGAAATGGCTATATCCTTTCAAAACGATGATCGAAGAGGGAATTAAACTGAGTTTTTCTACAGATAGTCCTGTAGAACCTTTGAATCCTTGGGAAACAATTTATGCGAGTGTTACTAGAGGAGAATTTGAAAATCTAAAGCATTTCGAGTACATAAAGCATGAGAAGCTCGACTTAATTGAATCAATGCATGCATATACTTATGGTTCAGCATATGCAATGTATGAAAAGGATAACATAGGTTCATTGGAAGTAGGAAAATATGCCGACTTTATCATAGTTGATCAAGATCCATTTGAAATAGAAAGAAAACAGTTAAAGAAAATAAAAGTTTTAGAGACATACGTAGCAGGAAAAAAGGTTTATTGAGTTTATCCGAAAATTAAAAACTAACTTAGTTCATTAAAAATATCAATATTTGCACTTTCATTAAATTTAACATAGAATTTAAACTCATTATTATCACTTTTTGCTCTACATGTTCTTCCTTTGTAATAGTTACCTTCAATAATTAATTCGTCTATTTTATTCCATCCAGTCCTTTTTTTAACTTCCTTTACCATATTTGCGAACTCTTCTGCACATATATTGCAGCAGAAAAATAAATTTTCATTATCAATGTTTTTATAATATTCCCCCCATCTAGCACCACATAGAGCACATCCTGTTTGCCTTGTTCCTGCTTCTCTTCCGTTTACAATTATTCTCATTTCAAAATCACCTCCTTCAATGAAATATCTCCAAAAGACAATCCTCTTTTTAACCTAGCGAATAGATAAGAATGAAAGGCATCAAATGATTTTAAAACAGTAATCTGCAATCTTTGAGCATGCTTAACATATTTTTCTACCAATTCTAATGCTTCGCCAGCATGTTCTTCATCTGCTTCATAACCTTCTCTTAAGAAATCTTTAACTGCCTGTGGATAATCTTCAGAAGTTAAGATCTTTTCATTGAAATAATGCATTGGAGCACCGTATTTTCTTATAGTTCTATCAGCAACCAATTCAAGACTATGCATCGCAGCCATTGCTTCGACCCAATCCCTTTCTTCTGCAGTTTTTCTCCAAAAATATATAGCTTTTTTAGTAGCCTCCAAAGGCTCAAAAGATAGAATTTCTTTCCTTGTCATTCCAAGACTCTCACCCATTCTAAGAAGCAATTCATAATGCGAAGGTCTTCCTTTATAACCTATGAACTCAACACTTATATTTTCTAGCTCATATTCCATAGCTTCATCCACATCCGTCTTATAAACAATTAATGAAAGCACCTTTGCCCAATTTCTTAGAAAATGTTGATGTTCTATTACATAACCTAAGAGTATGCCTCTTGTTGGTTTCTGCATGGCCAGAATAAACGGATGCGTATTTATGTAGAATTTCTCTATGAATTTCCTTCTTATCCACATTCCTAATCCTTCTGGGGCTTCAAAGAATTTTTCTAACAAATCTGCTAAGGTTTCGGTATCTACTTTTTCAGAAGTTATGTTTCTATTCAGCCACATTATATGAGATGGATCATTTTTGGCTGAGACGTTTTCGAAGTGAATAGAAAGTTTATACCAATCTTCAAATTCTTTTTCACAAACAGGACAATATATCATCAAAAAATTTCTCATCGACAAATTTAATAAAATTTTTAAAATATGTTAACTTTCTATAGCTTGGGTGATACTTCTAAATGTAAGCTTGAGTCAATTTTCTAAATATATAAATTTTACTATTTGAAAGAATATAGCTAGTTTCGGATACCAATTTTAAATTTTCCAATACTCTTTCAAAATTAATTGTGCTCAATCTTTGAAATATAATACTATCGATGGGATTCTCCGAAATATCATTATTTATTCTGTAGTTTAAATAGAAGTTTGCCAGGGTTACATCTTTATAAATTTTATGAAAATTAAACCCCATTTTCCCATTCAAAACACCTGCAAAGTTTAATGATATTGAATTCAGATCTTCATATTCATTTACTGTGAATAATTCTTCGAAAACAACTCCCATTGTTATAAACGTGGCAACAAAACTATCACCAACCTTTTTTTTCTGAAATATGAGAATTAATTATATCCACTATATTTGGAAAATACAACTTTAAATTTTCTGGATTTTCTATATACCTGAATATTTCCTCAATAGGCGCATTTATCTTTTCAACCTTATTTATATTTATCATAGCCTTCTAATATAGGGTTACTATTTATATTTCAGGTATACCAAAAATTTGTAAACCGACTATTCTGCTGATTCTAGAACTATATGATCTACGTAGTATTTAAGTATGTTACCTTTGTTTGGTATTTTATTGTGTTTTAGATTGCGTTGATGTAGTTATATTTGGAGAGTGCCAAATTACTGCTAAAATTCCTCCAATTAAGCCTAGAATGAAACCAACCAAAAAGCCTCCGCCGCTAATTATGCTGATTACTGAAAATACAATTACCAATATACCGCCGGTTCTAATTTTATCTGGATCGTCGCTATTAATCATAGTGGATCCTAGGATTACAAGTACACCAGATATTAATCCTATTAAGATGAATGCAAGACTCATTGTGAAAATATAAGGTTGGTAGATAAACATTGGATGCACCATCATATTGTAATAATAGTAATGATATGATCTAAAAAGAAACGCGAACATAAAGAATATTGCGATTGGTAGTAGAATGAATACTCCGCCTATTAAAGATAGAATAAACGCAGCATATGGTTTATTTAACATAAATTGAGTTTATTGGATAAAGCATATAAATTTTATGCGTAAAATTTTATTGATATAGCTATAAGATCATATATTTATTAATGTATGAAAAAGAAACTATAGAATTTGCTATTCAAAAAGTTTGTTTATACTATCAATGAACTACTATAAAACAAATTAAATAATTTTATATTGTTAGTTTGTCAAAATGAAAAACTCAGTTTTTGCAATTGGTCATTCATATATTAAACAAAAGTAGAATTATTCCTCACAAGCTATCAAATTGTGCTAAGTTTGAGGATGGCGGGTTAAATTATGGATAAATTATTTGGCTTGCAGTAAATCATAAATTCTATTTCAATCTTAATATTTCATTCTTTTCAAAAATTTTCATTAATTTAGATATTCTTAAAAGTTAAAAAGAACAAATTATGACAGTTCGCCGAAGGTCATCATAAATGTTTAATTTTATTATAGGGCTAGCATATATCCTGTAAACTCAGATAGGTCAAGCTTTTTATTAGCTAAATCTAGCTTGATCCTGTAAGCTTCCATATCTAATGCTCCAAAGATTAAAGGAACTGGCAGTTTATCAACGAGGAATGCCTCAATTCCAATCTCTTTTCCTTCAATCTCTACTATTAAATCGCAGAAGAAATTGCATGCAACTTTATCTCCATCAGCCGCCATAAATTCTCTTGGAATGGGCAACTTTCTGGGAGTGGATAGCTCCATTGCAACATTGCTTCTAATAAAGGATCGGATGCACCGCTATCAAATAAGACACTAAGTCTCATTTCCCCCTTATCTCCTTTAATATGCAACTCCTTAATAACTACACCCATGTTTGTCACCTTCGGTACACAAATTCAATGCTGACTTTATTAGTTAGATTATTTAATATTCTTATATTTAATATTTAATATTTTTAATTTTCACAAAAATTTCTAGCTTTAAAAGTTTTTTTATCATAAAAACATTGAAAAGTAGCTGAATTCTATCATTAAACTCTGAACATAGGTGATAAGAAGCTTTGCTTTGCTGATTTACTATTCCTTGGCTTCAAAAGTTTTAGATCATAACCTATCGATCGGAAAGATCCTTTATAATATGTTTATGTCTGCACGATATTATTTCCATTAATGTGTGATAATCTTGGGAACAATGCTTTCCATCATGAGTGCATGTTTTCTATTTAATATTAGGCTGGTTTAATATGGGTTAAAAATTCATATTAAATTCATTTTGCTAAATCATACCTCCCAACTCTTTGCATATTCTAATTGTTCCGGTGTAAGCTCATCTATTTTTATATTCATTGCTTCTAAAGCATTAAATGCTACTTCCCTATCTATTTCTTGAGGAACTTTATAAACACTGTTCCTAAGTTTACTGTAATTTTTTACAATGTAGATAATCGAAAGCAATTGATTGGTAAATGATAGAGCCATAACCTCTGGCGGATGCCCCTCAGCAGCAACCAAATTTACAACTCTACCTTTAGTTAAAAGGTAAATTCTTTTGCCATCTATAAGATATTCTTCAACATGCTCTCTAACTTTCCTTTTACTTTTTGCATTCTTTTCTAACCATTTAATATCTATTTCTACATCAAAGTGTCCTGCGTTAGCAAGTATTACTCTATCCTTCATTGATTTGAAGTGTTCTTCTCTTACAACATTTTTTTGACCTGTTGCAGTAATTATAATATCTGCATATTTACATGCCTCACTCATAGGCATTACCATAAAACCATCCATATGCGCTTCCAAGGCTTTTACAGGATCAACCTCAGTTACTATTACTTTAGCACTCATGCCTCTTGCTCTATTAGCTATTCCTTTTCCAACCCAACCATATCCGACAACAACAATCGTTTTACCAGCCAAAAGTAAGCTTGTTGCCCTAAGCAACCCATCCAAGGTGCTTTGGCCAGTGCCATATCGATTATCAAAAAGATATTTGGTATACGCATCATTAACAGCAATGATTGGGTAAGCTAGCTTATTTTCTCTTTCTAATGCTTTCAACCTTATAACACCTGTGGTAGTTTCTTCAGTTCCTCCTAATGGTTTAAAGGAATTTATGTATTCTTTATGATACATGGTGTGCATATCAGATCCATCGTCAGTAATTGTATGCGGTTTCTTATTTAGAACGGACCTTATATTGTCATAGTATTCTTCATTGCTTTCTCCTCTCCATGCATATACATCTATGCCTTGGGTTGCTAGGAAAGCAGCAATTTCATCCTGTGTACTTAAAGGATTAGCCGCACATAGACTTACTTCGGCGCCCAATCTTTTTAGACCCATCGCTAGAACTGAAGTCTCTTTTGTTACATGTAAACATAAAGCAGTTTTTAATCCACTTAGAGGTCTATCCTTTTCATATTTTTCGATTGTTTTTTCTAGGATAATCATATTTGCCCTTGCCCATTCATAGGAAGCTTTGCCTTTTTCAGCTAAGCTTATATCTTTAACTTTAGGCATGAATGATTTTTGTATGCTAAAAATATAAGTTTGTATCGATTAGTGCTTAATTATTACTTAATAGATTCTTTTGAATAACTCTCATCGCATTTTTCCAAAGAACTTCATCCTTGTGTTCTTCTATTAAGTCAGCTACATCTTTAATTTTTAAAATGTTTTCAAAACCTCTAGGAACATTTTCAATTCCAAGGAAATCTGTTCCAATAGCTACGTATTGCCAGCCGAAATTCTCTCCAATGTACCTTATGTTCTCAACGATATTTTCAATTTTAGCTTCGCCTAGAGTTTCAACTATTGCTGTAACTCCAATAATGCCTTGGGTCTTAATTACTGCTTCAATCTCTTCATCATCAAGGTTTCTTCGATGTTCTTTCAATTTTCTAACGTTTGCATGCGAAACAATTATAGGCTTTTTTGTGATCGAAGCCGCTTCCAACAATGTATTTTTGCTTGCATGTGCTAAATCTATTATAATACCTAATGAATTTGCAAGCTTTACAAGTTCTTCTCCTTCTTCTGTTAAGCCAAAATCCTTTTTTGTCATGCAAGACGCTGCGAATTTATTATCATAATTCCAAGTTAACCCAAGGCTTAATGCATGCATTTCCTTAATTAAGTAAAGATCTTCAAAATCTCTTAGGATATCGGCCCCTTCTAAAGAAATGAGCAACTTAATTCCTTTAACATTTAAATCTGTTTCCTTCTTAACTATTTTTGCAATTCCCTTTCTTTCTAAATAGTAATAAAACTTTAGCTGATCCAAAAACAATGGAAAAGAGAAAGCTGTTCCACGCATTGGTCTATTATATAAGGATGCAAGCTGATGACTTTTCTCATTCAATGTTTCAATATGAGGAAAAATAGATGCAAAAATTATTGCATCTTCAAAATTACTTAGCATTTTTATGCTTGATTGCTTTTCCTGCTCGTTTATTACATCCTTTCCTGTTTGATTTGCGTAAGCGATATCCTGATGTAAATCAATTATTTTCATAGCTGTATTTTCATTAAAAGAAATTATATAATTTCCTCAATAGTATTGAGAAATTTAAAAAATACTGCACCATTTTTTCTAGAATTTGTATATTATTAAAATTATTATATTATGGAAATTATTTCGCGGTATCGCTGGGCAGTTTTAGGCTCTTATATGATTGTAGCAGCTATCTCGCAACTTCTTTGGTTAAACTTTGCCCCTATAACTGTACCGATAATGACAGATTTATTCAGTGTTTCTGTTCAAGATGTAGGATTACTATCTGCCGCATGGCCTTTAATTTTCATTTTTGTATCAATACCAGCAGGCATCTTAACAGATAAAAAGGGGTTCAAGTTCTCTGTATCATTGGGTGCTCTGATTATGACATTATTTTCTTTTCTTAGAATTTTATCCGGCAAAATTTCACAGTTCTATTGATTTTTCAATCTCTAGCCTGTGTAGGACAGCGTTTTATTCGAAGTAATAATTAAGCATCATTGGCAAAAGATCATAAACTTCCATATTTGTCGGATATCAATTTCATTAAAAAATTTAATTTACTAAGTTTATATAAAAGAAAAAAGTTTCATAGAAATCTTCAACTGGTTGTAATAAATTTTCATCATTATCAATAGTAGATATATCCTATATGTTCAGTTTGTTAAAATCTTATTAATCGTTTTAGTTACATTTTAATTCGTGGAAAATATTTTTACGGACGCAAAAGGTTACAAATCTTGGTATGAAAGACATGCTACCATATATGAAAGTGAAAAAAGACTGGTAAGTTCATTCAGATTAAAGGATTGTATTGATATAGGTTCAGGACCTGGAATATTTCATGAGGTTATTGAAGGAAGGAAAGTATCAATAGATTCATCTATATTTATGCTTAAAGAGATAACAGGATATGATGAAGATAGGATTTTAGCTCATGCTTTATATTTGCCAATTAGAGACAACGCTGTTGAATGTAGTTTTATTTCAGTAACTATTTGTTTCGTAGAGGACCCTGAAAAATTGTTAAAGGAGGCTATGAGAGTTTCAAGAAAAAGGCTTGTAGTATGCTTCATTCCTAAAGATTCAGAATATGGAAAATATTATGAAGAATTGGGTAAAAAAGGCCATAAATACTATTCTAGAGCTAAATTCATAACTAAACAGGATATAAAAAATTACTTGAAGGAATTCAGAATATCAAAAATTAGAAGCACACTATTTGGTAAGCCAGGAGATGATGCGAAAATAGAAGAATTAAGAGATAATGATCAAGGATCTTTTGTATGTTTGGAAGTTATAAAATCTCAAATTTCATAATATCCCACTAAACAGTTGTATAGAAGTTTCTTCCATTACCTATTTACAGATAATGAAAGCCTCACTCGTAAGGGCGGGGGTGAATAGGCTTAAATAATTAAAATTTAAATTTTTTTAGGAAATTCAGTGAAGCTCCTCCTAAGCTTGATTGAGGGGTTTATGGGACTTAAGGAGGAGATTCAGCATTGCTTTTTAATGAAGGATTCTTAATAGAATCTAGATTTTGGGCTGGCTACCCTTTATATGAAGGCTCCTTTTATTCAGGACCCGATCAAATGGAGGAAGCTCTGATCCTCCCGACTGTCCAGTAAATGAGAAATGTAGCTCCGAATCAATTGAGGGGGACCCTCGCACTTTAGGGCGGGAGGAAGTCAGCTCGCAAGGAGTAGTATAATTAATTAATGTATAATTAGTGTTCTCAGTTGCATAAATTGAAATTCCAAGAAAAATTTAAATAATTGTGTAATAATATACATTATGTATATTTCATTTGTTCATCGATCATAAAATATAGATATATTTTTGTGTAATTTAATGCAATTAAATGCTTATATGTTAAATAATATATATAAATTTTTATTTTTAGAGCTATATTTCCCTAATAAATAAGGGGAAATTATGAAAAATATATAAATATCTTCCTAATAGATTAGGGGAAAATTATAAATAATATATAAAGATTTTAACTTATATGCCAAATAAATGGATTTCTCTATTGTTGGACAACCTTTGGTTCTGGTCATCATTATCGATTACAGTACTACTAGTATATAGTATATGGGTTCTGTTTGAAGTTTTAGGAATACATGGTATTAGTACTCCTCCGCATCATCCATAAAAATGGTCTTCAAATCTAAAAAAGTTGAGGAATGGGACAAAGGTTTAACTACAGAAGAAAAACTTTGGATAGTTATTGCAGTTGTATTTGCTTTGATGATGGCTGTAACAACATTAGTTTGGCCTATTATAAATCCAACTCATGAAGTTCCTACAACTACGTTGACAATTGATTCAAAAGCTTTTGAAAATTTGGCTCTAAACTTTTCTGCAAAGTATGATGGGAAACCAGTTCCTGCAGGTCAGACAATTTACATATTGGCAAGACAGTATTATTGGTCAATAAGTAAGTTAGTTTTATACAAAGGAATTGAATATGAAATAATGGTTTCAAGCTTTGATGTTGTTCATGGTTTTGAAATTGTTGGAAACGATGTTGTTTTTAATCTGATGGTTATACCTGGTATAGTTTACGTTTTTCATATATCCTTCAATCAACGTGGGGTTTACTATTTAATTTGTAATGAATACTGCGGTTACGGTCATAGTTATATGCGAGCTTTAATTGAGGTGATTTAAAATGGAACAATTTGTAATTTCTCCACTAGCAGGCCTTAAAGTTTACAGAACTGCTAGGAAATTTATAATTCTTAATTTAATCATGGCCCTTATATCAGTATCAATAGGCGGTATTGCTGCAATTTTTGTAGCTTCAGGAAGATCCCAAATTGATACATTAATATCCATTTTAAATTTGAATCCAATGAACTATTATGCTTGGCTTACACTACATGGTATGAATATGCTTATATTCTGGATATTATGGGCCGAAGTAGCGATACTATATTTCTTAAGTACCGTTATTCTTAACAATGACATCTATCCAGCAAAGCTTGCTTGGACATCGTTCTTTACAATGGTCATAGGGCAAGCAATGATCGAGTATATCGTTGGTATTGGGCAAGCCAGTGTTTTATTTACTGCTTACGTTCCATTAGCTGCTCATCCTTTATTCTATATAGGCTATTTGCTATTTGTAGCAGGCGCAGGTATAGCAGTTTTAGTATTCTTCCTATCGATATACAAGGCAAAAATTGATGGAAAGTATACAGGATCTTTGCCTTTAGTTACTTGGGGTGCTGTGGTAGCTGCAATTATTGCTTTGATAACCGTTTTTTATGGTTTAATTACCTTTTCTTTTACCTTAGCATGGAGGATAGGATTAATAGAAATGAACGTGGAGGCTTATAGGTGGTATTATTGGGGGCTAGGTCACGATGCTCAATACATTAATTTGGCAGCAACAATTATAGCGTTATATGCACTAATTGTTTTAGGAACAGGATTTACAGCTGCGAACTTTATAAATGAGAAATACGCAAGAATAGCATTTGGTCTATTGCTAATATTTACTATACCTGCTATCGGCCATCACATACTTGTTGATCCTGGTTTCTCTTATATATTTAAGCAAGCTTCAGGGAGTGTAGGTTCGCATTTGTTATCAATTCCAACAGTTTTGCATGCTTTTGCATTGACCGGAGCACTCAGTGCTACAGTAACTGCATCATATAGAACAAGTCTATTTGGATGGATAAAAAGAATACCATGGGGCAATCCTGCTATAGCTGCTGCTATTTTTTCGCTGATATCATTGGCATATGGAGGAGCATTAGCCCAACCATTGACTACACTTCAGACTAATCTAAATTATCATAATACATTATGGGTCAATGCGCATTTTCACGGAACAGTCGCTGGTTCAACTACGATTGCATTTATGGGGCTTTTCTATTATATTTTACCTTCACTAATTTCGAAGAAGCTTTACAGTGTTAAGCTTTCAAAAATTCAGTTATATACGTTTTTTATAGGAATATTAATTCTTATTACTGGAATGGCATTAGCAGGTTATAACGGAGATCCAAGAAGGACATTTATACTCTCAGATTTAGGCCTACCTTTCTGGAGTAGTTACACGTTCCTTTTAGCTTTGGGTGGTCTTATTGCTATTGCAGGAGGAATCATGTTTGTCTTCAACATGATTGCTACGATATTGTACAAAGGAAAAGTAGGAGAAGTATTCGAGGGGATGATGGCAAAGTTTGAAATCAAAAATACACCAACAAAGAAAGGTGCTTTTGTACTTATATTCATAATATTGATTCTTATTATGGTGTTGTATTTATTTTCGTTCTACAGATTAGGCATCATGCCAACAATTTATTAATTTTTTAAAATTAATTTTAAAAAAGAAGAATTTTTAAAACATTTCATCAATTCATGAATAGTTTTTTCTATTTTATACTACAATATTTAACTCATCACATGGATAGAATCGTTATTGCAATAGGAGGAAATGCTATAGACAGCAATTACTCGACACTCCATGAAGCTTGCAATCAAATTGCTAAACTTAGTGATGAAGGTTTCGAAGTTTTAGTAACGCATGGAAATGGACCTCAAGTAGGAAATTTGCTCTTAATGCAGGAAAATTTTGAGTTTAAAGAACCTTTGTATGTCTTGGTAGCGATGACCCAAGCTCAAATAGGATTAAGAATTCAGGAGTTGCTCTATTATTATTCAGTCAAAAAAATCAATATCTAATAACAACTAGAGTCATAGTCGATGAAAAGGATGAAAGTTTTAAAAATCCAACAAAGCCAATAGGGCTTCTTTACAATGAAAACGAAGCTAAAAAACTTATTGAAAGTGGTTATTTTTTGAAAAAAGTTACCATGGGAAATAAGGAAGGTTATCGGAGAGTTGTAGCATCACCAAAACCCTTAAAAATCATTGAAATTGACCTGATTAGAAGTTTATCCAAGAAAGGAATCGTAATTTGTTGCGGAGGTGGAGGAGTGCCCGTTGTTACAAGAAGTGGAAAAATCGAAGGTACTGATGCTGTTATTGACAAAGATCTAACAAGTTCACTATTAGCTGTTGAAACAAATAGCGATATTCTACTTATTGCTACGAATGTTAAGAAAGTTAAGCTAAACTTTATGAAGGAGAATGAAATAGATTTGGATTCTTTGAGTTTAGACGAAGCAAAGAAATACCTGGAAGAGGGTCATTTCTTAGAGGGCAGCATGAAACCTAAAATAGTCTCATGCGTTGAATTTTTAGAAAAAGGTGGAAAGAAAGCTATCATAACTTCGACAAATAAGATAATGGAAGCTATCAAAGGCAAAGCAGGCACTGTAATATATTCTTAGCATTCTGTAGAAAAAGGCGGAGACCCGGCTTATAAGATATCTTTGAAATGCTCTTCAAGTAAGTTGGCATAAATAACTTAAAGTAACCCTATGATTCATAACCGCCCTAGTATCACCTATTGCAACTGACTTCCCCTTAGCTATATACGTGAGATTTTCATTTCATGCAATTATGGGTTCTGAATCAAAGATTATGATAAAGGTAAGCAATATTTTTCTTCAAAGATTTAATCGATGTCCTCGTAGAGATTATCGTTCTTATATTGAATTTTAGAATTTTTCAGAGGTAGCTATCTTAACTTTAACTCATTGAGGGTTAGATATAGTCTATGTTAAAATTGAAATACGTTTATAATTCAGGTAAAAAATAATGAATAGTGAAAACATGTATGAGAAAGAGCTTTTTTATGAGTCATACGAGGGGAAAATAAGAGCCTTTTTAGCTTCTCCGGAAAGTTTTTCGTTGGCAATAATAGTGATTCATGAAATTTGGGGCCTCAATGATAACATAAGGGATATTTCAAGGAGATTGGCCAATGAAGGGTATATGGCTTTTGCTCCCCAACTTTACACTAAATATGAGGATATCCTCACACCAGTAAATATACAGAACGTTATGGTTAAAGTTTGGAGTTTACCTCCAGAAAAAAGAACTAGCCCAGATGCTTATAAAGAGATAATGTCATCTTTAGATGAAAAAAGTAGGAAGGTTATAGATCTTTTAGTTGTCAATAGATCCATGATGGAGGAAAGCATGATAAAGGATCTAATAAAGTCTTATGATTACATTAATTCAATGGGCGCTAAAAAGATAGTAAGTATGGGTTTCTGCATGGGAGGAGGTCTGGCCTTTCAATTAGCAACCGAAGTTCCTTTAGATGGTACAATTGTCTTTTACGGTAGAAACCCTCAGCCCATAGAAGCAGTAGAAAAGATTAAGGGTCCAATTTTGGGATTATATGCAGGAGAAGATCCACCAATAAATGAAGGTTTACCAGCTCTTATATCAGCAGTAGTAAAATATAAAAAGGATTTAGAGCTAAAAATATACCCAGGCGCATATCATGCTTTCTTCAATGATAGAGGCCGTGCTTATAATAAGGCTGCAGCAGATGATGCATGGGAAAGAGTTAAAAACTTCCTGCGGAGGTTGATTAAATGAGCGAAGAAAATAATAAAAAAGTTGATCCTTGCCTTTTAGCATGGATTTATCTTATGGAAAAGCTTGAAAGGGAAATTAAAGAGAAAAAGGAAAAGGTAGGTTAGTATAGTTAAGGCTTTAAAAAAAAGAAAAATGAATTCTTATACAAAAGGCCTTACACAACCATTTATAACAAATCTTCGCTTCCTAATATTATCTTTTCTCTAAATTTTATCATAGAGAAGGCTCATCGGGGTATACTAATGATATGCTATTGTAGAATTCTAAATTGATTTTAATTTTAAAAATATTTAAATTTATATAATATGAATAAATCTTGTGGTAATCCACGTTGTTAAAAGAGACGGTTCGAAAGAAGAGTTTGCTATAGAAAAGGTCATTGTTAGTTGTTTAAAGGCGGGTGCAACTTTAGAAGCTGCCAGAAGAATAGGTAAAATTGTAGAAGCTAAAATTCTTGAAAAAAGAGTTAATGAGATAAGTGCGAAAGAATTAACTAAAATGATCCTTGAACAATTGAAAAAAGAAAATGAAGAGTGGTATAGAAATTGGATAATATTTGATCAAGCTGTAAAGAGAAGAAAAACAGAGGAAGAACTAAGATAAATTAAATTTTTATCATATTATTTAGGCATGCTTAAACTATAATATTATCAAATAATCAAATTTTTAATATCTTCTTCTTTTATTTCTTTATTGATAAAATATTTAATAGAATTAAAGTTTTCTTCTTCTTTAATTATGCCTTTAGACTTTAAAAATATTAAATGAGAAATCGTTTCTCCTAAGGCCATGTATTTTTGAAATGGATCAACATCATTCCATTTCTTTCCTCCTAATTTCCAACTAATTTGTGATGCTATTTCGTAAGGAGAATTTCTACCTTTTTTTATAGCTTCAATAATTTCTTTCAGCCTATTATGATGATGCATCTTTAATTCCATGATTCTTCCTTTTAGATTATGATACTCGTATTCGTGTGCAGGCAATACTGTTGATACTTCCAAATTAGATATTTTATTCAAACTACCAATGTATTCCTCTAGAGGATTGATTTTAAAATCGAAAGCAGAGATATTCGAGGATATACTTGGTAATATATGATCTCCTGAGAACAAAACTCTATCATTTCTATCATATATGCATATGTGCCCAGGAGTATGACCTGGTGTCCATATTAGCTCTAACTCATGCTCATCATGCTTAATCGTTTCGTTATCTTTTACGCTTTCAGAAACATCTATAAATCTTTCAAAGAATTTAATCCATCTAATCCAACTAAAATTTTCTAAATTTTGGTATATGTCAGCTGGAGCCCCTACCTTTATTAATGTTTCCCTAAAGTTTTCAATGCTTTTCTCCACATCTTTTAAAATGTTAATTATATATTCCCTATCTCTTTCGTGTATATACAAAGATGCATTTGCTAATTCTCTAATTTTGAGAGATAAACCTAAATGGTCTATGTGAAAATGTGTTATTATTATATGCTTGATTTTATTTATATCCAAATTTAAAAATGAAATATTTCTAAGAAAGGAATTTAAGGAAGAATCATTATTCCAGCCTGTATCTATAAGTAGAGTATTATCTTTGCTTTGAATAGCGTATGAATTAACATACTTGAGTGAAGCTATGGGTATATCAACTTTAAGCATGTATGTCGATGCGTTAATTTTTCTTACTGATTGCATTTAGTTGTTATTGAAACAATGATTATATAACGTTCTGTTTAAACTTGTTTAATTTGATAAATTTAGAACTTAAAGAAGCATCTAACTCAACATTCCTGAATCAACTCTTTATTCTCCTAAATTTGTGCGAAAGATTAAGCCATTTATATATTTGCTGAAAATTAGTTTTACTAATATGGCCAAAAGAATTTCTACCATTTCATTGAAACTTAGAAAGAGAATTAAAATTTATTTCATAGCACTCTTCCTTTTAGTTTTATTGTTAATCTTCTTTTCTGAATACTGGCTATACGTTGGTTTTGACGTTAATCTTGAGAAATCTATAATATCCAATCTTCATCAAAGCATTCCAACAAATTATCCAGATATTGTTTTGTACATTTTTTCAAATAATTATTATATTGCTTTAAACTTCTTAATTCCTATAATAGGATTATATAATCTGATTGAAGTTATGTCTGAAACTTCAAAAGTTTTTTCCACAATCTCAATTGAAACTTCAAATCAGCTAGGTTTAAATCCATATTTCATAGCGGCATATTTGATTTTATTCACAATATTCAATCCATTCTTTTATTTCTTTGGAATTCTCGAGTTCCTAGGCTATGCGCTTACTATATCACAGGGTACCTATTTAGTTATTTATTTCATACGTTCAATACTAAGAAGGAACTTTTCAGATTTCAAAAATGAATTAATATACACTGTGTTCATAATTATCCTCTCTGCTATAATTCTTCTTTTGGCAGCTGCTTTGGAAGCTTTAACTCTCGTATAAGCATTTCATGTATAGGTATTTTTTGCTTTTCAGTAAAGCATGGTAAAAATTTAGTTTAATCAAGCTTTTTGTAAATGATGTAAGATTATTTGCATATGTTTGTTTACGGTCTTTATGAAAGTCCCTTAGGTAAAATAACGGTTGTAAAAAGTGAAAGAGGCCTAGTTAAGCTTGATTTCTGTGATTGCGAAAATAAAAATCTGATAAGAAATGAAAAATTTAAGGAGTTATTTTCAAAACTTGATCTTTATTTTCAGGGAAAGCCTGTTGAATTTAACGAAAAGGTAGACTTTCAAGGAGTTTCTCCTTTTAGAAAGCTAGTATATAAAGAAATAATGAAAATAAAATGGGGACAGGTAAAAACATACAAGGAAGTTTCTCAAAGGTTGCAAACTTCTCCGAGGGCTGTTGGAAACGCTTTATCTAAAAATGAAGTCTTGCTTATAATTCCCTGTCATAGAGTTGTAGCAAAAAATGGTCTAGGAGGATATTCTAGCGGGATACATATTAAAAGAAGATTGTTGGAATTGGAAGGTATTACATTTTAAAAAGATTAAGCTTTACATAATGAAAGCCCCGTCCTTTAGGGTGGGAATGAATAGATTAAAATAGTTATTTTATAAATTTCTTTTAGGAAATTCAGCAACGTTCCTCCTAAGCTCGATAGAGAGCTTTATGGGACTTAAGGAGAAGCATTCAATATTTCTTTATTAATAAAGGATTCTTAATAGAATCCAGAATTTGGGTTAGCAACCCTTTTAATGAAGGTTTTAATAAACCTGATCAAATGGGGCTCTGAGCTATAAAATGTCCAGCAAATGAGATATGTAGCTCCGAATCAATGCTGGAAACCAATGAGCTTCTCTAGAAGTGTAACCTTCACCCTTCTAGGGCAGTGAGGAAGCCAGAAACTATGCGGAGACATGAGATTAAAAAATTGTAAAAAATTAAAAGCTAGCTTAAGATACTGGTATAGCCGTATGTATTAGATAGAAGTTCTCACAAATTACTGTTCCATCTGATAATGTTGAGGTTACATTAGGCAAATAACCGTTTTCTAAAATTAACTGCAGTTCAATTTGATTTAAAATTGATTCTCCATAAATGGTTTTATTCGATGCTAAATGCAGAAATACATGTTATAAAATATGATTTTGTTTCAATGCTTTTTGCTAATTTTAAAATTATTTATATTTTTTTAACTAATTAGTAATTTAGTAATCATATTTTTATTAATAATATATTCTTAAACCAAGTAAAGAAAAATATGTTCTCCCATTTTTACGATCAAATTACCTTCCTGTGTTAAACTGTATTTGACAACCGGGGGTTTTCTTTCAGCAACATCTCTTCTTGTCAAGTTAGCTTTCTCCAAATCTTTTAATCTTTGGGACAGAACCTTGGAGCTTATATTGGGAAGCAATTTCAAAAACTGTCTATATCTGACTTCTTTAAATGTATAAAGTATTATCAGTATTTCTAAGCCCCACTTTTTGAATATAGTACAGCTTATTTGAAGGTTAGCTTCAAAAAATTTTGTAAATCAATGGTTTCAAAACCTACTTTGCTATGAAGTGTTGAATTGAAGTTTGCACATTCTTCCCCGAATTCAATAAACATTTTTTTATCAATCTTATCCTTTTCTTTTAATGTACCACTTGACATGATCAAAATATTAATGTTAAGCTATCATTTTTTATTTGATTAAAATTTTGAAAAATAAGATTTTATGAAAACATGTTTATTTTTTATTATGATAATTGGATAAGCGTCTTTTCCGATTCAAGACAAATCGGTGTTTAAATTTTGAAAAACAATTTAATATAAGCTTATTAGCTTCATTCTATAATCAATCCTAAAATATGGAACAGAAAGTTTTGCCTCCTAATCAAAGATTTATTAAGCGATTTATATATTACGCAGCTCTTGGTGTACCTGAAGTTGATATAAAAAGTTATAGATTAACGATTAACGGACTTGTAGAGAACGAATTATCACTTTCCTATGATGAACTATTAAAAATGGATCGCGTCATTTATGTTAAAGATTTCCACTGTGTAACAGGCTGGAGTATAGAAAATGTCAAATGGGAAGGAATACCTATGAAATCTATTGCTCAAAAGTCTAAAGTGAAAAAAGAAGCTAAATGGATACTGTTTTCATGTCTAGATGGTTATACAACAGTTGTACCGATTGAAGACGGACTTAATGAAGATAGCATATTAGCTTTAAAGATAAATGATAAATTCTTGTCTATTGAACAAGGTTTTCCTTTAAGACCATTCATTCCACATCTATATGGTTGGAAAAGTGCAAAGTGGTTATGCGGAATTACCTTTTTGAAAGATTACGAGGATGGATATTGGGAAGAATACGGATATCATGAAAGAGGAAATGTTTGGAATGAAGAGAGGTTTAAAGGCTTAAGTGGCAGACATTTGCCAAGAAGACCATTGCGTATGTGAAGGAGATAAAAAATAATTATCTTATTAGTAAGCCTTAAGATAACTTCTTCATTAATTCGTAAAAGTTCTCGTAGGGATGTATTGCATGTACTTCAACAGAGACAGAATGACCCATTTCTTTTGTTATTGGCAGCGTTTCAAGTATTTGATCTAATTCTTCATGCGAGTTTACATCAACTATAGCAACAACTTCTCTTTTACCCGATACTTTGTAAAGTCCTTTAATTTTACCTGCTTTAACAGCTGAAAGAGCTGCCTCTGCCTCCTTTTTCCAAATTTCCATCAATTGTTTTTGAGTGAATTGTATTGGTTGAGATACCTTAAACCATAGAAGAAATAACATAATTTATTAATATATTACACACATAAATTTGTTAATTAAGA
>Ga0081474_124143_pt2 | contig 37617 bp, 39 predicted proteins | sample OneHunmetagenome_2_FD_70978 | JGI IMG/M metagenome (GOLD analysis project Ga0081474, IMG submission 70978) | Ferrous microbial mat communities from One Hundred Spring Plain, Yellowstone National Park, USA v2 (version 2) | ecosystem: Environmental > Aquatic > Non-marine Saline and Alkaline >... | reverse complement strand
ATTAAAGATGTATATGCTGGATTTACTTTTCTAATTTCTATTCCATTTCTTCTTGCTGTGATCTCTATTTTATTTAATAATCTCTTGTATATCCACTTTTGCAATTTCTGTCTTAGTTTAGCAAACCCATCTCCTCTTTTGCCTTTTGGTAGTTTATCTAAGTTTTCTATTGAAATAGCTTTGTTTTCTTTCTTAGCAATTTCTATTATTTGATGTGCTATTTGCCATTCTAGATATTGTCTTTTTTCTGAGCTAACATCTAATAATTCATGCAAGCTTATTGCTTGATAGTTTTTTAAATTTCCATCTTTTGATGCGGTTGCTAATGCTAAATGGAATGGATAAGCGTTTATATCTATACCTATAATACCATTATCTTTTTTGATTGTAATAGGTGGAAATTTTTCTTCAACAGATATGAAAGCATATACATTACCGTTTTTTAATTTTAATCTAACACTATATGGAAACCAATCGCCAGATTCTTTAGCTTTCAATAGCATTAACATAAAATCTATCCATTTATCGTTCTTCCTGCTTACGGTTCTAATTACTTTTGCATAAACATATTGCTTGTTACCTGTGTTTATTCTTAAGTGCATATCTTCTTTGCTTAGTTCCAGCCTTAAATTTAGATTTCCCTGTTTAGATTTATCGCCTCTTGAATAGAGATTGCCTTGCCTTTTTTCTCTCCACTCTCTTATAAGATTCTCTTTTGATTTCCCAGTTAAGTGTTTCTTGTTTAGTTTATCAAATAATGCTCTTGATCCAAATATAACCTTTTTGGGATTTTTATTATGCGATTTGTATATCTCTATCGTTTGTTTAGCTAGCAATATTGCATCATCTGAATATCTTGTATTTATGTTAAATAATCTTGATATATTTTTCTTTAAATCTTTTCTTTCTTTACTTTCTAACAACCTTTTGTATGCATATCTCATTGCAGATGAAAACCTACGCATCAAATCTAATACAACTTCTTTATCTTTTTCATTTTCAAATTCAAGCAAACATTGAAGTGTTAACATTTCCTGCCCATAGTTTATTATTTTACACTTTTTTACAGAAAATAGCAACTGTTGTGAACCTCCTTAAGCACCTATTTGATAATACTCAAAACCTAAGCTTTGCATCTTTTCTTTGTTGTATTGATTTCTACCATCAAATATGATTGGATTTTTAAGCCTTTTTTTCATCTCTTCAAAATCTGGGCTTCTAAACTCTTTCCATTCTGTTATAAGAAACAAAGCATCGGCGTTGTTAAGAGCGTCGTACTTACTTTTAAAATAAGATACATTTGGATTGTCTTTTAAATAAAAGTTTTTTGCTTGATCCATTGCTACCGGGTCGTAAGCTTGTATTTTTGCTCCTCTTTTGGTTAATTCGTTTATTATTACTATAGAACTTGCCTCTCTCATATCGTCAGTCTCTGGTTTAAAACTAAGACCCCATACTGCAAAGGTTTTATCTTTTAAATCTTCTCCAAAGCGTTTTACTGCTTTTTCTACTAGTACTTTTTTCTGTCTTGCGTTTACATCTTCTACAGCTTTTAGTATCTTAGGTTCGTAGCCTACGTCTTCTGCCATTTTTATAAGAGCGTTTACATCCTTAGGAAAACAGCTACCTCCATATCCACACCCTGGATATATAAAATGATATCCTATTCTGGGGTCTGAGCCTATGCCAATTCTCACTTTGTTTACATCTGCTCCTACTCGTTCGCATATGTTTGCTATTTCGTTCATAAAGCTTATTTTCGTAGCGAGCATTGCGTTGGCGGCGTATTTTGTCATTTCTGCAGATTTCACATCCATAGCTATAAACCTTTCATGATTTCTGGTAAAAGGTGCATAAAGCTCTCTCATTAGCTCTATTGCCTCTTTTGAATCTGCCCCTACTACTACTCTATCTGGTTTCATAAAATCTTCTATTGCTGCCCCTTCTTTTAAAAACTCTGGGTTTGATATAACGTCAAAGCTTATATTTACACCACGCTTGTCTAACTCTTCTTGGATAACTTCTCTAACTTTTATAGCTGTGCCAACGGGTACCGTGGATTTGTTTATAACATACTTATGCCTATTCATGTATTTTCCTATGTCTCTTGCTACGCTTAACACATGTTTTAAATCTGCGCTACCGTCTTCTCCCATTGGTGTACCAACAGCTATAAAGATAATATCTGTATTTTCAACAGCATATTTTATGTCTGTGGTAAAAAATAGCCTTCCTTGAGATGTGTTTCTTTTTACAAGTTCTTCTAAACCTGGTTCATAAATGGGGATAATCCCTTGTTTTAACTTTTCTATTTTTTCTTTGTCTATATCTACACAGTAAACTTCATTACCCATTTCGGCAAAGCAAGTACCTGTAACCAAACCTACATATCCAGTGCCTACTATCGATAGTTTCATGCTTTTATTATATCATTAACCTAAAGCTGATAATATATCTTTGTCTATTTCAAAGTTTGATATAACTTCTTGGACTTCATCAAGCTCATCAAGGTGCTCTAGTAAGTTTAGAAGCTTTTTAGCGGTATCTATATCTTTTATCTCTACAGTTGTTGTAGGAATAAGGCTTGTTTTAGCGCTTTCTATAGCAAATCCCTTGCTGGCTAAAATATCTTTTACAGTGTATACATCTTTAGGGTTTGTGTATACGATAAACATATCTTCAGTGGTTTCTACGTCATCAGCTCCTGCTTCTAAAGCAGCTTCCATAAGCTTTTCTTCGTCTGTGGATTCTTTTGGAATCTCTATTACACCTTTTTGCTCAAACAAGTAAGACACGCATCCAGAAGATCCTAAGTTTCCACCATGTTTTGAAAAAGCGTGTCTTACTTCCGATGTAGCTTTATTCCTATTGTCAGTGGCTACTACTACCATAATAGCTGTACCACCAGGACCATATCCTTCGTAAACTATTTCTTCCAAAGCTCCTTCTTTATCGTTACCAGAGCCTCTTTTTATAGCTTTTTCTATGGTATCCATGGGCATACTTACTTTTCTTGCAGCTTCTATAGCCATTCTAAGCCTTGGATTTGCGTTTGGGTCTGGCCCGCCTAACTTTGTAGCTACTGTTATTTCTCTTATAAGCTTACCAAACAGTTTTCCTTTTTGTGCATCAACTTTAGCTTTTTTATGCTTGATTTGTGCCCAATGACTGTGTCCTGCCATATTTTAAACTCCTATTTATTAAGTTTTCCGATTTTAAGAATACTGCCGTATTTCATAAGATCCCATATCACCTTTGTAGCTTCTTCAAATTCAAAAACTTCCCCTCCAAATCCTGTTTTAAACATAATAGCATCTTCTTTTCTTGCAAAAGCCAAGGCAGAAGGAGAACAACAAGGCACTGCCGCAGAACCAAGTACATAGTAAGCAGAAGTACCGCTTAAAAGGTTGCAGGTTATAAAGTCTTTGGTGATTATTGCATCTATGGGATCCAATATGCTTTTGTATAAAAGAAGCCCGCAGTGAGGACAGCAAGTGTGTATCTGTTTGCCGTTTTCTAAATGGAATGTAAACCTCAATCTATCGTCATTTTCTTTATTACAAAAAGCACATGTATCTTTTTGCTTTTCTTGAGATTCTTTGATGTTTCTAGTTGCTACTTCTAACTTTCCATACTTTCTTACGATTAGGCCTTCTTTCTCAAGCTCCTTTAAATCTCTATATATGCTCATCAAAGAAACGCCAAATCTCTCCGCCAACTTTTTGGTATTTTGCTCGCCTTCTTTTATTAGTTTTAAAATCTCTCTCTTTCTATCCACTATATTATTATAATTTGTTTTTGTCTTAAAAGCAAGATTTAAGATTTATAAAATCAAACTTTCTTTTTCCTTGCACTTTGAACAAACACCGCATTCTTTACCGTCTATTGGATTCATACAGCAAAATGCTTTATCAAACAGTTCTTTTATGAAGTATCTATCGAATACATCTTTTTTAGACATACCCAAAAAAGGCGTCTCTACCTTGTAATCTCCATACATAGAAAATAGATCGTTTATGGTTTTTATGAAATTATAAGAATTATCTTTAAAAGCCACAAGACCCATAATACCTATGGCTATAAGGTTTGCATCAACAGCGTAAGCATATTTTAAGGCACTTATCAAAAGATCTAGGTTTCTAAAAGGAATCTCTACATCTTCATCATTTATAAATGCTCTTTTGTTGAAGTCCTCAAAAAAATCATTAGGAGCATGGCTTATTTTTAAAGGTTTTATGAGTTTATAGCTTTTAGATATATGATCTATTATACCTTTTAGATGTTTTAGCTCTTCCTCTTCCCATTTAAATCCGCTTTTTACATATATTGGATATATTTCGTAGTTTTTATTTATATAATAGTTTAAAAGCGAGATACTATCAAAACCAGAGCTTACAAGCGCTATTACTTTCATATTAAGACCTTGCACCCGAGACTGCAGGCTTACCGTTGCTTCCTTCCGGACCTGGCGGGGTTCACCCTGTCCCGTTGCAAGGTTATTAATATTATAGCATAAAATATTTTTTATGATATCATATTATTTTATATGAAGAAACTTATAATTCCTTTATATCTTTGTTTGATAGTTATATCCTACGCTCAAAGTTTTTGTATAAAAGAAAAAGAAGGAGCTTTTATAGAAGATCCTTATATAAAGGAGTATGTGATAAAGTCTGTGGAAGATGCTTTTATAGAAGCAAAAAAACCTTTAGATTGTAACTCTGAAAGCCATAAAACCGTTTTCTTAAAAGTCACCAATTTATCTGATATGCCAATAGGATATTCTATATATCAAAGGGCAAACAACTATATTTTAAACTTAAGCATAGAGCTTGATATAGGTAACAAAAAATATACTTACTTTCAAAGCTCTTATTACGCTTTACCTACCGGTGGGGAAGGAGATTTGCCAAAAAGACAAGCTTTAGAAGATGCTATGGATAGAATAAAAGATATGATTGTAGAAGAACTTTTAAAAAATGGATAAAGATATTTATTATATGAAACTTGCCTTAGAGGAAGCTTACAAATACAAGGGACAAACCCATCCAAATCCTGCCGTAGGAGCACTTATAGTAAAAGATGACAAGATTTTATCAATAGGAGCTCATAAAAAAGCAGGCACTGATCACGCTGAGATCGTAGCTTTAAAAAATGCCCAAGAAGATGTAAAAGGTGCTACGATGTATGTAACTTTAGAGCCTTGCTCATTTCATGGCAAAACGCCCCCATGCTGTCCTGCTATAATCTCAAGCGGTATAAAAAAAGTTGTTATAGGCTCAGTGGATCCAAATCCAAAAGTCTCTGGAAAAGGCATAGAATGGCTAAAATCTTCTGGTATTGAAGTAGAAGTAGGTATATTAAAAGAAGAATGTGATAAGTTAAATGAAGATTTTTTTGTTTATATAACAAGAAAAAGACCTTTTGTAACCCTAAAATGCGCTATGTCTTTGGATGGAAAACTTGCTAAAGAAAACAAAGAAAGCAAATGGATTAGCTCAGAAAAAGCAAGGAAAATATCTCATATATATAGAAAGCACTCAAGCGCAATATTGGTAGGCATAAACACCATCTTAAACGACAATCCAGAACTTACCGTAAGGCTTGAAGGGAACGAATATCAGCCTTACAGCGTTGTCATAGACCCAAACTTAGATGTTCCCTACGATGCAAACATATTTAAAAAAGGATACGAAAAAATTATTATTATAGTTTCTAAAAAAGCAGATGATAAAAAGAAAGAATACCTTAAATCTCTTGGTGTTAGGCTTTTAGAATTAGAAAGTTTTGATATAAAATCCATATTAAAAGCTCTATACGAAATAGATATAATGCACGTTTTTGTAGAAGGTGGAGCTTATACGATATCAAGATTTTTAGAAGAAAATATATGGGATAAGATGCTTATATTTAGAGGTTATAAATTTATAGGAAAGGGCATAAGTCTTGATTTTCATAGCGATTTTTCAAAAACTTACAAAGTAAGTCTTCAAATTATAGACGATACCACAGATTTGTTGGAAATTTACAATGGATATATCACTGTTTGATTACGATTTACCAGAAGAGCTCATTGCCAAATACCCAGTAAACCCAAGACATAGCGCTAAGCTGATGGTTTTAGATAGAAAAAGCGGCAATATAACTCATTCAACGTTTTGGCATATAGATGAGTTTTTGGAAGAAGGGGATTTATTGATATTCAACGACACAAAAGTCCTTCCGGCAAGACTTTTAGGAAAGAAAAAGGGGATAGAAAACTCAAATGTAGAAATACTTCTTTTAAGACACTTAGAAAATGAAAAATGGGAAGCTCTTGTGGGGGGCAAAAATATAAAACCAGGGCTTGTGATAGAAATATCTTATGATTTTGAAGCAATTATACATTCTCAAATAGAAAAATCAAAGTTTTTGGTGCTTTTAAAAGCTAAAAACCAAAATCAAATTGAGGCCATAAACAAATACGGCAAGATACCAATACCACCATATTTAGGAAGAGATGAAGAACCAATAGATAAAGAGTTTTATCAAACGGTATTTGCAAAAAAAGAGTTTTCTGTAGCAGCCCCAACGGCATCTTTGCATTTTTCAAAAGAGCTTTTAGAAAAACTAAAGAAAAAAGTAAATATAGATTTTGTCACACTTCATGTATCCTACGGAACTTTTAAACCAGTAACCGTGCAAAACATAGAAGAGCACAAAGTAGATGAAGAGTATATAGAGGTCTCAGAATCTCTTATAAAAAATATTAAAAAGACAAAAGAAATGGGTAAAAGGGTAATAGCGGTTGGCACTACAGTTACAAGGGCATTAGAAACCGCTATAGATAAACCATATTTTGGTTTTACAGATCTTTATATAAAACCTGGATTTAAATTTAAAGTCCTAGATGGTCTTATTACAAACTTTCATCTTCCAAAATCATCACTTCTTATACTTGTTAGTGCTTTTTGTAATACAGAAAACCTAAATGGTAGAGAGTTTATACTAAAAGCCTACAAAGAGGCTATAAAACACAAATATAGATTTTACTCATACGGAGATGGCATGCTTATATTTTAAAAAAAACAAATTTGTGGTAAACTGCCGGGAAACCCCGGCCATAAGCTTTGATTAGAAATAATTTACACTGTTAGAACCAGATACAAGTACTGGTTGAGAAGTACAGGTGATAAGAGATGAACCAGTATAAGCAGATGGAACTACTGAACAAGTTAACCCATAAGCATTAGCTTGATTTAGTATAGATTGAACATAAGCGTTGTCTATAGGAGCAGTTGTAAATGTGTAATAGCCTTGGGTTACCGATACAGCATCACTAGCAGTGCCAGTACTGTATTGAGCTCGAGTACCACCACTTGGAGGATTACCAGTTCCACCTATGTAACCAGTATAGCTCCATATATCTGTTGAACTTGGACCTAGTGTCACAAAACTACCAATGTACTGCTCTAAAGCTGCGCATGACGCAATGTTGTTGGATGGTGCTACGCCGGTCATCCAATCACTTGCTTTATAACAATCTATATAAGGATAAGAGTTGTAAAAGTCATGTGCATAGTTCCTGAGACCTGTGGCAAATAGCTTAAATCTATTGGCTATTTGAGTTTCATTACCGTTGGCTTTTAAAGTCCTGTAGCCTATAAAGGCAGCTCCCAAGAAGAGTACGAAGGCCGTTAAAACCAACAGAAACTCAATAATTGAAAAACCTCTTTTGGTTTTGACTCTTTTTGACCCCCATGCTGGTTCTTTTACGCTTTCCATAAAACACACCTCCTAATAAGGTTAAATTAACATAATAATTTTATTTGTCAAGTATAAGTTTGTACAAGTTCACTACATCGTGAACACATAAACCGTGGTATACTTGTCCCACAAAAAAATTATAACACATTATCATAGGACAAGTATGCCACGATCCACTACCTCGGAATTCTTTATATCATTACCATAAACCGTGGCATACTTGTAAGCTACTTCAGCAGGTGTTCTATAACCTAACGAGCAATGAAACCGTGGTAATCTAAAAACTTGCAATCTAAAAGCTTGGACTTGTGGGAGAAAGAAGTAAACCGTCATGGCTATAATAAGTAGTGCACTCTATAAAAGCAGATCCAGATGGTACGTTCCACCATGCTCCTGTTCCAGTATAAACGTTACATGACACAACTCCAAGTTCGTTTAATCTGTTTGCAACCCTTGAGCGTATTCTATCGGAATATAAGGCGTTGCTATAGCATAAAAGCCTTGCGTAGATGATTCGTTGCAGCCTTGTACCGGTGCCTTCGCATCCAGATTGCAGATAGTTTAAAGACCAACCATAATACTGCCACACTTGACCAGTATTTGCATCTGCCAACCAATGTCCTATAAGACATTAAAGCGGGTAAGTTCCAAAATCGTTTGTGTATTGTTCTATACCTTTTATAAAAAGATTTACCCTTTGAGATATATGTTCTTGATCTGCATTGGCTTTTATCGTTCTATAGCCTAAAAAGCAGCTCCCAAAAACAGTGCAAAAGCAGTTAGAACCAAAAGAAACTCTATAATTGAAAAGCCCTTAGACACGTTTTTTATCGTTATTATAATTCAATTTACAAAGCCCCCAGAGCGGGGGCTACGATAGATATCAGAAAGATTAGAAGTAGTTGACGGTGTTAGAACCAGATACAAGTACTGGTTGAGATGTACAAGAGATAACAGATGAACCAGTATAAACGGTACTTGGAACTACTTGACAATTTAACCCATAAGCGTTAGCTTGATTAAGTATAGATTGAACATAAGCGTTGTCTATAGGAGCAGTTGTGAATGTGTAATAGCCTTGGGTTACTGATACATTGGTGTTAGCAGTAGCAGCACCTTCGGGACCAGTACCAGTAGGATTGCCTACATCTCCAGTGTAGGCAGTGTAAGTCCATATGGCATTTGGACTTGGACCTATTGTCACAAAGCTACCGATATACTGCTCTAAAGCTGAGCATGAAGCAAGGTTGTTGTTTGCTGCTACGCCGGTCATCCAATCACTTGGTTTAGCACATGTTACATAAGGATAAGAGTTGTAAAAATCTTTTGCATAGTTCTTGAGACCTGTGGCAAATAGCTTAAATCTATTGGCTATTTGAGTTTCATTACCGCTGGCTTTTAACGTCCTGTAGCCTATAAAGGCAGCTCCCAAGAAAATTACGAAGGCCGTTAAAACCAAAAGAAACTCAATGATTGAGAAACCCCTTTGGGTTTTGACTCTTTGGAACCCCCATGCTGGCCCTTTTACGTTTTCCATAAGACACACCTCCTAATAAGATTTAATTTAAATATAACATAATAATATTTTTTTGTCAATATGAGTTTAGTCAGAATACACCCTTTAATTTGAATATTAATTAAAAACTTTAGTACATTCGAATATTATTATATCATGAATTTTATTTTTTTCAATATGATATAGATAATGAATCTCAATTATGATTGATCAGTTTCTATCTAAAAGCTCTTTCATCTTAATAGCGGTATCTCTTATCTCCCATTGAGCGCCTTTTTCTATCCTTTTACTTATAAAATCCATTAGATGGGGTATAGGACCAGATACAACTATGTTTGTCTTTTGACCATGAGGTAAGATAAACCTTGCATCTTCTGCTGGTATTCCCATATTTACAAGGTCTATGTAAGTCTCTTCAGATTGTTTTGTGGCTTTTAGAAAAATATCTAAAGCTTGCTGGTTATTCTTAATGGTAGGCGGGATTATCATCATATCTTGCCTTGGGACATCTTTCTTCTTAGGAAACTGCAACACATACCTTTGAGAACGCTGAGAGAAATTTAAAAAAGTGTGTCTTACAAGCTGATGAGTCATTACCCTTGATATATTTTCAAGATAAAATACCGCATATCCATAATATTCTCTTGATATATAAACAAGAGTTACATTGTCGTTCGAATCAACTATATTAGGAATCATAGAGTCTTTGTTTAGTGTTAATATTTCTTCGATAGCTTTATCTCTTTCTTCTTCTGTTAAATCTTCTAAATAGTGCCTTAAACTAAAACCTATTATATCTGGTGTTTCTTCGTTCCAGTAGGTTTTAAAATACTTTGCCGCCAGATAGATAGCCTTTTCTTTTTCTAACTTTTTATATGTAAAAGCATGAGAAAACACGGAGAAATGCTTGTAAGAGCAAAGTCTTAAAAGAAATTCTTTTGTTTCTTGTTTATTTGTTATTTTAGACTCTTGTAAAAGCTCTTCCAAAGTTTTCTTTGTATAGCAAACTCTAGCCCCAAGAGCACACAACCAAGCCATATTTGCAAAATCCTCTGGTGATGCTATATCTTTAATTCTCATTAAATCTATTATATAGAACTATTAATATTTCAACTAATGAAAAAATTTTATATTTTTGATATAATATTAAAATATGGAATTAGCCGGTAAAACTGCTTTGATAACAGGCTCTAACAGAGGCATTGGAAAAGCCATTGCTCAAAAGCTTGCAGAAAATGGAGCAGACATTATAATAACAGCCCCTGTCAAAAGCGATGCAGAATCAACGGCAAACGAGATAAAAGAAAGATACAACGTCAAAACTTACGCTTTCGAGCTAAATTTGTTAGATGTAAGTTCTATAGAAGATACCGTAAAAGAAATAGAAAAAACAACAACAGTGGATATACTTGTAAACAATGCAGGCATAACTAAAGATAATCTTTTTATAAGGATGAAAAAAGAAGAATGGGAAGATGTGATAAAAGTAAACTTTACATCTATATTTTATATAACACAGCCCATTGTTAAGCAAATGATTAAAAAACGCTGGGGTCGTGTAATAAATATATCATCAGTGGTGGGCATAATGGGTAACGCAGGTCAGACAAACTATTCCGCCACAAAAGCAGCTCTTATAGGTTTTACAAAGTCTTTAGCAAAAGAAGTTGGTTCTAGGGGTATTACGGTAAATGCAGTAGCTCCTGGTTTTATAGATACTCCTATGACTCAAGGCTTGCCTGAGGATATAAAAGAAGCTTATAAAAAACAAATTCCTTTGGGAAGGTTTGGCTCACCAGAAGATGTTGCAAATGCTGTGTTGTTCTTAGCTTCTGAAAAAGCATCTTACATAACAGGTGAAGTAATCAACGTAAACGGTGGTATGTTGTAAAATTAAATATTTTTAAAGGAGGCATTTATGGACAGAGAACAAAGAATCAAAGAAATAATAGCGGATCAGCTTGGAGTAGAAGTTGATAAACTTACTCCAGATGCAAAATTTGTAGAAGACTTAGGCGCTGATTCCCTTGACGTTGTAGAGCTTATTATGAGCTTTGAAGAAGAGTTTAACATAGAAATACCAGACGAAGACGCTGAAAAGATAAAGACTGTGGGTGATGTTATAAACTATCTAAATGAAAAGTTAAAATGAGGAGAGTGGTTATAACAGGTATAGGTGTTGTATCACCTATAGGAAACAATGTAAATGATTTTTGGCAAAACCTTGTGGCTGGTAAAAGCGGCATAGATACTATCTCTTCTTTTGATCCAGACAAATATGGTTTGACAGTTAAAATAGCTGCCGAAGTAAAAAACTTCAACCCAGAAGATTATTTCGATAAAAAAGATGCCCAAAAATTTTCTGATTTTATAAAGTTTGCTTACGCAGCCGCAATGGAAGCCATGAAAGATGCCGATCTTGAAAATGCCAACATAGATAAAGATAGAGTTGGTGTGATAGTAGGTACAGGTATAGGTGGATTAAAAGATATAGAAGAACAACATGAGATTTTAAACGAAAAGGGTGCAAGGAGGGTTTCTCCCTTCTTCATACCTTACGGTATAGCAAATATGGCATCTGGAATCATAGCCATAAAATATGGATTTAGAGGGCCAAACTACTGTGTAGTATCTGCTTGCGCCACTGGTAATCATTCTATAGGAGATGCTTTCAGGATTATACAAAGAGGCGATGCAGATATTATGATAGCTGGCGGTACAGAAAGTGCCATAACACCACTCGGTATAGCTGGTTTTGCTTCTATGAAAGCCCTGTCCACTAGAAACGATGAACCTCAAAAAGCTTCAAGGCCTTTTGATAAAGATAGAGATGGCTTTGTAATGGGTGAAGGAGCTGGGATATTGATATTAGAGGAGTACGAACACGCTAAAAAAAGAGGCGCTAAGATATATGCTGAGATAAAAGGGTACGCTGCCACAGATGATGCTTTTCATGTAACAGCACCTTGTTCAGATGGAGAAGGTGCCGCTATGTGTATGAGATTGGCTTTAAAAGATGCCTCTTTAAACCCAGAAGATATAGATTATATAAATGCTCACGGTACTTCAACACCTCTAAACGATAAAATAGAAACCTTGGCGATAAAGAAAGTTTTCAAAGATCACGCCTATAAGCTAAAAATAAGCTCCAACAAATCCATGATTGGGCATCTATTGGGAGCTGCATCAGCGGTAGAAGCGGTGGCATCTGTTAAAACCGTTGAAACTGGTATAATACCACCCACTATAAACCTCGAAAATCCGGATCCTGAATGTGATTTGGATTATGTACCAAACAAAGCTATACAGTACAATGTAAGAAACGTTTTATCAAACTCCTTTGGTTTTGGAGGCACAAACGCCTGTATAATACTCAGCAAAGTTGATTAAAAACACAATTAAATGGATAGTTTCGAGCTTTTAGAAGAAAAAATAGGTTATAGATTTAAGGATAAAAATTTAGTAAAAAAAGCTTTTACACATATATCTTTTTCCAAAAGCTCAGAAAACTACGAAGTATTAGAATTTTTAGGAGACGCCCTAGTTAACTTTATGACAGTAAATATATTGGTGGAGGCTTTTCCGAATAAAAAGGAAGGTGAGCTATCTCAATTGAAATCTTTTTTAATAAGCGAAGAGTTTTTAGCTAGTCTCGCCAAATCTCTAAACTTTGAAAAATATATACTTATAAGTAAGGGTGAAGAGCTAAAGGGTTCTAACAAAAACCCTTCTATTCTCTGCGATGTGTTTGAAGCTTTTTGGGCTGCCATATACATAGACAGTGGATACGATTGTAAGTTCACAAAAAGTTTGTTTGAGCATCATTTTAAAAGCCAAATACTTGAGATGGTAAACTCAAATAGCTTAAAGCAGGACTACAAAACAGCTTTACAGGAGATAACTCAAAAAAAGTGGAAAGAAAGACCTATATACAACGTCATAAGCGTAGAAGGTCCAGAGCATAGGAAAACCTTTACAGTTGAATGCCTATTTAAAGATCTAAGAACCACAGGGAAGGGCAACAGTAAAAAGAACGCGGAACAAGAGGCAGCAAAAAATATGCTTCAGATAATTCAAGATAATGAAAAGAAAAAAACTTGAAGAAATTTTAAAAAAAATACCACCAAAAGCTTGGGATAAAATAATATCAAAAGAACCAGAATATCTTTACTTTAAAGATCTCATGCCTTTTTATCATTTTGGGGCTTTTGCAATCATAATGGTTATGAGCGGTTTAAACGCTTATCAGCTAAAGGGAAAAGCTCAAGAAAAGTATTTTCCAATATTAAAAGATATCTTGTTGCTAAATGAAAACAAGAAAGATTATGAAGCTCTTAGAAATACTTTTTTAAGCTTTTACGAAAAAGAAAGATCTTACAAAGGAAAGCTTAAAAGAGTGAACAACTTTTTTGATTCAAACCTTGCAAAAACAATGTGGAAACAAGAAAATACCCATTATTTTAAAAGATATTTCAAAGATATATGGGAAGAATTAGCTTTTACGATGAAGTCTAAAAAAGAGAGAAAAACCATAGCTTTTGCAATGAAGTGCTTAGGTGTAGGGCTTATTATGAAAGGTTGCAAAGATTTTGACTTTGACGGTATACCTATACCTGTGGATTCAAGGATAAAGCATTTTGCAACAAGAATAGGCTTAGAAAACGTTGATGATAATAAAATAATAACTTTTTTTGAAGACATCTTGAAAAATGTACCCAACATAAACATGATACATTTGGATTCTTTGATATGGCAAATAGCTAAACTTGATCACCAAGAACTAGACAAATATTTTGAAGAACTTGGATGTAAAATGCTATCAAAAGAGCTTAAAAGTATTTTTAATGTTTAAACACATAGCTAAATTATATGAAAAGCTTTATAATATAAGTAAGGAGGTGTAATATGGAAGAGAAAGTAGATGTAAAAAAAGCTATTGAGAGCTTAGAAGAGGAAATAGCAAGGATTAAAAAAGAGCTTGGTTTGGACAAAGAAAGCAAAAGCATAGTGGAGATACCACTAGAAAAAGGCAAAGAAATAACCACCAAGCTTATGAATATGGCTCAAAGCATCATAAAGGTTGCTTCAGCAGCTGCCAACGGTGCTATAGAAGGAGCCAAAAAAGCTTTAGAAGAAGGGGAGAAGAAGGAGCAAAACGAAGGAGAAAAAAAAGAGTAAATGCCCCTTAGTTGCGGTATAGTTGGTTTACCAAACGTAGGAAAGTCTACGTTATTTAATGCTCTTATAAAGGCAGCCAAAGCTCAGGCTGCCAATTATCCATTTTGTACAATAGAGCCAAACATAGGCACAGTAGAAGTCCCAGACGAAAGGCTTTACGAAATAGCAAGACTAGAAAACTCTGCCAAAACAGTACCGACATTTATAGAGTTTGTGGATATAGCTGGTTTGGTAAGGGGCGCAAGTAAAGGTGAAGGCCTTGGAAATCAATTCTTATCACACATAAGAAACGTAGATGCCATAGTACAAGTGGTAAGATGTTTTGAAGATGAGAATATTACACACGTTGAAGGCTCTGTAAATCCCATAAGGGATATAGAAATTATAGATTTGGAGCTTATAGCAAAAGATTTAGAATCTGTACAAAAAGCTATTCAAAAAATAGAAAAAATTGCAAAAGGTGGGAATCAAGAAGCAAAACAAGAGTTAGAATACTTAAAAAAGTTTGAAGATATTTTAAACTCAATGATACCCTTAAGAAGAGCTAATCTTACAGAAGAAGAGAAAGAATATGCAAAAAGTAAGCTATTTCTTCTTAGTATTAAACCTACAATGTTCGTAGCAAATTTATCTGAAGAAGAAATTCAAGAACCTACTTCCAACCAACATTACAAAAATCTATTGGAATATGCAGAAAAAGAAAATGCTCCAGTAATTCCAGTGTGTGCAAAGCTAGAGTCAGAAATGATTGATATGTCAAAAGAAGAAGTTAAAGAAATGTTAAACCTTTATGGTTTAAAGGAAACTGGCTTATCTTCTATTATTAAAAGCGGATATAAACTTTTGGGACTTATAACGTTTTTTACCGCCGGCCCAAAAGAGTCTAGGGCTTGGGCTATTGCAAAAGATACCAAAGCTCAAAAGGCTGCTGGCAAAATACATTCTGATATAGAAAGAGGCTTTATAGCTGCAGAAGTAATAAACTACGATGACTATATAAAAGTTAAGTCCATGACAAAGGCAAAAGAGCAAGGGCTTATAAGGTTGGAGGGAAAAGACTACATTGTAAAAGATGGTGATATAATATACTTTAGATTCAACGTATAAAGAGGTTCTAGTATGAAAATAGTATTTAACAATCAAGAATACGATTTACAAGAAGGTATAGTTGGTATTGAGCTTTTAAAAGCTTTAAACTTAGATTCAAAAGATATTATAGGAATATCTATAGACGGTATTATCTACGATCTTCAAACACCAATATACCACGGTGGAACGTTAAAACCCATAACGAAACAAGACAAAGAAAGCTTAGACATACTAAGGCATTCTTTAGCACATATTATGGCACAAGCCCTAAAAGAAATATACGGAGATGAGAAAGTACATCTTGGGATAGGACCAACCACCGAGGATGGTTTTTTCTACGATGTAGAAGTAGAAGGGTATCACATAGGCGAAGAAGATTTAAAGATCATAGAAGATAAAATGAGAGAGATAATAAAAAGAAGCTTAGATATTAAAAGAAAAGAACTTTCAAGGGAAGAGGCTCTGAAGTTTTTTGAAAACAAAAAAGAAGTTTATAAGTTAGACATAATAAATTCTTTGCCAAACGATGCACGAATAAGTGTATACGAACAAGGAGAATTTGTAGATTTATGTAGAGGGCCGCATATTCCAAACACAGCATTGGCTGGGGCTTTTAAACTCAGTTCTATAGCTGGTGCTTATTGGAGAGGGGATGCCTCAAAACCAATGCTACAAAGAATATACGGCATAGCCTTTTGGACGGAAAAAGAGCTTGAAGAAAGACTAAAACTTTACGAAGAAGCCAAAAAAAGAGACCATAGAAGATTAGGGAAGGAGCTTGAGCTTTTTACAATAGATGAACAAGTGGGTCCAGGGCTTATAATTTGGCTTCCAAAAGGTGCCATACTACGACAGGTGGTAGAGGACTATCTTAAAGAAAAGCATAGAGCTTTAAATTATCAGTTTGTATATACACCTCATGTAGGAAAATCAACACTTTGGGAAACAAGTGGACATCTTAGCTATTACAAAGAAAACATGTTTCCAGAAATGAAGATTGAAGAAGAATCTTATTATGTAAAACCTATGAATTGTCCTTTTCATATGGCTATATACAAATCAAAGATAAGAAGTCACAAGGAGCTTCCTATCAAAATAGCTGAGCTTGGTACTGTCTATAGATACGAAATGTCAGGGGTTTTACATGGATTGATGAGGGTAAGAGGTTTTACCCAAGATGATGCACATATTTTTTGCAAAGAAGAAGATGTAAAAAGTGTGATAAAAGAAACGCTTGAACTAGCTTTTGATGTGTTGAAAGATTTTGGCTTTTCAGACTATCAAATATTTATATCCACAAAACCAAAAGATGCCATAGGCACAGAAGAAAACTGGAGAATATCGGAAGAGGCTTTAAAAGAAGCTTTAGAAGCCCTTGATAAAAATTACGAAATAGACGAAGGTGGTGGTGCTTTTTACGGTCCTAAGATAGATATAAAAATAAAAGATGCTATAGGTAGATTCTGGCAGTGCTCTACAATACAGTTTGATTTTAATCTTCCGGAACGTTTTGATCTTACCTACGTAGGGGAAGACAACAAAAAACATAGACCATACATAATACATAGAGCCTTGCTTGGTTCTATAGAAAGATTTACAGGTGTTTTGATAGAGCATTATGCAGGCCACTTACCAATTTGGCTTTCTCCTATACAAGTTGCTATAATACCTATAGCCGATAGACATTTAGATTATGCAAAAGAAGTTTTTGAGCTTTTAAAAGCTCAAAACATTAGAGCCTATATAGACGATAGACCAGAAAGAATGAATGCAAAGATAAGGGACAACGAACTTCAAAAGATACCGATACTTTTAGTGGTTGGGGATAAAGAGGTGCAAGAAAAGTCGCTTTCTGTTAGAAGTAAAAATGAAGAATTCCAAGGTGTTATGAATGTTTATGATTTTATAGAAAAGCTAAAAACTGCTATTCAAAATAAAAGATGATATTGTTTATAAGTGCCACAGATACAGGCGTTGGTAAGACTTATATTAGCTCTATTTTGGTGGAATATTTAAAAAATAAAGGCGTAAACGTTGATTATATAAAGCCTATAGAAACTGGTGTTGATGAAAAACCAGAAGATGCTTACGAAATAAGTAGTATTTTAGGTAAACCATGGCAAGAAAGCGTAATATATACCTTCAAAAAACCAATGTCGCCCTATGCTTGCTCTTTAGATGAAAAAGTAGATATAAATGTTGATAAAATCGTTGAAACAATAAAAGAAAGAGAACAAAAAGCTAGAGTGCTTATAGTGGAAGGAGCAGGTGGTATTGCTGTGCCTATAAAGGTAAAACCTTTGATAGATTATGCATATCTAATCAAATCTTTAAATGCGTTACCTCTTATCGTAGCAAGAGCTTATCTTGGGACACTTAACCATAGCTTTTTAACTTATTTTTATCTTAAAACCCACGATATAAAACCTCTTGGCTTTATTTTAAATGGTTTTGATTATGAAGAACCCTCACAATATTCAAATGCTGATATACTTCAAGATATGATAGAAGAGCATATTAATATATGGAAACTAGATAAAAACCCAGACAAAAATCAGAGAATTAACCTTGCAGAAAATATCTGGAAAAGTATTGCTAATTTTTGATTTCATTTTAAATTTATATTTATCACTTCGTTTTGGAGGTAAGTGCCTTGCAAACAGCTAAGAATATCCTTATTTGGTTTCTAATTATAGGTTTTATGATAGTGGCTTTTAATCTGTTTGAGGAAAAAGGTTCATCCTCACCAAGTGCAACTTCTATGTCTTTAACGACGTTGGTAAATATGGTAAAACAAAACAAGATAAGTGAGGCTGATATCAAAGGCGATAAGATAATAGCTTATACCAAAGACGGCCAGAAAGTAGAAACCTATATTCCAAAAGGTTATACATCTATTATAGATGAAATGATAAAAAATGGAGTAGATGTAAAAGCTTCCCCATCTGGTGGAGGAGATATATCCTCCAGTGGAAACTGGCTTGTATCAATGCTAATATCTTGGTTTCCAGTGCTTTTGTTTGCTGGTATTTGGATTTTAATGATGAGACAAATGGGAAACGGTGGACCTACAAGAGCTTTCTCTTTTGGAAAATCAAAGGCAAAGGTTTATATAGAAGAAAAACCAAACGTAAAGTTAGACGATGTAGCTGGTATGGATGAAGTTAAAGAAGAGGTAGCTGAAGTTATAGAATACTTAAAAGATCCAGCAAGATTTAGAAAACTAGGAGGTAGACCTCCAAAAGGAATACTATTTTATGGAGAGCCAGGTGTTGGAAAGACCCTTTTAGCTAAGGCTCTTGCGGGAGAAGCGCATGTACCTTTCATATCGGTATCTGGATCAGATTTTGTTGAGATGTTTGTAGGTGTAGGTGCCGCTAGAATGAGAGATACGTTTGAAACAGCCCGTAAAAATGCTCCTTGTATAGTATTTATAGATGAGATTGATGCGGTAGGAAGAACCAGAGGTACTATCAACCTAGGTGGTAACGACGAAAGAGAGCAAACGTTGAACCAACTTCTAGTAGAAATGGATGGTTTTGACACTTCTGAAGGCATACTCATAATAGCAGCTACAAATAGACCGGATATTTTAGACCCAGCCCTTTTAAGACCAGGAAGGTTCGATAGGCAAATATTTATTCCAAAGCCAGACGTAAAAGGAAGATACGAGATATTGAAAGTACATGCTAAAAATAAACCGCTTGCAAAGGATGTAGATTTGGAACTTATAGCAAGAGCAACACCAGGGTTTACTGGAGCTGACCTTGAGAACATATTAAACGAAGCGGCACTTTTGGCAGCTAGAAAAAGAAAAGATCTTATACATATGGAGGATTTGGAAGAAGCTATAGATAGAGTTATGATGGGATTGGAAAGAAGAGGTATGGTCATATCACCAAAAGAAAAAGAAAAAATAGCCGTTCATGAAGCAGGGCACGCTTTAATGGGACTTATGATGCCAAACGCTGATCCTCTTCACAAAGTTTCAATTATACCAAGAGGTATGGCTTTAGGAGTGACTACACAGCTTCCACTAGACGATAAGCATATTTATGACAAAGCAGATCTTCTTTCAAGAATACATATACTTATGGGTGGAAGATGTGCAGAGGAAGTGTTTTATGGTAAGGATGGTATAACTACAGGAGCAGAAAACGATCTTCAAAGAGCTACCGATTTAGCTTACCGTATAGTAGCTACTTGGGGAATGAGCGAAAATGTGGGACCCATATCTGTAAGAAGGAATATCAATCCTTTCCTTGGAGGTTCTGCGGTTATGGAAGGTAGCCCAGAACTTCTAAAAGAGATAGACAAAGAAGTACAAAAACTCCTCTCATCTGCTTATGAAGAAACAAAAAGAGTTATAGCCGAAAACAAGGAAGCCTTAAGCAGTGTGGTCAAAAGACTAATAGAAAAAGAGACCATAGACTGTAAAGAGTTTGTAGAGATACTTAGTTTACACGGCGTTGAGATAAAAAATGCTTGTAAACAAGAGGAATCTTTAGAGAAAAAAGAAAATAACGTAGAGTCTAAAATTGATAAAGATGTGGTTAACATATGAGGAAACCAATGTTGACAATAAATTTCTCATATTGTAAAATAGTTAGCTAGATTTTAAGAGGTGATTATATGGGACATACTATTACTGAAAAAATAATTGCAGATCATGCTGGGAAAAAGGAAGTGTTTCCTGGAGAGCTTGTTACTGTCAAAATAGATTTGGCAATGGCCAACGATGTCACTGCTCCTTTATCCATAAAAACTTTAGAAAAATACGGCATAGAAAAAGTGTTTGACAAGGATAAAATTGCACTTGTCCTATCTCATTTTGTTCCAGCAAAAGATATAAAATCTGCAGAACAAGCCAAAATAGTAAGAGATTTTGCTAAAAAACACAATATAAAATGGTTTTTTGGGGAAGGCGAAGGTATAGAGCATACATTGTTGCCAGAAAACGGAATAGTCGTGCCAGGTGATTTGGTATTAGGAGCTGACTCTCATACTTGCACCTACGGAGGCATTGGAGCTTTTTCTACAGGTGTAGGAAGTACAGACTTAGCTTATGCTATAGCCACTGGTGAGATATGGTTAAAAGTGCCAGAATCGATGAAATTTATATTTTACGGAAAGCTTAATAAGTGGGTTAGTGGTAAAGATTTGATACTTTATACGATAGGTCAAATAGGTGTTGACGGTGCGCTTTACAGAGCTATGGAGTTTGACGGAGAAGCCATAAGAAGCTTAGACATATCCCAGAGACTAACCATAGCAAATATGGCGATAGAAGCTGGTGGGAAAAGCGGTATCATATCTCCAGATGAAAAAACTATAGAATATGTAGAAAAAAGAGCAAAGAAACCCTACAAAATATATCAGAGCGATAAAGATGCACAGTATGTAGAAGTATACGAATGGGATGCTTCTTCTATAGAACCTATGGTGGCATGGCCTTATTTACCCTCAAATGTACATCCAGTATCTGAATCTACTCATATAACTATAGATCAGGCTTTTATAGGTTCTTGTACAAATGGTCGTATTGAAGATTTGAGAATAGCAGCAAACATATTAAAGGGTAAAAAAGTTCATCCTTACACGAGATGCATTGTCATACCAGCTTCAAAAAATGTATACTTGCAAGCTCTTCATGAAGGTTTGATAGATATATTTATAGAAGCTGGGTGTGTCGTTAGCACATCAACATGTGGTCCTTGTTTAGGTGGGCATATGGGAATACTCGCTAAAGGAGAAAGATGTATATCTACTTCCAATAGAAACTTTCCTGGTCGTATGGGTCACCCACAAAGTGAAGCTTATTTGGCAAGCCCAGCTGTAGTTGCTGCGAGTGCTGTTTTGGGCAGAATTGCTCATCCTGAAGAAGTAGTTTCTGAAGTATTAGTATAAAGGAGGTAAATATGGATTTTCTTAAAAGCCTAACAATTAATCAAGGCCTAAGGTTGTTATCTGGTAGTATGCTTCTTTTTATTTTCCTATTTGGTATATTGGGTTCTGATGTAGGTTTTCTTTGGAAACTTCTTATACTGTTTATGGCTATAAATCAAATACAATCTGCTTTTACAAATTGGTGCCCAGCCATTACAATGCTTAAGAATCTAGGGTTAAAAGAGGATTGTTAGGTATAGATATTGTAAAAAACATAAGGATAGCTAAAGCCCTAGAAAGGTTTGGTTATCATTTTTTAAATAGAGTATATACAGAGTACGAAATAAATTTATGCAAAATGAATATTGAATGTCTAGCTGGTAGATTTGCTGCTAAAGAAGCTTCTATAAAAGCTTTTTCATTTTTATCCGTTAGACGTTTTAGCTTTAAAGATTTTGAAATAGTAAAATCTAAAAACGGGATACCGGAGTTAAGGATTAAAGATACTCATACGAATGATTTCCTAAAGGCTCAAAAATTGAAACCTTTTATATCCATATCTCATGAGAAGGAGTTTTCTGTAGCTGTTTGTTATATCACAAGAGAGGAGAGAATATGCTAAAAGATTACAACAAGTATTTAGATTACAAAGAAGATAAGTTATTTTTAGAAAATGTGGATTTAGAGGAGTTGGCTAAAGAATTTGGGACTCCTCTTTACGTGTATTCGGCTTCTTATATAAAAGACAAAGCTAAAGCCTATAAAGAAGCGTTCGAAAATACTGATTTTCATTACGCTTTGAAGGCAAATGGAAATTTAAGCATTGTAAAGCTTTTAAAAGATGAGGGTTTTGGAGCTGACATAGTTTCTGGCGGTGAACTTAGAAAAGCTATAAAAGCTGGGATAGAGCCTTCTAAGATAGTTTATGCTGGAGTTGGTAAAACTATACAAGAGTTAAAAGCTGCCGTTGAAGCAGAGATTAAAATGTTTAATGTGGAATCTTCAATGGAACTCGATATATTAAACGATATAGCAAAAAACCTTGGGAAAAAAGCCAATGTAGCAATAAGAGTAAATCCTGATGTAGACCCTAAAACCCATCCTTATATATCCACTGGTATGAAAAAAAGCAAATTTGGAGTTGATATAAAAACTGCTTACAAAGAGTATCAGTATGCTAAAAGCCTAAAACACCTTAATGTAATAGGTATACACTGTCACATAGGTTCACAACTTTTGGATGTATCACCCTATATAGAAGCTTCTGAGAAAGTAAGAGAGCTTTACGACAAGCTTGTAAAAGATGGGTTTGATATTAAGTATATAGATATGGGAGGAGGCTTAGGTATAAAGTATAAACCCGAAGAGCAGGAACCACATCCTAAAGATTTAAAAGAAGCTTTGTATCCGGCTTTTAAAGACATAAAAGCAAGACTTTGTTTAGAACCTGGCAGATCGATGGTAGGCAACGCTGGTATCTTGATAACAGAAGTACAATTTTTAAAAGATAAAGGTCATAAACATTTTGTAATAGTAGATGCTGGTATGAATGACCTTATAAGACCCTCCATATATGGAGCTTATCACCACATAGTTCCTATCCATAACAAATATAAAGAAGATTTTATTAAAACCGATATAGTAGGACCAATATGTGAAACTGGAGACTTTTTAGCTCAAGACAGAGAAATACATAAAGTAGACAGAGGAGATTATCTTGCAGTATTAAGCGCCGGTGCTTATGGATTTTCTATGTCCAGCCATTACAACATAAGGCCAAGAGCTGCAGAAGTGCTTGTAGAAAATGGAAAATATAGGCTTATAAGAAGTAGGGAAACTTACGATTACATAGATTACGACGAAGCTATTTTATGATGTTATAATAGTAGGGTAAAAGTATGGAATTTAGAGATAATCTAAGGATATTAGCGGAAGCTATAGAAAGGGAGTCCGTTTTAGTGCATAGATCAGCTCTTATAGATGGTTATAAAGAGCTTTTCAAGTTAAACAAGCTAGGCATAGGTACCTTTATTAAAAAGGCAGCGGAGCTTGGAGGGAAAAAGGGTGCAATAACTTTGAAAGAACGGTATGAAGTAACCACAGATAAGCTTTCAGAGGCTTTAGACTTACTCACTATAATAGCTGAATCATCAAGACTAATAACGTTTATGGAAACATCGGTGGAAAACATGGAAATATATGTAGAAGGCTCTATACTTGTAGAAGCTATACCAGAAAGCAAAAAACCTGTTTGTGAGCCAATGGCTGGATTTTTCAGCGGTTTTTTAACAGAATTATTGCAGACAAAATATAACGTTGTAGAGGTATCCTGTCAAGCTCAAGGACATGAAAAATGCACTTTCAAAATAAAAAAGGAGGCTAAATAATGAACTACGATATAAAAGATATTAATTTGGCTAAACAAGGAAAAGATAGAATTGAATGGGCTGGCATTGATATGCCCGTATTAAAATCTATAAGAGAAGAGTTTTCTAAGACAAAACCTTTTCAGGGTATAACCATAGGAGCCTGTCTTCACGTAACTACAGAAACAGCAAATCTTATGATAACATTAAAAGAAGGAGGAGCAAATGTATATCTTTGTGCTTCAAACCCGCTTTCAACTCAAGATGATGTAGCTGCTTCACTGGTAAAAGATTATGACATACCTGTATTTGCAATAAAGGGTGAGGATAACAATACATTTTATAAACATTTAAGAAGCGTCTTAGATAAAAATCCAAATATACTAATAGACGATGGAGCTGATTTGATTTCTACTGCTCACAAAGAATACGAAGAGCTAACCAAAAAGATTTTTGGAGCGATGGAAGAGACAACTACAGGCGTTATAAGACTAAAAGCTATGGCAAAAGAAAAGGCTCTTAAATTTCCAGTTATAGCAGTAAATGATGCTCTCACCAAGCATATGTTTGATAACAGATATGGCACAGGACAGTCTACGCTAGATGGTATACTAAGAGCTACAAATCGTCTCATAGCAGGTTCTACTTTTGTAGTAGCGGGCTATGGCTGGTGCGGTAAGGGTGTAGCTATGAGAGCAAGAGGTATGGGTGCTAATGTTATAGTTACAGAAGTAGACCCTTTAAAAGCGTTAGAAGCTAGAATGGATGGTTTTTGGGTTATGCCAATGGAAAAAGCAGCTCCATTGGGAGATATATTTGTAACCGTAACAGGAAATACAAAAGTGATAAGGCAAGAGCATTTTGAAGTGATAAAAGACGGAGCTATCATATCAAACTCAGGACATTTTGACGTAGAGATAGATGTCAGATATCTAGAAAGTGTTGCATTAGAAATAAACGAAAGAAGGCCTATGGTTAAAGAATATATTATCAACACTAAAAGCGGTAAAAAACGTATATACGTGTTGGCAGAAGGAAGACTTGTAAACTTAGCAGCAGCCGAAGGCCATCCAGCTTCTGTTATGGATATGTCTTTTGCTAATCAAGCACTATCAGCAGAATTTATTTTAAATAACCATAGCAAATTAGGAAAAGATGTGTATAAAGTGCCAGATGACATAGACCAAAAAGTAGCTAAACTAAAGCTTGATTCCATGGGCATAGAGATCGATACACTTACACCAGAACAGATAGCTTATATGTCCTCCTGGGAACATGGTACATAATCTCTAATGATTAAAACCCTTGACTTGTTTAAGATTTAGGTTATTATCTAATACATGGAAAAAAAATTAAAAAAACTTAAAAATGCTTTGGGCGATAAAATTAAAGATTCTATAGTAGAAAGAAAACTCTACTCTTACGATGCCACTGCTATTCCAATAGAACATATTACTCCTATAGCTGTAGCTTTTCCCACATCTTCAGAAGATATAGAAACAATAGTAAAAATCTGTTATGAAGAAGATATACCCATTGTACCAAGAGGTGCCGGATCAGGTTTGACAGGTGGTGCTACACCTGTTGTAGAAGGATCTATCGTGATATCCCTTGAAAAAATGAATAAATTTTATGTAGACGTAGACAACACCACAGCTTATGTGGAGCCAGGGGTTGTTACATCGGAATTGCAAGACTATGTGGAATCGCTAGGATTATTTTATCCACCAGATCCCTCTAGCTTTAAATATTCTACTATAGGTGGCAACATAGCAGAAAATGCCGGTGGTCCAAGGTGTTTGAAGTATGGGGTTACAAGGGAATATGTGTTAGGGCTAGAAATGTACATAAAAGAAGGAAAGCTGTTAAAAACTGGAAATCCCATTATAAAAGATGTAGCAGGATATGATCTAACGAGACTTGTGGTTGGTTCGGAAGGAACACTTGGTATAGTATCAAAAGCTATATTAAAATTGATACCAAAACCACCTTATAAATCAACCATAATGGGCATATTCAACAACATAGAAAATATAGGTAAATCTGTAACTAAAATACTGACGTCTGGTATATTACCTTGTGCATTGGAATTTATGGATAAAAATTCTATACAAGCTGTACAAAAATTCTATCCAGCCGGTATTCCAGAAGATGCCGAAGGAGTCTTGTTGATAGAGCTTGACGGACAAAAAGAAAGTGTAGAAAAAGAAAAAATGGAGGTATCCAGCATACTAAAGTCTTTAGGAGCTGATGTTATACCAGCCCAAAACCCTCAACACGAACAAAAACTTTGGAGTGCAAGAAAAAATATAGGTCCAGCCCTTGCTAACATTAAATCCGGTAAGATAAATGAAGATATAGTTTTCCCACGGATATATCTATCTGAAGCACTGCAAAAAATAAACGAAATAGCAAAAAAATATAACCTTACTATAGTAAACTTTGGGCATATAGGAGACGGCAACCTCCACGTAAACATACTTTACGATAAATTAAACAAAGAAGAATTAGAAAGAGCAGAAAAGGCAGTAGATGAAGTATTTGAGTTAGCTCTTCATTATCAAGGTTCTATCACTGGCGAACATGGTGTTGGTCTTACTAAAAAGAAATTTTTAGAATGGCAGTTAAAAGATGTTGGTATTGAGCTTTTAAAAGCTATAAAACAAAGTTTTGATCCAAAAAATTTATTTAATCCAGGCAAAGTTATTTAGAAGCTATTCTATGTAATAGCGCCATAAACGTATGACCTACCATATAAACCCACATTGAATTGCCAAAAAAATCATGAATTTCCATAAAAAAATGAACGATTGGTTTTAAAGATGGATCTTTCAAAGAAAATGGAAACAGAAAGTGCATTATAACACCTGCTACAAGCACTATGCTAACGTCTATTAAACCAAGCCCATGAACAAAACCAGGAAGCCCAGGCCTTGGTCCAGTTTCTGCTAGTTTAAACTTCATGAGGTTTTTAAAATCATTGACTACTTCATCCCATCTATTGTAAGGGAAAAAGTGAGATCTTATAGAAGCATTTGTTAATATATATATCCATAGAGCTATTATAACACCAGCTAGAATAGGACCTATTGTTATATGAATGTTAAATAGCAAATATGGAAGCCCTTGTTTCTTAGAGCTCATGAAAAGCGATAAAACAAGCTGCAATGCTATCAAAGGGGCAAAAGTCCAATGTAAAAATTTATAAGTATTTGACCAATCCCTATGCATACATAAAATATACCATATAGTTGTGAAAAAAATATAAAATAGTTAAGATTTTATCAATGAACCAATCTTAAATATTGGTATATATGGAGCTATTAAGATAACACCTATTATGCCTCCTATTATTACAATCATAGTAGGCTCTATCAAAGATATCATGGCTTCTATTGCTTTATCTACTTCGTCTTCGTAAAACCTTACGATACTTTGTAACAAATCATCAAGGCGTCCGGTGTCTTCGCCTATTTTAACCATAGATATAAAAAGATCATCAAATAGCCCTGTCTCTTTTAAAGATAGCCATAGCGGTTTTCCTTCTTTTACAGATTTAGAAGCCTTTTCTACCCCCTCTTTTACTATTTGCATTGTGCTAGTTTGAGATATTAATTCCATAGATCTATCCAAAGACACACCGCTAGAAAATAAAGAGGATAACGAAGTAGCAAAGGAGTTCATCATTATTTTATGGAAAACATTGCCTAAAACAGGTAGTTTTAACAGTGTTTTTTCTATTCGTTTTTTAAACTCCATATTATTTTTATAAAGGCGTTTAAAAACAAAACCTGAAATAACAAGAAGAATTATAAATTTTAATATATTTTCATGTAAAAAATTAGAAGCTTTTAAAAGCATTAACGTAGGGAGAGGTAGCGATGCGCCGAAACCTTTGTATATGCCAGCAAATATTGGTACCAAAAAGTAAATAATGCCTGTTGTTATAATGGTGGCTATTATAAGTACAAAAGAAGGATAAAAAGAAGCGCTTTTTATTTTACCTTTTATTTTAGCTAATTTTTCATAATATTCTGAAGCCAAAATTAGTGATCTATCTAATTGTCCGGTTTCTTCTCCTGTTATTACTAGACTTATAAGAAGCGGTGGAAAAATATTTTTTCTTTTTTGCATCGCTTGACCTAAAGTAAGCCCTTCACTAACATCTTTAGCAACTTCTAAAAGCGTTTCTTGAAAATATTTGTTATCTATTTGTTTTGCTGCCATTTCAAAAGCTTGTGGTACACTTATACCTACTTGAATTAAAAACCCAAGCTGTCGCAATACCAAAGATAATTCTCTTTCTTTCACTTTCTTACCAAAGGGAAAAGAAAGAGTTCTCTCTTTGGCAAGCTCTATAGATACAGGAATAAGTTCTTTGGAAGACAATATTTGAGCTATCGCATCTTGATTTTGAGCTTCTATAACGCCTTTTTCTACTTTACCATCTTTTGTATAAGCTACATATTGAAATTTAGGCATCAGTAAATGCTCCTGTTAACCTGTAGAAGATAACAATCAAAATCGTAAGGAGGAAAGAACTCCTATCTAACATGCAAAAGATTTCTTAATCTGTCGTAAAAATCATGATCTTCTGCAAACAAGCTTGAATACACAAGTTTTATATCTTCTAATCCTAAGAAAAGTGCAGAACTATTAATATCTTCCAAAATACTTTCCCTTTGCTCATTAAAGTTAGTTATATCCACTTTTTTATAATCTATGAATCTTTCTCCTAGTTTTAATAAAAAATAATAATCTTTATTAATATAAACAATATTCATAGGTATATCTACATTCAAGTCTATCAAGGCGTTTATAAAATCTACCACAAAATGAGATACACTTTTTACGTTTAATCCATATTTTTTAAAGGATTTTTCAGCAAGTGTTACATCCTCTTTTTCCGCATAAGCCACCAAATATATGTTCCCTTCGCTAGTTTTCAACAATATGTCATAAGCTAAATAATGCTTGTTTAATTTATGACCAATATCAGTTTCAAGCGATAGCCTTAGAGCATTCTCAATATCTTTTTGTTTTATGGCTTTTGGTAAAAACCTGGTCTTAACTATGCCAAGTCCTACATCTAAAATTATATGGGCGTCGCCTGGCTCTATATTTTTAAATAAAGAAGTGTTAGATTTAATATCATCGATTATAGTATGAGAGTCTTGGCTTTTCTCATGCTTTGTTATCAATTCACAAGAATCTTTTTTTAAAAGCGTTAAACTAAAATAAGTATTAGATAGAAAAATACTATAAGCTTTTTTATGTTTTAAACCTAAACTTAACTTCATTTCTCAACCCTCTTAGCGGTTATGAATATAAAAAGATTTGTGTTATTTTTTGATTCGTTTTTTGTCATACCAATATTACCAACAATTGGAACCTTATCCAATCCTGGTATTCCTTGTAGGCCTTTGCTTTTATTCTTAAGCCCCACTCCTCCTATCGCTAAAGTTGCGCCGTCAGATAAAACTATCGATAGAGAGTTGCTATTTTGGTTTATAGTAGGTTGTCCATTGGCCGCTAAAGGACCTAAAGACATGTTTTGAATATTTATATTTAGCAATATTTTACCATTAGGCAGCACTTGAGGTGTAACTTTTATGGAGTTAAGAACATTCTGTAATGTAACTGTAGGCACTGCTTGGCCCGGCGTTGATATTGTGGTAAATGGATATTCAATACCTTGGGTTAAAGACGTTGGCTGATCATTCATAGCTAACAAAGTACTTTTGAAAACGCTCTTTGCTTTGTTTATAGATTCTAACGCCTGAATCTCAAAACCTAGGACATGAAACTTGCCTTCTGAATATATGCCTGATATCAAACCGTTAGGAGCGTTTATAGGTGTAGCTGTAACCTCTGGGCTACCACCACTACCTATAAAACTAAAAGCATTTGCCAATGGACTTGTTGGATTAAAATTGCTGGTATTTAAAATCGTGATACCTCTACCTGAGTAAGCACCGCCTATGCCTAAGCCTAATTGTTTCTGATAATCTTTGCTTATCTCAACAGCTTTTACGTCTATTTGTATATATATTGGTTTGGTGGATATATATTCTTTTAGATGTTTCTTTATATCTTCAAGGTTTTGAATGTAATCTACTACCGTTACAGCATCTATTTTATTTATAGGTGTTACTATAGCTTTGTCTGAAAGATAAGGTTTTATAAGCTTTTCAAACTTATCAAGCGTGATATATTTTATATAAAATGTTTGAGATTTCATTACGTTTTGTCTTGGAGTGCTTGAGACATAGGCTGAAAGCACTTTTTCACAAGATATAACGTTACTTGGATTACCAGTTAGTATTATGGCTTTAAACTCTTCGCTTTTAGCTACTTTTTTAAGTTTACAGAACTCTGCTAAGTTATAAGCTCTTTCCAAGTCTTTTTTTATAAATAAAACATCTGTAACATATTTTGGTTTAAGAGACACATATTGAGGAAAATAATCTAAATATTTTCAATGTTTTGTGGATAATCTTCTAAAATGATTTTGTTACCTTCTTCATGTATTATAACGGCGTCTTTTGAGAGATAATGAGTTATAAGTTTTTTAAAGTTAACAGGGCTTATGTCGTAAACATAAAGCGGAACGCTTACCATTGCTTCTCCAGGTCTTGGTGGTTGTGCAAAATATGGTTTTAGCTTTTCATTTACTTGCTTTATAGCCTTTGGAGAACCACTTACTATTATTACATCAAGTTCATCAGCTCTATAAACCTTAAGTATACCTTTAATAGGTTTAATTAGTGAATACGCTTTTTCAGCAGATATACCTCTTAATATCATCGTTTCAGTGTTTACCAATTTCTCTCTATTAACACTTTGCAAAGAACTTGATGTAGTAGCCAAACTTCCACTTTTTAAAAGGGAAGACAAAGGTGGCAAACCACTAGGTGATGTGCTAGTTTCACATTTTCCAGAGTTTATAACTACTATACCATTTGTTGTAGTATAAGTTAAACAATATTCTCTTATAATGTCATAAAATAGCTGATCTGCTGATATAGGTTTTGTAATGTTTATATCCACTTTTTCATCCTTAAATTTTGGACCAAATATAATGCTTTTATTATCTATGGTTGCTATTGTTTTAATTACATCAGATAGATTAGCATTCTCAAATTTCATATTTCTTATAGTTACAGCGTAAGAATTGTTCATAATCATTAGGTTAAAAGCAAAAAACGATAGTGTAGCTAAAAACCCGTGTTTAAATCTGTTGTTCAATTTATTTTTCATTGGTATTTCCCCCTTGATTGTTTATGTTGCTGATTATGTTTTTTACGCTTTTCAAAATTTTTGCTGGATTTTCCTTTACTGGAATAAGCCCTATGCCATTTCTATTAGATACTACTATAAAATGTTTTACAACACCATTTTTTTCTACACTTACATATCCTTCGGCATTTTTTAGATTATAATCATTTATAGAACTTGGTAAACTTTGAGAATAAGACATGTTCACTAAACCAATGAACAGTAAAACTATAATACCTTTGCTAATACTAACTAAAATATTATTTCTTTTTTTCATTTTTTAATCCTCCTTGCTCTTGGGGAAAAGTAGATATTAAATTGGCAGTTAAATTGAAATTTTTATCAAAATATACAAATCCGAATTTATTTACCTTGAGCGTATCTTTTCTTGGATAGAATTAACACATAATCCATTTATATTGATATTGTAGCAACCATTGACATACTTAAAAGAAGAAAATGGAGAACTGTTTTTAAAAGAGCTAGCTTCTATTGATATATTTACAATATTTGGATTTATATTAACAGGATTGGTATGTATGCTTATATAAGATGGATATATACCATTAGCTGTAAAACTATCTAAAGCAAAATCTACAAAATGATATAAAGAAGAATATTGCTTATAATAGTTATCAAATATTATTTATATCTTTAAAGCTAGAAATGAGTTTGTTTAATTTATCATATTTAGCTTTTAAAGAAAATACTTGATTGTTTAACATAGATAACCTATCTCGATAAGGCTTGATAGCTTGTAATTTTTCATTATAAGCATGTTTAAGTGATAAGTTATAGAAAAACAAAAAAGTGTCTATAAGTAGAAAAATTATGGTAGCGATTAAGGATAAAGACAAGATTATAAAACTGTGGCTTTTTATCTTCTCTTCGTCTAAACTAACATGTAGTAAAGAAAATATAGCTTGAGTGGGAATCTTCGAAATGAAAGAACTCTCGCTGGAAAGCCTGTCTTTAAGCAAGTTGATATTTAGCTTTTTAAGTTTATTTTTATTTGGCATTTTTGACTCCCTGCTTTTCGTTAAAATGCTCTTTACTTTTAATACTAGAAACAACATAGCCTGACATACACAATATTACTGGTTTAGATGTATCTAAAAATTGAGAATATACATTTGTTGTATCCACAATGTAGAAGCTTTTATCTTCAAAAATATTGTTGCTGCATTGAGATTTGCCGAATCCAAATTTAATGCTATTAATAAATAAAAACGGATAAGCTGGGTTTGGTTTATTCAAAGAAGATAAAAAGCTTTTTATATTGTTTTGTGATACAGCCACTGTTAATTTCACTGGTAAAATTTCAACATCAAAAAGTTCTTGCATATGTTCAACATTTTTGGATTTCTTATTGTTTGCTTTAGGTTTTAATACTGTAACCTCTTTTCCATTTTTATCAACTGTAACATCTTTTGGGATACCTTCTTCCATAGATATAATATAGCCTCCTGCTTTTGATATAGCAGAAGATAAAACTATTGGTATTTGATTTGGTGTAGTGGTATAAGCATAATTTACGTTGGGATTTAAAAGCTCTGCTTGCAACTTTGGTATTTGGCTTTTATAGTAAAGAAGCTGTTTTTCTAAGGCAATGCTTTGCAATTTCAATTGTTCCAAAGAAAGTAAGCTTAATATCTTTTGTTCTATTTTGCCTATTTCAGCTGTTTGCTTGAAATAAAAATATACAAATATCCCTGGCAATAGAACAGCTATAAAGATAATAACTATGTTTTTATCCCTTTCCGTAAGAGAATTACCAATTTAAAACTTTTTCCTTAAGTTCATTCACCATATGTTCCCTAAATCGACTTTTATTTTAAAAACTTTAAAAGCACTCATAAAATCTTGTTTTTATCGAACTCTACATAGTTTGTAAGTTCAATTCACACCATATTTTATCTTTACCAAGACTTTCTATAAATTTAAAAAGCTCTAACCCCATTGTAAAAATAATTGCATATGTTCAACATTTTTGGATTTCTTATTGTTTGCTTTAGGTTTTAATACTGTAACCTCTTTTCCATTTTTATCAACTGTAACATCTTTTGGGATACCTTCTTCCATAGATGTAATATAGCCTCCTGCTTTTGATATAGCAGAAGATAAAACTATTGGTATTTGATTTGGTGTAGTGGCATAAGCATAATTTATGTTGGGATTTAAAAGCTCTGCTTGCAACTTTGGTATTTGGCTTTTATAGTAAAGAAGTTGTTTTTCTAGGGTAATGCTTTGCAATTTCAATTGTTCCAAAGAAGGTAAACTTGATATCTTTTGCTCTATTTTACCTCTTTCAGCTGTCTGCTTGAAATAAAAGTACACAAATATTCCTGGCAATAGAACAGCTATAAAGATAATAACTATGTTTTTATCCCTTTCCGTAAGGGAATTATACCAGTTTAAAACCTTTTCTTTGAGTTCGTTCATCATATATTCCCTAAATCGACTTTTATTTTAAAAACTTTAAAAGCACTCATAAAATCTTGTTTTTATCCAATGTTTTAGGATAAAATTCCTCAGCTATATCTACGCCACATTTTAATTCCCATAAGAAATCTAACAAGTTATTTATATTATCACCGCTATACAAATATCCATGCTGAGGAGCGATGATATGCGGATTTAGTTCTCTTACATAATTTACCCACAATCTTAAAGTCTTGTTCGAAGACATATATCTTGTATGAAATGGTGTAATACATCTTTTATAAATAGGCCAATCTGCTACCCATATATCGTTATGAGGACAACCCTGAGCACCAGCACCGATATCTCCAGAAAAAAGTATGTTTGATATGGGATCATACAAATTCAAGTTTCCTGGTGAATGATTAAAATAAGCGGGCACTATCACCAAATCAGCATTTCCCACTTTTATAATACCCCCATTGTCATCTATAGAAATAAACGATGAAGGATCGTCTATATTATAATGAGGGATAAACCTATGCCACACATGAGACATGTATACTTTTGCATCCATAAATACTCTTAACCATGTACCAACACCTCCAGCTACGTCAGGATCTTGATGGGATAAAAAGATAGCTACAAGGTCTTCAGTGGAGTTCAGATATTTTAACAGCCTTTGAGATAGTTTTGGATATAAACCAAATCCTCCTGGATCTAACAGTATACCTTTACCATTGTTTATTATCAGATATTGATTTGTTGGTACACCATCTTCGTTGGCAGATTCACTAAATCCCAAAAGTAGGAATTTGTGTTCTTGGTTTTCAAATAAAATCCTTTCCATAATATAATCCTCAAGTACCTAATTGAATTGGTTTTATCAAATTATCCCACACATTTGTAAATTCTTGGAACACCTGAGTGAATCCAGCAAGCTCTACCAAAGCCGTTTTAGCTCTCTTTGAATCCTCCTCTATGTGATTTCTAGCAAGCTCAAGTTGTTCTCTAGCAAAAGCATCTATTTCCCTTATCTGCTCATCAAGCTTATTTTTAAGTTTTGCTAATGTATTTTCTATATTACACTCTAAAGCGCTAAACACTTGATGAGTATGTTTTTTTATTGCATAGATTATATCCACTATCAAAGAGTCAAGGTCCCCTATATTATAAATTGTTCTTTTAAAGAATAAAAATCCTCTTTTTTCTTGAGTTATATATTCATCATAGTCTAATTTGATATCTGAAGTAGACTTCACTAACTCGTTTAATATAGATATTAAATCTTCCATTTTGATTTGTATGTCTACTTTTAATTCTGGGAAAAATGAATCTACATCCATATCGGATTTTATTATCTCATTAATTCTTTTTATAGTAGCATTATATTCATCTCTAACAAAAGATAATTTTTGTTGAACTATAACAACATTTTGATCTAACATCGTCTTTATTTGTTTAATAATATCATCAAGATATTTTGAAAACACTATGGATACTTTTTCTGTTATCTTCTTGATTTGATTTTCTAATATCAAATATATCTCTTCTTTAGATTTTATTTCTTTTGAAGATAACCTATCTTTTACGTTTTCTATTTCTTTATTTACTAGTTCTTCTATACTGCTAATTAGATTTTTTTTAATATCTTCCGTATAGTAAGATGCGGATTTTGTGTCTTGATCTCTTTTGACTAAGTATTCTTCTACTTGCTTGTTGATAGAGTCTACACTGGATTGGAATATATCAAATATAGCTCTCAATCTTTCTTTATTTTCTGAAAGTTGTAGTTTTATTATAGATAACCCTGTAATGATAGATACTTTATCTTCATCAAGTTTATATATTAAATTCCTAAGTTTTTCAAACATAGCCCTATCTTTGGCAACAGCCCCAATATAGCTAAGGGCAAAAGGAATACCACTAAGCTCTTTCAATCTTTCAAGGGTAATATTTTGTTCGTTTTCCATTCTCATATATCTTCTTGATATCTCGTAAGCAAAATTGATTAAAGTTGATTCTTCAGAATTTCCAAGCTGATATGTTAAATCATCTAGCTTATCTACAAGTGCTTTACCAGATAGATTTTTACATTCACTACACACCCTCTCCGCTATTAAAGCAGAAAAATATTGCAAAGCCGATACGCCAAACACTACAAAATCATGATATCCTAAAAGAGTTAATCTATATCTTATATAATCTAGTATTCTAGTGCCACTCTTGTTTGCATCTTCTGATAAAAACTTCTGATCCATTTTATTTACAATAATAACAAAAGAATGAACTTTACCATACTTTTCAAATTCTGTTTTTAAGTGTTTTAAAAACTCTTCTTCATCGCTTTCCAGATGTTTGGTATAATCTATCAAAAATATCGCAACATCACTTTCCCTTATGACTCTTTCTGTAATTTCTCTATGTTTAGTAGCTCCTGCTAAGTTAGGACCTGGAGTATCTAATGTTTCATAACTATAATCTTCATTCTCTACTCTGTAATATACTTCCATATCATCTAAGCCTTCGTTTTTATCCCTAGCTTCTATATATATTTTTTCTACATATTTGTATAAATCTTTTGGCTTCTCGAACCTCATTTCTTGACCACGATATTTGAATACAATTTCTTTGTTCTTAGATGGAATAAATCTACATATGTTTGGTGTAGGTAGTTCTAAGCTAGTAGGAGAATACCAGTCTTTTAGGATAGAATTTACAAACACGCTTTTTCCAGATTTTTTACTTGCAAGTACTGAAACTTTTAAATTTCTGCTTTTTATATCGCTAACGTTTTTATATACATTCTCAAGTTTTTTTATAAAAAGCTCTTTTACATCCTTGTAACCATAGTTATCTATATTTGTGTTCTTTATCATATCTAATAGCTGGATAGTTGCATTCTCAAACATTCCTATATTATGATATAAACTCTCATATACGTTTAACCATTTTAAATCTTCCTTGGTATAGATATTTATAAATATCTGAACATACGATAAATTTTGCAAAAGTTTAAATAGGTCTGTTTTATTTTCTGTTATAATTTTATATTTCTTTAAATCTTCATAATTTATATACCTTAGTAAATCCTCTATATTAGTAAATTCTAAATCGGAGGTTGGAGTAACAAGCTTAACAGGTTTATCAAACTCTATATAGTTTGTAAGTTTAATTCGCATTATATCTTTATTATCTTTGCCAAGACTTTCTATAAATTTGAAAAGCTCTAAACCTCCATTGTAAAGATAAATTACATCCAAATCTCCTATTTCATATACATCAGTTATTTTTTTTACCTTCATAACTATCTCCTATGGTAAAGTTTCTAAAGTAGTATAAATATTGTTTAAGGCTTTTACGACACAATGTTTATTCTCAATGGTTTTTATACAATCCCTTAAATTGCTTGATATCTCTGGCAAAGATATAGGATAGCCTCTGTTCGTATTTTTAGTATTTACAACTATATTGCACTTTGTTAAAAGGTTTTTATTGCTTTTAGTATAGAAATTCATTGTAACGATTTTATATCCATCATTTTCATCTTTAGTCTTCCCTATGCTAAATAAAAGCTCGTTGTTGTCTTTAGCACATATAAATCTATTTTCTTGGCATATTTTTTTTACTTTTTCGTAAGATGTTAGAGGGGTTATGTCAGCGTTATATTCATTAGCCTGATTTCTGTATATAGCATTTGCAACATCGTATAAATGTTCACAATATTTGCCAGTTAACACATTAAAAACCAAATTAACCTGATCTTTAAAATCAGAAGGATATGCCAAAGACACCAAAGGGCTTAACAGACTAAGCGCTAACATATAAAATTTCACACCCCTGACAATATTGCTCATCTTAAACGTTCTCATATATTACCCCACATAAAATAATTATAAACTAATTTGGAAAAACTGCGTAATTTTATCATCTTATATCCTATCTTCTTATATCCTATTTTCATAGGTCTTCTTGTTTGTATTCTCATATATAACACCTATCGGAATTTTTACATCTGTTTTTATGTAATCCCATTCTTTGGCTATTTTGTAAGCTTTTTCAAAATCTGAAGAGTCGTGATTTTCTATCTTATAGACTCTGCTGTTGTAAAAGTCATATGTATTGTAAAATATCACG
>Ga0081474_129974_pt1 | contig 37691 bp, 39 predicted proteins | sample OneHunmetagenome_2_FD_70978 | JGI IMG/M metagenome (GOLD analysis project Ga0081474, IMG submission 70978) | Ferrous microbial mat communities from One Hundred Spring Plain, Yellowstone National Park, USA v2 (version 2) | ecosystem: Environmental > Aquatic > Non-marine Saline and Alkaline >... | reverse complement strand
GGTGGTATCGCGGGGGGAGGTCAGGAGGATCGCGAAGGAGCTCTCGATAACGACCATATACGTGACTCACGACCAGGAGGAGGCGTTCGCCGTGGCGGCCTATGTTCTCTGACTATCCTGTATATGAAATCCCCTATGGTCGAGACGGGGTCGATGGCGTTCATCGAGGCTTGGAAAACCATGGATATGCGCTTCCACCTCACGTCGCGCCTCAACGCCTCCTCGTCCATGGAGACGATGTCGAACTCGGCGCCGCCGTCATGTAGCAATATCCTCCCGTCGTAGAGGACGGCGTTTTCGGGCAGTAGGCGCATAATGGCGTAGCCCAGGGAGGACTTGCCGCTGCCCGACTCCCCCACGACGGCCAAGACCTCCCCCCTATCCAGCTCGAGGGAGACCCCGTCGACTGCCTTGACCACGTCCTTGCCCATGCCGTAATAGAGCCTGAGCCCCTCCACGACCAACACCGGAGGCATAGGTCTAGACCGCCGGCCTTTTTATAAGCTTGGGCGGAGGATGTTCTATATTTATAGGCGCAAGATCGTACATGGACTTCTCGGTGCCCGTGGGGAGATTCCGCGATTTGGAGGACGCCACTTTAATAATCAGGCCGGAGGGGGCCACAGCGGTGGGCAGGGGGCCGGGCGGATACGACGAGGTCCCCGTCGGCCTCGAGGAGGCGCGGGCCTACGCGGCGCCGTACGTCGAGGCCTACGACGAGTTCCTGAGGAAGGTGGCCGAGGCTCTGGGGACGAGCTACGAGCCGCCGGATAGGTCGAATATAGCCAAGTGGCTCGAGGGCCACGTGAAGGCGGTCGAGGCTCTGGGGGCCAGATGGGCCAAGGTCGTGGACTCGGTGGGGCCCTTCGCGTTCAGGAGAGCGGTCCCCAGGGTCTATATACCCTACATGGGCTCCAGCATAACCGTCACCTACCTCCTCTACCCCTTCGAGGGCGCGGTGGTGGCCGCCGACAATAAGGGGAGGACCATGGCGATAGGCAGCGTCGTGGTGGAGTGGGGCGGCGTGGCCGTCTACAGAGGCGGACTTAGGACTCTGCCCGGCGCCGTGGTGCTGGCCCAGGCCGAGCCCCGCATAGCCCCTCCCCTCGGGGCCATCGCCGAGGCGGTCTCCAAGCTCGCCGAGTCCGTGGCAGGCATTAGGCAACAATCCCCGGCGTAGCTAAGAACACGTCCCGTCGACGCCATACCTATCCGCCACGCGAAGACAGACGTGAGGTTCCGGCCGCCTCCGGCCGCGGTGAAGCCGGCCGCAACGGCCCAGCTCCGAGCGACCCAAGGATAATTGAGCGGCTGTTGGCCGCCGGGTTGCGGACATCTAGTTTTTCCCAAATACGTCCTCCGCCGTCAATACCCGGGGGTCGCGAGGCCCTCTTCTGGCCGCCACGTAGTAATCCCCCTCACGGCCCCCCAGCTTTCTCCTTAAGTCTTCGATGATCTCCTCCACGTCGTCTCGACCCAAGTCGCTCCACTTGACTTCGACCGCCGTGATGTGTCCATCTTCTACACACACTATGTCCACCTCCACGTCTTTCTGCCAATATCTGCCGCATCTGCCCAACCTCTTTATCAAGCCTGTTTTGTGGAGATGGGGCAAGGCCCGGCGTATTATCTCCTCGTAGGCCGCCGCCATATATCCATCTAGGTCTAGGCGCGGCGGATTTCCCAGCTCTATCCACTCTCTCTGGGGATATACGAATCGGATCCAAAACTTCATGTATAGGTCCGAAACGACGTAGATAGGTCTAGCCTTGCCCAACACGGGGACCTCCCGCCGTATGACCTCCAGCTTCTCGAGGACGTGGAGGTACTTGGCGAGGGTTTGGGCGCTGATATGCGCCCTGTCGGCGATTTCCGAATACGTGGTCGCCCCCTCCTCTATGGTTCTGACGATGTTGAAGTAGACGTAGGGCTCCCTCACCTCATGTCGTAGGAGGTTCTCCGCCTCTTCGTAGAGGGGACCCCACCGCGAAAAGAGAAACGCGATGTTCTCACCCAGCTCCCTATCTCTGTCGAATAACGCAAGGTAGTGGGGGATTCCGTTGGACACCGCGTACGCCGCCGCGAGTTCGGGCGCGTCGTATTTGGGCAGGAAGTGCCTCGTGTAGGGCGGAGCCAGGGGGCCCAGCCTTATCTGCGCGGTCTTCCTGCCGAAGAGGCCACCGCCGTATGAAACCGCCCTCTCGGCGACTGCGTGTGTGGACGTGAGCAGGATCAAAAATACCTGGCTATCGCCGAGGTATTCATCCCATCCGCTCTGCAGCGCAGAGAGGACGCCGGGGTCTTCGTCGAGCCAGTACCCAAATTCGTCCACCACAAGTACGAAGCGCCCGGCGTCTCTCAACGCGGCAAAGATGGAATCCCACTGCGGCTTGACGTAACGCCCGAGCGCCGCGCTGAGGGCCTCGGCGAGGCGGGCGAGCTCGTCGGCGAGAGGCCGCCTCTGGGCGTAGAAATACAGCCCCCTCCTCCCCTCTAGAAACCTCTTCACAAGCCAAGTCTTGCCCACCCTCCTACGGCCGTACAGCAACACGAGCTGGGGCCTCCCGGATTCGTACAGCCTCTGGAGAAAGGAGAGCTCCTCCTCTCTGTCCACAAACATAGAAGATTGTAATCTGCAGTATTTTAATCTTGCAGATCAAAATATTTAATAGATGGGGCGGCCCGAGCCTCCGGGAGGCGGCGGTGGCCTAACGCGCGCTCAGCCGACCAGTCTCGCCGACTTTATGGCGTAGTACCCCCATCCGGCGGGGCTCCAGCGGGTCTCGGCCTCGAGTATCTCCACCCTCCTGCCGCGGAGGAGGGGGCTCGCTACTACGTAGGTCTCGAACTCGCCGCCTTCCCCCACCGGCGAGAAGCCGTACCTCCTGCTGAGCTCCAACAGCCTCTCCGCCTCGCGCCTCCCGACCCTCACGCCGAGCCAGCTCTCGTCGAGGCCCATGGCCATGACGGCCACCATTATGAACTCCTCCGCAGACGCCTCAGCCAGAAGCAGCTCGCCCTGGTCTCTCCCCCAGAGCGGCGCCACGTGGGCCAGCCCGAGCCGCGCCGCAAGTCTATCCACCCTCTCCTTCTGGTATCTAGAGGCCACGGCGCCCGTGACAACGCCCTCCACCCCGCACTCCCTCTTGAACCTAGCCAACGCGTCCCCCAGCTCCTCGACCTCCCTCTCCTTGGCGCCCGACACCTCCACGAGGTAGTGGGGAATCCCCATGGCCTCTCCGTGCAGGAGGGCCCAGCGGGCGTTCACGGCGTGGAACATGTAGGAGTCGCCTCTGGCGGGCTCGGCCGTCAGCAGGCACTTCACCACGTGGCCCTCCTCCACCGCCTTCGCCACGGCGTAGTGGCTGTCCTTGCCGCCGGTGTACAGAGCCATCAGGTCCACGGCCCCCGCGGCCTCCAAACTTAAAATATTTACCACCGCCGTCGACGTGGAGTGCCCCTACTTCGTGGAGCCCGGCCTGGCGGGCAGCTGCATGATCACGAGGCGCGATCTGGAGAGGATAGCCGGGGCCGGGATAAGGCACGTGATCACCTTGGCCGAGGACTGGGAGCTGCGGGAATACGGCGGATGGGGCGGCGCGGACGAGCTCAGGGCCGCCCTCGCGCTTCTGGGGATAAAGTGGCTCCACTGGCCGACGCCCGACGGGAGGCCGCCCGCCGACCTGCAGGCGCTGGCCAGAATCACGGCCTCTCTGGCGAGACTCGGCGGCGTCTTGGTCCACTGCGTCGGCGGCGTCGGGAGGACCCCCACGGCGCTTGCGGCCTACCTCATATATAGGGGCATGGATGCGCACGAGGCGTTGAGGAAGGTCTCGGAGGCGGTTCCGGCGATATCGATCAGCGAGGAGCAGTACTACGCGCTCCTGGAGCTCGAGGCGCAGCTGAGGGGGTAGATCCTCGTCTCCCGCCCAGTTGGGGCTTGGGCTCAGCCTTGGCCAAGACGCCGATGGGGGCCGGGCGAGGGCCGGCTTCCCGAGAGGCGGAACCCCCGCCCCCTAAGGCGGAGGTCAGATTAGGTGCGTCTTCACTCTGACCTCCTTCCTGTAAAGCCCAAATATACGTTTTGACTCGTAGTACTCACACCGTTCTGCCTCGAGGACAACCTGTAGAAGTTCCGGCTTAGGACGTTCTCCAAGTTTTACAAGCTCTTCGATAATATGCTGGAGCTTCTTCATGGGATATTGATTTATATCGCTGATGTGCTTTGTAATATTTAGTTCTATTTTTAAAATATTGATATCTATATCTGCAAGGCTTTCAAACATACAACATCACATAGGCCATGTGGACGAGAATTCTATACAGCGCGTTGATGAGCCACTCCTCTTCCGGCAACTTTCTCCTTCTGACTTCCTCTCTAACAAGTTCCCGCAACCTGTGCTCGACCTCCTCGGCATACCTCTCGGGAATTTCATAGCTCCTCAATAATGCCAGCAACTCTTTCTTGATCTCCCCGTCCCCGCCGTATATGAGTTGCTTAAGCTCATCCACACGGACCTCCCGCTTGATCATCTCCGGTCTGCTGAACCGGACACCTCTGGGAGATAACATGACGTCAACGGGGACAAAGCCCTTAACGTTGGCCCCGGCTATTGCCATGGGAAGAGCGTATTTGCCGATCGTGCCGTCGTAAATAGGCCTGTGCGGTGCGCCCAAGGCGCCGTCGTCGTTGGCATCAATTTTAAAATTGGCGCCTTCCTCTGCCCAATAGATGCCGAGGAACGATACGGAGCTTATTTCCTCTCTTACTTCTTTGCTCTCCAGGATGTTTTGTAAACCCATGAAATCCAGTATATCGGCTCGTTATAAGTATTCCTGTACTGCAGATTCCTGGCCGCCATTACGGCTTCTGCAACCACCTTCACAACGAATACGCCCCGTGAGCTCTGAACCTCCACCTCCGCGACTGCAGGTTGCTGTTCTACGATCTCCAGAGTCTCCCATCCCTCGGGCGGAAGCTCGGCCGGCATAAGCGGCCTGTTGACAACTAGCCTCTTGACTTCCTCCGTAATATTCTCTACGGCCACGCCGCCAATAGTTTTAACGTCAAAGTTGACGCCACCAAATGGCGAGTATCCAATTTCTTTAACATCGATTACGCAAATTTTTAAGTTTAAAACAGAACCATCGGACAACCTGATACGGCCTATGCCCATCGCGGAGCTCATCAGAATAAGCAGGCAGTAAGCTATTTAAAGATTGACGAGCCACAGCCGCTTGAGCCCACAATGGTTGTAGGTGTTAATTGATTAAGGATATTTTTAGATAACAATACGTTGGAGAGATACATTGCATGGTGCCTGAGGCCGAGAGCGAGGACGCGCCTCTCTTCGGCCCAGAGGTGGTGGCTGAGCTTCTCAACTGCATAAGGGGGCAGGAAGACAGTTTATTGCATAGACCGGCACGTTGCCCAAGTCTCGGCCGCGACTGGGATTTACGCAGAGCTCAAGGGGGCAACGCCGTAGCGGCAGGTTTCGCCGAAGGCGTCGAAAACCCCTGCCTTATTGCACGCAACAATAGTTCCAGAGGACGGGTAAGTCTCAGAGCTGAAAAAAGCATCTTGGAGCCCACTATTTCCTAAAAGATTCCTCTCGAGCTGGATAGAAGGTTCAAGGGCAAGGACCTTAAGCCTTTAAGGACCCCGCTATCCTCCCCCTGTCGCAGAGCACGACGAGCCCCCTCCCCCTCACGTTGGCCACCAGCGTGACGCCGAGCCTGCACGCGATCTCGACGCCGCTGTAGAGCGGGCCCCTTATGCTCACCACCACGGAGGCCCCCGCGGCCGCCGATCTGGCCACGACGTCGGAGGAGGCGCGCCCCGTGGTGAAGACCACGCCGCCTCTGACCCCCCTGCGTACGGCCTTGCCCACCAGCTTGAGGACGGCGGTATGTCTGCTCACGTCGTGGGCCACCAGCCACTCTCCGTTCAGCAACGCGGATGTGTGCATGGCCAGCGAGGGCTCCACCGACGGCATGGTGAACTTCCCGAACTCCGAGACTAGGGACCTCACCTCGTCCATGGTCAGCGAAACCTCGACGAGCTTGCGGCGTGGGTCCGCCTCGACTCCGCCGCACTCCTCGAGGCTCTTGGCGGGCCCGGCGGCGCCCCTTATATCCGCATATATGGCCCTTTCCCCGGTCTTTATCTCCACCACGTCGTCGAGGGAGTCTATGTAGCCCTCGGCGTACAGAAAGCCGACCGCGAGGTCCTCCAGGTCCGCCGGCGAGGCGACCAAGGTGGCGGCCAGCCTCCCGTTCACGTATATCTCGAAGAGCCGGTCCAGGGCTATCTTGACGCCCTCAATCTCCCGCCACATATCTGGCCAGAATCCTCAAGCCGTACTGGACCACCTCGTCGGGCTCCCCGTAGGCCTCGACGTGGACGTAGCCGCATTTACTGCACCTGTAAAAGAACACGCCCTCCAGCCCCTCCCTGAGGAAAACCTCGAAGTTCTCCCTGCCCTCGGCCCCGCAGTTGGGGCAACGCCACCATCTATAGCGCCACGAGAAGCCGCAGACGCATTTAGCCGTCTTGGACGCGGTCTCGAAGAGAGGTCCCTGTTGCCTCCTCACGAGGAACAACACGGGCGTTCTGCCGCAGATGGGGCAGAAATCCCCCTCCCACTCGCCGAACTTATCGCGGTAGAGCTCGGCGAGCCTTCTCGACACGGCCAGACGCGCCAGCTCCCTATCCCCCGCAAGAGCCTCAGCCGAGGCTAGATTCTCGACGCGTTCTATCAACGGAGGCTTAAGCTCGCCGACTATGGGCACGAAGGTGGAGAACGGACCCAGAAAAGATTCGACTTCCTTGGGCGCGTTGGCCAGCTCCTCCCTGCACTCGGCCTCGCCGCCGCAGACCGCCTCAAGAACCGCCTCCCTTGACATGCCTCAGATATCTGGGCATATGCCTCCTGGCCCACTCCAGCGGTATCCTCCCGTAGCTGAACATGGCGACCAGCAGAGGCCTGTTGGACGGGTGCAACACGGCGAATAGGTGGGCGAATATGAAGAGGAGGGCCAGATAGAAGCCGAGGTCGTGCAGCAACAACAAGAGCCTGTAGGAGCCCTCGGTCAGCCCCAAATAGGTGCTGTAGACCATCAGGACCCCGCTGGCCGACAGCAACACTATGCCTACGACCAGAACGACCGTCATGTAGGCTACGAGGATGTTGTGCCTCTCGAGGGAGGACGCGACGTCGTCGGGCAGGGGCCTGCCCAGAATGTAGTGGTCCGCCAGGGCCCTAGCCTCCCTTATCTGGTCGCCCAAGGGCTTCCTCAACGCGTCGAAGACGTGGATCCTCCTGAAGACGAGGAGGTATATGGCGTAGACGATCAGGAAGACGCCCCACACGTCGGCCAGAAATCTATGGGACGTCCGGGCCAGCTCCTCGCCCACGGAGGTCGGGTAGGGGCTTCCCAGAAAGGCGGCGAGGGGCGCCCCCACGGCGTAGCTAAGCCAGCTCATGAGCCCGGGGAACAGCAACATGGAGCCGGTGATGGCCAGCAGGGTTATCAACACGAGGTTTATCTGATGCGATATTCTGTACCCCATCGAGGCCACCTCGACCTCCTCCTTTTCAGAGTTTACACTACTCATATTATAAATTGGAGTTTTAGTTTAAAAACTTATTGCTCCTTTTGCTTTTGTTGGGATTTCTGCTCCTCTATACGCGCCCTGCGCCAGGAGGCGAAGCCCACAGCCGTCAGGGCAACTGCTCCGACCAGCGCCAGCGGCGGGACTATCTCCTGCAAGACCTCCCTCGCCTCGTTCGTGGGAACCACGGCGTCGCTGGGGAAGTGTTGCTTTATCGCAAACGCCTTCCTGTCGGAGGAGACGTAGATCCATCTGACCTGCCCACCGACGTAGGGATTGAGGTTGAGGCCGTAGACGGTCCTGCCCTTCGCGGCCTCCGACTGGGCCATCTGGACTATCTGAGACGCCGGCCCGAAGGTGAACACGCCGGTGGGGCACACCTCGGCGCAAGCCGGCTCTCTGCCGTTCTGAATCCTGTCGACGCAGAACGTGCACTTGTAGTACTTGCCGTCGGATCCCCTCCTCGGGACATCGTAGGGGCAGGCGTTCTCGCAGAAACCGCAACCTATGCACTGGTCCTTGTTGATAACCACGGCTCCCTCGGGCGTGACCGATATGGCGCCCGAGGGGCAGGCCCTCGCGCAGGGGGCGGTAGCGCAGTGGAGGCATTGGGCGGGCAGAGGCGCCACGTCCACCTGCTCGAAGACCACCTCCCCGGCGGGCGTCGCGAGGCCCTTCTTCGCGGTCCCCTCGTAGTAGAACACCACTTTCCAGTCCTGGGCTGTAAACGTCGGCGGGTCGGTGAAGGTGGGGCTGAACTCGGTCTTCACGGGCGCCAGCCCGTTCCAGTCCTTGCAGGCCAGCTGGCAGGCCCTACAGCCTATGCACTTGTCTATATCCACCAAGACGGCGAATCCTTGATCGGCCGGAGGGAAGTTGACGGCCACCATGGTCACACCGCAGGCGCCTTCCTTATCATGCCCAGCCACGCCTTAGACTCCTGTATCGTTGTGACGACGTCGCCCACATCCGGCGTCAAGAAGTTGGCGGAGGCCCCCGTGTCGTAGCCCTCGAAGCTGAAGGCCCAGATCACGTTGACGACAGGGACCGTCTGTCCGTTCACGTTGAGGTAGGCCTCGCCGTCTGTCACGTAGGCGGGCACCTTCAGCCCGCCGCGGGCCGTCCATATCTCCACGTGGTCGCCGCTGTTTACGCCTATCTGCTGCGCGAGCTTCTTGGATATTATCGCGAAGGGCCTCGGCACCAGCTCCACCAGGTCGGGTATGTTCCTGGTCATGGAGCCGCTGTGGAAGTGCTCCGTCAGGCGGTTGCTCGTAATAGCGACGACCGCGCCCGAGATGCCCAGCGGCTGGAGGTCGGCCTCCAGCTCCTTGGGCTCCAAGGCGACGCCAACCATCTTCCCCTGCACGACGCTCGGCTGTTCATTCAACACGCTGAGGTTGTAGGGGTTTATCCAAGCTATCGTGGGGTAGTTGATCGCCATGTCGACCACGGGGGATTCCACGGGCTCCGTGTGTATCGGCCACTGGAACGTATAGCCCTTGTACCACCCGCCCATGTCCTGTATGACCTTCAGCGTGGCCGCCTTCAAGTCGCCCAGCTGGTCGTAGTACTGCTTGAGGAGACTCCTCATCTTCTCGTAGGTGGGCTTGAACTGACGCCAGCCGGTGCCCGGGTAGAATATCCTCTTGAGGAACGCCTTTTCCGAAAGGGCCTCCTCGTCCCAGTACAGTGCGTCGTTTGCCCAGAGGTATTTCATGCCGGTGGAGGCCGAGAAGGAGTCGAAATCGAGCACCTGCACGCCGCTGTCGGTCTCGACGACGAACTTCCCGGGGAACGAAAGCTGGCCCGTGCGTATGAAGGTCATGAGGTCGGCGCCGCCGAAGAGGTCGGCCACGCCGCTCAGCCTCCTCTTGAACGTCTTCGGCGCGAAGAAGTTGTGCCCTGGCACGAACGCCGGTCTGTACTCGCCCGTATACTCGTCGACTATCTCGCCGGTCTCGCCCGTGACGGTCCACTGGGTCCCGGCCGCCGCCACGACGTCGGGCTTGCCCAGCATGACCTGCAGCGAGTCGTAGTTGTACATGAACCTCACGTTCATAGGCCACGACCAGCCCCAGTTCTTGTAGACCTTGAAGGTCGAGCTGAAGACCCCGTCGATCTGCCCCGGCCTCCTCAACGAGCTGTCGCGCCTCATGGTTGTGAACTCATCCCTGACGGGGTCGTACATGCCTTGATATATCAGCATAGCGTAGTTTATCTCCTTGTTTATTATGCGCGGATTGGCCTCCGCCTCCACGCTGGCGGCGGGTTGAGCCGAGCCCGTGCCGCCTGAGTAGTCCCAGGAGTAGTCGGGCCTGAGGGGCCTCTCGTAGACGAAGACGACCTGCCCCTTCTTCCTGAACTTCACCTCCTCGGACTTCACTCCCGCAGCCTCGCTGGGCAGCAGGATCGCCCCCTCCCTCCTCAAGTATCTGTAGAGGGTCGCAATTATCCAGTAGTCGGGCCTGGCCTCGCCCCTCGGCGGCGTGGCTATCCACTGCCACTGTATAACTCTATTGCCGTCCGTCTTGGTGCCCTCCTTCTCGGCGAAGGAGGCGGCGGGCAGGACGACGTCGGCGAACCAGGTGGTCTCGCTCTCGAATAGATCGCTGACCACCAAGAGCTGGAGGGTCGACAGAGCCGCCATGACCAGCTTGACGTTAGGGTTGGTCACCGCCGGGTTCTCGGCGAATATCAACGCCGCGTTTATATTGCCCGCGAGGGCGCTTCTGATAAAGGTCAGCTCAGAGGCGCCGGTGCCGAGCGGTATATCGCAGACCACCTTGCCGTTGAGCGGATCGTCAGGCGGCACAGTCCCGCAATAGACGCCCCAGAGCAGCTCGAAGGAGCGCCAGCCGTAGAAGTTAAAGACCTCGAGGGCCTTAGCCACGTCGGCGGCTCCCCTGGAGGGCGTCGTCGTGGAGAAGCTCTTGAGGGCCCACTGCGGCACCTCCCAATTCCAGGCGTCGGGCATGCCCTGTAGCTTCCAGTCCTGGTACAGCCTCACCTCGAACGGGCTACCGGGGGGCGCGTGGTAGCCGGGCAGAACGCCGAGGCCGCCGCCTTGGACGTCCGTGGCGCCCTGCACGTTGCTGTGGCCGCGGAACGGGTGGGTCCCGCCGCCTGGGTAACCGACGTTGCCCAGCAGCAGTTGCATTATGGCCGCCGCGCGTATTATGTTGATCGTGGCATCGGTGTGCTGGGTGAAGCCCATGGCCCACTGGACTATGCCGTGCTTCTTGTGGCCGGTGACCACGCCGCTGTTCTCCACGTATATCTGGGCCACAGTCCTCAGTAGATCTGGCGACGCGCCCGATATGTTGGAGACCGTCTGGACGTCGTATTCGGACAGCACGGCCTTGAGGTCGTCGAGGTCGTCCTGGGTTATGTTCCACCTAGTCGACATGAGCCTCTGGAACTCGGGCAGTTGGTCTATGGGCGGGTTCCTCTCGAAGAAGGCGTAGTGGAGAATGTAGTTGAGGATAGCCGCGTCTGTGCCGGGACGAAACGGCACCCAGATGTCGCTGGCCTCGGCCGTTCTGCTGTATCTGGGATCGAACGCGATAAATATAGCGCCTCTCTCCCTCTTGGCCTTGAGGAAGTAGTAGAAGGACAGGGGATGGGCCTCAGCCGGGCTGGAGAAGAAGAGGACGACGTCCGCCAGGGCCACGTCCTCTATGCTGGCGGTCTCGGCGCCCCAGCCGTAGGTCAGCGCGAGGGAGGTGACCGTGGACGAGTGGCATTTGCGGTACTGCGAGTCGGTGTTCGACGTGCCGAGGAACGCCGCCAACTTCCGCGAGAGGTAGGCCTCCTCGTTTGTGAGTATCGAAGACCCCATGACCATGACGGGGTTGGAGGCCCCGACGTAGTAGTACCCGTCCTTCTGCGCCGGCGCGCCGGCGGCGCTGCGCCAACTGTTCAGAATAGAGGCGAGCCTCCTGGCCACGTAGGTGAGGGCCTCCTCCCACGAGACCTTCTCCCATTGGGGCGGGTATCTCTTGACGAGGGCGACCAGGTCGTCCCAAGTCTTGACGTTGAGGATCTCCTCCGCGGGCGGCTTGGGGCCGGTTCTTATCATGGGCGAGTCGAGCCTTCTGGGGTTGACGACCAGTTGGTAGGCCACCTTCCCCTTGGGGCAGAGGGCGCCCCAGTTTATGTAGGAGTCGGGAGACCCAGAGGTCCAGACTACGTCGGAGCCGCTGGTATAGAAATCTATGGAGCACCCCACCGAGCAGAAGGGACATATGGTGGCGCTCACGCTCGCCCTGCTTAGAGCCGTCTTCCCCCCTATTTCGCCGAGGGTCCAGGAGGTCTTCTGCGGTATCAGCGGCGTCTGCGCCGACGAGGGCAGGCCCAGCGCCAGCGCGGCCAGCGCCGAGATCTTCAGGAACCCCCTCCTCGTCGTCGAGACGGTCATTGCCCGGAGCCCCAGCTCTTATCCCTCTTGCCGAGGAGCTTCTTGGAGGTCAGACAGGTGTAGTCCTCCTCGCCGGCGACCAGGCTCTGAAGGCCCCCGATGCTCTCGCCGATCAGTCTCAGCTCCGAGTTGTAAAACTCCAAGAACTGTTTGTGCTGGTTCTTGACGGCCTCAAGCGCCCTTGAGGCGTCTAGGTACATGGACCCACGGACGGTGCCGCGATAAAAGCCGTGTTCGAGATCCATATGAATAACGTTTTTAGCTTTTATCATCATCAAGATATTTGACGCGCACCAGATCGCACCCCCTGCTTACATATTCGCCGCAGATCTCGCAGTAGCCGAGAAACCAGACGGAGCCGTCGACGTCGACGAAGAAGATGCCTCTATGGCCCGCGAACGAGGCCGCGGGAAGTCTCTCCGACACGATCTTGGCCATGGCCGTTGCGGCGCCGCCGTCGAGCCTCTTGATCTTCTCTAGATTCACCGGCTCGCCTAGAGACGCCAACGCAGCCGCCAGCAAATCTCCGTCGAGCTTCTCCCTGTGTCGTCTCAACAACTCGAGGAAGCCGCAGAGATCGTCGCCGGCCTTAAGCCCCAGAACCGACGCGGCGGCTCTCGCGGCCGCCGGATCGCATCCGAACAGCTCGACGTACTCGAGCACGCCTCTCAAGGTGGGGCGCACCGAGCCGCCCTCCACCCGCAGAAGGCCCTCCCGCTCCAGCCGCGAGAGCCAGTAGTAGACCGTGGAGTTGGGATAGGAAGTCTCCTTGGCTAACCTATAACGCGAAATGCCGGGCGAGGACACCGCTACAGCTAAAATATGCGCAGAGGCGTTAGTTGTCCTCACAGCATTGCGGAGAACTGAGTATAAATTTTTATATTTATATCTATATAAAAATTAGTTTATTAGTATTTTTATAATGCATAATTCAATTATAAATATTTTTCATTATATTTTTAAGAAGATGGCGTTATTTTACCGTAATGCTATTTTTAATCGCGTTGCGGCTATCTCGCGTGGGGAGGGCTCCCGAGGTTTTTGTGGGCACCAGCGGGTGGATGTACGGCTGGAATCCGGATTCCCTGGATTGGTACGTCTCGAGCTCGGGGCTGAACGCCGTGGAGCTCAACGCCTCCTTCTACCGCTTCCCCCAGAGGAGGCAGGTGGAGTCTTGGGCGAGGCGCGGCGCAGGCCTCAGGTGGTCCGTCAAGATACATAGGTATATAACCCACGTGAGGCGGCTGAAGGAGGAGTCGCTGGGCGCTCTGCGGAGGTTTCTGGGGCTATTCGCGCCGCTGGACCCCCAGGTGGATTTCTACCTGGCCCAGCTGCCGCCCGGCTTCGACAGAAGACGGGAGCACGTTGAGAGGCTCAGGCGGTTCGCCGAGGCCTCCGGGCTCGGCCGCAGGCTGGCCGTGGAGTTCAGGCACGGGAGCTGGTTCGACGGGGAGACCGTCGATCTCTGCAGAGAGCTGGGCATAACCGCGGTCTCCGTCGACGAGCCCGGCGCCGCGTGGATCGTCGAAACCAACGGCGTGGTCTACCTCCGCATGCATGGAAGGACCGCGTGGTACGCCCACGAGTACACCGCCGAGGAGCTGGAGGAGACGGCCCGGCGCGTCCTCTCGCTGGGCCCCGAGAGGATCTACGTCTTTTTCAACAACGACCACTGGATGTTGGAAAACGCCCGCGCCATGTTGCGCCTCCTGCGGACGTAAGGTATTTATACGCGCGCCGGCCGGCGGCCATGGACTACATAAGGCTGGGCAAGACCGACATGAAGGTGTCCAGGGTAGGCCTCGGCGTGTGGCAGTTCGACGAAAACGCCTGGGGCCCCATGGACTACGAGAGGGCCAAGGCCATAGTCGCCAAGGCCCACGAGCTCGGCATAAACTTCTTCGACACCGCCGCGGTCTACGGCAGGGGGAGGAGCGAGGAGTTTCTGGGCAGGGCTGTGAGGGAGCTGGGGCTGAGGGGCCACGTCTTCATAGCGACCAAGATACCGGGCGACTGGCACAGGAGGGCCGACGTGTTCAAGTCGGTGGAGAACCAGAGGAGGAGGCTTGGCGTAGACGCGATAGACTTGATCCAGCTCCACTGGCCCTCTTGCTGGCATAACGTGCCCATCTGCGAGACCATGAAGGCGCTTGAGGACCTCGTCGAGAGGGGCCTCGTGAGGCATATAGGCGTCAGCAACTACCCGCCCCAGCTGCTTGACGCCGCGAGGCGGTGCCTCTCGAAGGTCGACGTGGCGACGAGCCAGAATAGGTACAATCTGCTGGAGAGGGAGGCCGACAAGGAGCTCCTGCCCTATCTAAGGGGGGCCGGGATATCGCTGATCGCGTGGTCGCCGCTGGCCAAGGGAGCCGTCACGGGCAAGTACACGGCCGAGAACCTGCCGCCGTTCAACGACGTGAGGAGGAACGACCCGCTTTTCCAGCCCCACAACTTAAGGGAGGCGGAGCCGCTGATCGCCGAGGTGAGGAGGCTTGCCAGCAAGTACGGCAGGACGCCGGCCCAGATAGCGCTCAACTGGATGATAAGAGACCCGGCCATATACCCGATACCGGGCGCCAAGACCCCCGAGCAGGTGGCCGAGAACGCGGGCGCGGTCGGGTGGTCGCTCTCCGAGGAGGACTGGCAGAGGCTGGACAGAATAAGCAGGGAGGTCGCAGAGAGGATAAGCTACGTCACCTATTGAGCGAGGGGCGGATCCCCTCGGCCGCCCGCGGCTAGGGCGTCACGGCGGCGAGGACGGCCTTGGCCGTATGCATCCTGTTCTCAGCCTGGTCCCACACCACCGACCTCGGCCCGTCGATCACGTCGTCGGCGACCTCCATGCCCCTATGCGCCGGGAGGCAGTGCATGAAGAGGGCCTGCGGCCCCGCCGCCTCCATAACCGCCGAGTTCACCTGGTAGGGCCTCAGAAGCCTCTCCCTCTCCTCAGCCTCCTTCTCGAAGCCCATGGAGACCCAGACGTCGGTATACACGGCGTCTACGCCCCTCAAGTCCTCCAGGGAGTCCGTCTGGTAGACGCGCGCCCCGGTCCACCCCGCGTCCTCCGCCAGCTTGGAGACGTCGTTGCGCCACAGCTGTCTCGGCCCCACGAGCCTCACCTCCCAGCCCAGCTTGGAGCCTATGACCACCAGGCTGGCCGCCACGTTGTTCCCCACGTCGCCGACGAAGGCCACCTTCAGCCCCTGGAGCCTACCCCGCTTCTCCCAGAGGGTCAGGGCGTCTGCGAGGGCCTGGAGCGGGTGGAACCTATCGGAGAGCAGATTCAGGACGGGCACGTCCGCGTACTGGGCCAGCTCCTCCAGGGTCTCGTGCCTATAGACCCTCGCGGCTATCACTTGGGCGTAGCGCGAGAGGGTCCTGGCGGTGTCCGGGACGGTCTCCCCTCTGCCCAGCTGTAGCTCCTGGGGGTTCGCCACGATCACGTTCATGCCCAGCTGGTGGGCCGCGGCCGACGTGGAGACCCTCGTCCTCGTGGAGGGCTTCTCGAAGATAAGTACGGCGGTCTTGCCGAGGTGGATCGGCGTATATATCTCGCCGGCGTGGTACCTCGCCTTGAACTCCTTGGCCATCTCCAGCAACGCGACGACCTCGTCCGGCTTGAACTCGATCAACGTCAAGACGTCCCTCCCCCTAAACATATAGCGGTATATAGCCTATATTATTTATGCATTGATGCGGAGCCGGCCGCCGAGGCGACGGCCTCAGCCCAGCCCCAACGCCTTCCTGACGGCGGCCCAGGCCCTCTCGACGAGCTCGCCCGCCGGCCTCTCGAAGACGCCGAGGTCCGTCGCCGCTATGTCTATCAGAGACGAGCTGAACCTGTCGAAGAGGGGCACCTCGACGGATCTGCCCAAGGTCTCGACGGCTACTCTGTAGGGCTCCGGGCTGGGCAACGGCGCCGCTTTATAGCTCTCGAAGACCGCGACGGACGTCGCGCCTATAGACCTGGCGGTGGCCAACAGAGGGAGGGTCCCGACCTTATTGAAGGCGTAGCCGTCCGCGTAGAGGCCGTCGAGGCCCACCACGACGTAGTCGGGATGGACGGCGCCCATGGCCGAGTCGGGGATCGGCACTACGTCGACGTGTCTGCCGTACTCCTCGGCGGCCGCGGCGGCCTCCTCCCCAGGCCTCGACTCCAGCAGGTACAGACGGCGGATGCAGCCGCGCCTCGCGGCGACGAAGTCCCCCACAGCGCGGGAGAAGCTTATAGTGGCGAAATCCGCGGGACACCTAAGGCCGAGGCTTGAGATGGTACGCCGTAAGTCCTCCTGGGCCTTATCCACGTAGGCGAGGAGCCTCTCGACGGCCGCCCCCAGCTCGACGCCGCGCCTGGCCGCCTCCTCGACCACGAGGGCTATGAGGTCCAGAGGCGCCATGCCCGGCCGCACCCGCCTCATCTCCTCGGCCGCCCTCTCCGGCGACTCCGCCTCGGCCAAGATGCGCAGGGCCTCCCTTAGATACCAGGAGGCGCCCCTCACGCGCTCGGACCTGAGCAGGTCCAACACTGGAGGGACGGGGCTTGAGCTAAAAAACCCCGCGCGGGGCCGGGAAAAGGGATTATTTGAATATATAGAGCGTCCTCGGCCTCTCGCCCGGCTTTAGGGGCAGCAGCAACACGCCGAGCGCGAGGAGGGCCGCGTAGGCCAGCACCGAGCCTATAGCTATCTCCATCTGGGACGGAGCCGGGGCGTAGTGGATCGAGCCGACGCCGGCCCAGCCGCCGAGGCTGTAGGATATATGGGCCGTCTGCGGCTCTATTATCAAGTCGTATTTGTCGACGAAGCCGGCTACGACCACAAGCGCGGCGGCCAGCAGGGCCGTCGCCAGGCTCCTCTTGTAGTAGGCGAAGGTGGCCAGCAGGAACGGCACCAGCAACAATAGGCCTATCTCGAATATGTAGAAGTTGGGCGACGATAGGATGAGGCTGTAGGCCTCCCAAGACGCCGGGTTGTACCAGGCGCTTATCGCCATCCACCCCTTTATGAAGGCCAGCACGGGGAGGCCTATCATGAGGATGCGGCTGTAGTATCCGGCCGCGAACTCCCGCACGCCGAGGCCTCCGGCGAAGGCGGATATGAAGAGGGCTTGGCCGGCAGCGCCTATGGCTATGGCGCTGGCTATGAAGTAGAGCGCCATGTGGGGCCCGTACCAAGCCGGCACGGCGGCCACGTTGCCGAAGACCTGGCCCAAGTTGCTGTGCAGCACGACGGTCACGACCAGCACGGCCAGCGCTATGGCCAGCTCCGCCGACTTCATCGACCTCAACCTCTCGCTCGCCTCGCTCCGTATGAAGTACACGAGCTCTACCAGTAGGGTCAAGGCGAACAGCGCGTATAGAGTGGCCATCCAGGTGATGCCGGAGCGGTACTGGAAGAACAGCGATAGGCCTCCCTGCGTGTGGATGAATATATTGATCGCCGACAGCGGGCTCCTTAGGTCCAACAATATCATTATCCAGGCCGGCACGATGGTTATGAGCGAGAACCAGACCCCCAGCTTTATGATCTTCTCGTACTCGCCGTTGGGCCCCCTGTAGCCGAACACCGTGTATATGGAGTTCACTATGCTCGACCCCGTGGCCATCAAGGCGAAGAACACATAGCCGGGGACCAGGAGCCCCCACGGTATCTCCTCCGCCGATCTGCCCGCATAGCCCATCCAAGCCAGCACGGCGCCTGCGATCAGCAGAGCCGCGGCCGAGGCCAACGCGAGCCGCCGCCTCATGGCCCCACCACGACGAAGTACTTGGGCCTGGTGCCCATGTTATCCAGTAGCTTCACGTATCTAGACTCGGCGAGGCGCCTCGATATCGACGAGCTCGGGTCGTCCAAGTCGCCGAAGTCGCGGGCGCCCGCCGGACACACGACGACGCAGACCGGCTGCTCGCCTTTGGCTATCCTCGCCTGGCACTCCTCGCCCATGCACTTGACGGGGGCCCACATGGATTCGTTGAACCAACGGGCGTCGTAGGGACATGCGACCATGCAGTACCTACAGCCTATGCAGAGGTCGTAGTTTATCTTGACGAGGCCGTCGCGATCCCTGTACGAGGCGCCTGTGGGACACACTGCGACGCACGGCGGGTTTTCGCAGTGTTGGCACTGGAGCAGATACAGCATCGGCCTAGGGCCGTTGCTCAGCTCTATCCTCCTTATGTTGGTCCTCAGCCAATTCCACGAGACGTTGGGGGCCGTCGAGGAGCCGTAGTTCGCTGCGTTGCATGCGGCTATACAGGCGCCGCAGGAGATGCAGCGGGACTGGTCCCAGAGGAACGCCAGCCTCGTCATAGCCTAACCCTCACGGCGGAGTTCGTCCCCGCCGTACCGATCACGGGCGCCACATAGCCCTTGGCGAACCACTGCGGATTGACGCCGGAGCGCAGGAAGTCGTAGCCGCCGTCGACCAAAGCCGAGGCGTGGCCGCCCGCGAAGGCGTAGGTGAACAACACGCCGGGCCTCACCCTGTTGGTGACCTTCACGCAGGCCTTGGCCGTGAAGCCGTTGTCGATGCCCTCCAGCGTCACTATGTCTCCGTCCTCTACGCCTAGGCGTTCGGCGTCGGCGGGGTTCATCCAGACGCATCTGTCCGTGAGGTGCTTTGAGTCGTAGGTAAACACGAAGTGGCCCGATATGTTCTGATCCTTCCCGGTCACCAGGTAGAACTCGTTGGGCGCCTTCGGCTGGCTGTAGGCGGGCGGCGGGGTCCAGTCCGGCAGAGGGTCCAGGCCGTACTTCAGCGCGGTCAGCGAGTAGATCTCGACCAGACCCGTGGGCGTCGAGAGCTTCGACTTATAGGGTTTAGCCCCGTAGGACTTCTTCTTCAAGAGGTAGAAGCCTCTCGTCTTAAGCGCCGCCTCGAGCTCCTCCCTCGAGATGTTCCATGCCTTGGATAGATAGTCGAGGATCTTGCCGAACATGAGGTCCTCGTACTGCTCGAACTGGCTGTAGTCTGCGTACTTGTCGGTATAGCCTATGAGGGCCGCCTTGTCGGGCCACGCCCTCCTCACGAGCTCGAGGAGCGTCCACAGAGCGTGGCGCGCGTCGACGCCGGGCGGAGGATCCAAGACCTTGTTCGAGTAGACCACCGCGGCGTCGAGCGTCCACGGCGCCGAGGAGACCTCGCTTCTTTCGAGGAACATCAAGTCCGGGAAGACGTAGTCGGACCAGTCGACGTGGTCCTGGGGAAATATGTCGATAGTTATCACCAAGTCCAGCCTCCGCAGAGCCTCCTTCAGCTTGCCGGTGTTGACGTCCCTATGGAACGGCGCGGTCCCCACTATTATCAGCGCCTTTATGGGGTACGGCTGTCCCGTCAGCACGGCGTCTAGAAGCGCGTCGAAGGAGCTGACCGCCAGGGGATACTTCAGCAGATCTACCCTCTTGGCCTTCAACGGAGGCAGGGAGGCCCCCAATATGGTGTCTATCCTGTCGGCGCCTGGAGTACAGGAGTTGGGGAACTTGGCCGGCTCCTGGAAGCAAAGCCCGCCGCGCTTGTCTATATTACCGACTAGGGCGTTGAGTATCAGTATGGATCTATATATGTCGAACTCGTTGCCGTTCTTGGCGGCGTACCACCCGTCCTCCACAACGCCGCGCCTGGTCGCGAACTCCCTCGCTATGCGCGTTATGGTGTCGGCCGGCACGCCGGTTATCTGCGCAGCCCTGTCCGGCGGGTATTTGGCCGCCCTCTCGGCCAGCAGTCTGAAGGCCGTCTTCACGTGCACGGAGCCCGACGGAGTCTCCACGTCCCCTTCATAATCCAGGGCTGGGTCGGCCGCGGAGCCCAGCGGCTTGACGCCGTTGGCGGCCGCGTCGAACACCAGGTAGGCTGAGCCCTGTTGGCCCAGATCGCTCTGCGTCAGCGGGGAGCCGTCGGGCTTTATCAACATGGGGGCGTTTGTGTACCCCTTCAGGAACGCCGCGTCGTAGAGGCCCTCGCCTATTATCACGTTTATCATGGACAGGAGAAACGCCGCATCGGTGCCGGGAACTATGGGGATCCACTCGACCGAGGAGAAGGCTATGTTGGGCGCCCTGGGATCCACCACCACGATCTTGGCGCCGGCCTCTCTGGCCCTCGCCAGAGCTCTGACAGAGCCCATGGCGGCGTCTAGATTTCTGCCCACCAAGATCAGGTAGTTCAGATTGGCGTAGTCCGGGTCGACCGCCGGCGGTCCGCCGGCCCCCAACACGGCTTGCCTGGCCGCCGTCGACGCGTCGTGGCAGGTCCCCTCGTGGCCTATCACGTTGGGCGTCCCCATGAGGGACGCTATCAGGGGCAGGTGCCAGCTCAGGTGGTCGTGCCTAGTGAAGGCTATCGCCTGGGGCCCATACCTATCGGCCACCTCCTTCAGCTTCGCCGCGGCCTCGTTCAAGGCGGTATCCCAATCGACCTCCTGGAACTTGCCCTCGCCCCTCTGGCCGACCCTCTTGAGGGGCTTCCTGAGCCTTAGCGGATGGCCCCACATCTGCACCGCGGCGGCCGGCCGCGCGCACATGCCAGGCTGAGGATGGCTCGGGTTAGGCAGTATGTACATCGCGTCGCCGTTCCTCACGAAGTAGAGCCCGCATTTGGAGCCGCATGCGGAGCAGAATATGGGGATGTACCTGGCCCCCGAGGGGGCGGCGACCTCCCTCTGCGCCGATTGGGACATCACGAGCTTGACTATCGGCGCGCCCAGCGCAGACGCGATGCCTACAGTGACGCCGAGCTTCACTAGGTCTCTTCTATTGATTTTTAGGTGAGACACAGAGACCATAGTACATAATTATTAATAGATACGCTGTCCATGCAGATTTTTCTTCCACGGATACGTGGAATATCGCGCCGAAACGATTAATTACCCGGAGGCGGTGGCTCCATGCGCTGGTTCCTTATGGGCTTGGCGATCGCGCTGATCGCGGCCGCAGTCTACGTGTACTATACCTATACGCAGTTCGCCGGCCTTCAGGGCTACGTCTCGGACGAGACCTGGTACGCCCCGGCCGCCTACAACATACTCACGCAGGTCCTCGGCTACAACGAGACCCTGTCCTACCCATACCCCAACGCGAGCGGCATCTCGACGTATCTGAACCTAGAGCATCCGCCCCTCGTCAAGTACATCCTGGCCTTGTCCATAGCGGCGCTGGGCTACAGCCCCTTCGCCTGGCGGCTGCCCGGCTGGATAGTCGGAGGAGCCGCCGCCGTCCTCGCGTATCTGGCGGGATACGAGCTCTTGAGGGACAGGGGCGAGGCCGCCGCGGTCCTCGCGGGAGCTATATCCGCCGCCGCGTTGATCTTCGACCCCAACTTCTGGGCTCTGCACGGCATAGCTATGCTGGACGCCTACGCGGGCTTCTTCGCCCTGCTCTCCCTGTACCTGTTGGCGTCGGGGCGGAGGCTCGCCTCGTCCGTGGCGTTGGGCCTAGCCTTCGCCGCCAAGGAGACCACGTTCCCCCTCCTCCTACCCTATCTGTACTACATAGGCGATCTCGAGGGGAGGCCCCTCAGGAGGCTGACCTACGCCGTGTTCATACCGGCCGCCGTCTACCTCGCCCTGTCCGCCCCGCTCATGGCCCACCTAGGCGGCCCCGCCGCCTGGCTGAAGGACAGCTTTATCCACATGGCGAGCTGGGACGTGACGTCGGGCCACATAGCGGGCAACGCCGAAAGCCAGATATCCACCCCCTGGGGCTGGTTCCTCAACATAAACCCGTTCTACCTGGGCAACGGCCTATACGCAAGGGTCAACGTCGCCGTCATGATTCTGTGGGCGGCGCTGACGCCCGTGGCGTTTCTGTTGAGGGACAGAAAGCTGGAAATGGCCGCGCTGTTCCCTTGGTCGATCTGGGCGGCGCTTGCCGCGGTCTACGCCATGGGCAACACGACGCTGTTCAGCTTCTACGTGGCCGACTTCAGCCCCATGGTGGACGTATTCGTAGGGTCCGCGACGGTCGCGGCCCTCGTCGCCTGGGACGAGCGCAGCCGGAGGGCCCGCCGAAAGGCCAGTCGGGGCAGGGATGCGACGAAAAGCGGATAGCGTTCAGCCCAGAGGCCTTATGTATTTATGTTCGCCGCTTATCGCCTCCAGGCTGGCCAACTTGGGCTCGGGGAGCATAAGCGCCGTGAAAGGTATGCCCAATACGCTGACCAACGCCAGCAGCTGCAGGAGGTGGAATACCCCTATGGCCGATAGGAGCGTCGGGAAGAACAGGGTGGATATGGCCGCGCCGAGCTTGCCGGCGGCGGCCGATATGCCGTGGCCGGTCGTCCTGTAGCGGGTGGGGTAGACCTCGGCGGGCATCACGAAGGTCGTGGTGTTGGGGCCGAAGTTTATGAAGAAGTAGCTGAGCGAGTATACCGACAGGGCTGCGGCGGCCGGGGATCAGGAGCTCCACGGACTTGCCGGCCTGCAGGACCACCGCCGAGACGGCTAGATATATGACGGCCATGGCGGCGAACCCCAAGTTCTGGATGGGCTTTCTGCCGAGCCTATCGAGGAGAAACGCGGCGACGAAATATCCGGGGAAGCCCACCATGAACGGAAGCCCTTGGTAGAGGATTTGCTGGAATATCGACTTGGCCTGGCCCATTATGGACGACACGACCATGTCCGTGAGGAACCAAGGCACCGTGGTGCCTACGAGTATCTTCCAGTTGTTCGAGAGGAAGTCGTGCAGGCTGAGGCCCTCCACCTTGGCCGGAGCGGTTATGTCGGCGCCGAAGAGGCCGGCCGCCTTTTTCGCCTCCTCGACGTCGCCCTTGACCAGAAGGGCGAAGCGGGGGGTCTCCGGCATCTTCCTCCTGAAATATATAACGGAGGCCGCAGGTATGGCGCCGACGCCGAGCATGCCCCTCCAAGCCACGTCGGGCGGCAGCCACGCGACGCTGGCCAGCGCGACGCCGACGGAGGCCAATATGCCCAGCCCCTGGTTCGCGAAGACCAGCGCCACGAGCTTCCCCCTATCCCTGACGTTGGAGTACTCCGAAATAAAATTGCCCGATATGTGGAACTCACCACCGATACCGCTACACGTGCAGGTCCTATTTGGCGTGATACAAAGCAAGTTGGGCGCTATCGCGCTGAGGAGGGCGCCGGCCACCAGTATGGCCGCCTCGACGCCGTAGAGGTACTTTCTGCCGAGCCTATCGCCGAGGAAGCCGAAGAGGAGCCGCCCCGCTACCGTGGCCCAGAGGGCGGCCGACCCCAACAACCCCGTCCAGAACGCCGCGTTGTGGCCCTGGAGCTCCTCGAAGCCCGGCGCGGCGTACGTCGTCAAGATCGTCAGCACGGCGCTTATCACGAAGAGGTCGTAGGCATCCGTGAAGAAGCCGGCCCCCGAGAGGTACCAGATCTTTAGGTGGGTCCACGTCAGCTTAAGCTTGTCTAGGTGTTCAAACAGCGTGGTTGATATCTGTTCGGCCGCATATGTGGCCTATCAGCCAGCCAATTAAGATTTATGTTAAATCATGTTTAATCATAGGGCGCAATTGAAGAAAAAATAATATTTATATATTTAATAGAAATATATTTTATTTATTACGAATCATGAAAATTATAGAAATAAGAAAGAATTTAAAAACGTTAATAGCGTTAAGGGGGAAATATATTTATAGAGGAGCTCGGAATGCGTCGTGTCGGTCGTGCAGGGACTCAAGGAATACATGCTGAGGCAGGCCAAGCTCGACAGGATCATCAAGTGGGGCATCAAGTGGTCCATGTGGCCGGTCCACCTGGTGACGAGCTGTTGCGGCGTGGAGGTCGCCCACACATCCGCGCCTGTTTTTGACGCCGAGAGGTGGGGCGTGTTGCCCTTCAACACCATGCGGCAGACCAACGTCATACTCGTCGAGGGGACCATAACCAGGAAGATGGCCAAGGTCCTCAAGTGGGTCTACGAGCAGATGCCCGAGCCCAAGTTCGTCATAGCCATGGGGGCCTGCGCCGTGAGGGGAGGCCTCTTCTGGAACTCCTACCACGTGGTGCAGGTGGATACCGTGGTTCCCGTCGACGCCTACATACCTGGATGCCCGCCGACGCCCGAGGCCGTCATCAGGGCGTTCTTCATGGTGGGCAACAAGATATTGGGCAAGCCGGGCCCCGAGGTCAAGCCCGTCAAGGTCGACTTGACGCCCTATCTGCCGCAGCCCAAGCCGGCCGCCAAGCCCGCCGCGAAGCCCGCCGCTCCGGCTAAGCCGGCCGCCGCTCCAGTGGCGCCCCAGACGGCGTAGCCATGTCGGCGAAGCTGCCGCCCAAGTGCCCTCCCGCCGCCGACCATCCGCTTCTGCCGAAGATCAAGGAGGCGCTCGGCGATCTTGTGCTTTCCCACGGCGTCTCCCCGGACGGCCTCCTCTGCGTGATGGTCCCCGCCGGAAGCATAAGGGAGGTCGCCCAGAGGCTCAAGGCCCTAGGCTTCGACCAAGCCCTCTCGGTGAGCGCCATGGACTACATGGAGGAGAAGAAGTTCGTGATGCTCTACACGTTCGCGTCCTACTTGACGCCGGAGTTGAAGGGCATTCTCCTAAACGTGAGGGCCGAGATACCGCGCGACGATCCCCGCGTAGCCTCTATCGCCGACATATTCCCGTCGGCCGACTACGACGAGAGGGAATGCCACGAGATGTTCGGCATATGGTTCGACGGAAATCCCCACATGGGCAAGCGCTTCTTGCTGGATCCAGACTGCTGCATAGACGAGAAGACGGGGAAGCCCCTCTACCCGTTGAGGAAGGACTTCAAGGTGCCCGATTGGGGCCTCTTCGGCTAGTCGCCCCTCAACTGCGCACAAGGGCTTGTGGTCTTAAGCCCGCGATGGAAAGGGCTCGATGGGAGCGGCGGAGGGCTACGGTCTGGACTCCAGCGGCGGGAGGAACGGGATCGGCCTCAACGCCTCGTCGACGTCGACATCCCACCACGCCGATACGTCTCTGGCCAACTTCTCAGCCACGTAAGCCCGGAGCCTCTACGTGGCCGGCCTTCCCGCGGCCTATAAACGACAGGCGGGAGTACAGGGGGAATTTCTCCAGCAGAAGGCGCTGTACCTCTGCTCTGGACGTCACGCGACGGCGACGGCCGAGACAAACGGCCACCACCTCTTCGTCGTCTACCACGAAGACCTTGACGTATCCGCACGTCCATTCAAAGAGCGCAACGATTGCCGTAGCGGCCAGAGCGGCCGCGAGCGCGGCGTATATGGGCCTGGGTTCGCTGGACAGGAACGAGAACAACGATATCAATACGCCGAGAGAGGCGGCTACTGCGTAGTAGTCCAAGAACCTATACCTCTTCTCCACATTGGCGTCGTTCTCGCCGTTTAATATCGTTTCTGCTTAACGTGCAAAGATTGCATCCACGGACTTATTTATTAAATTGCAGGTTGAGAGGCGCGATGTATAGGTGCCATATATGCGGGAGGTCCGACACGGCGTTGCTGGAGGGCTACATCAAGGGCGTGGGGTCGGTACTGCTGTGTCCCGACTGCTGGAGGAAGCTCGCCGAGGAGAATAGGCTCCTGGCCGGCGCCTCTGGCGGCGGCTGCAACTGCGGCTAGGGGTTGTAGGGTATAGCGCCGAGGCCCGGCACCCCGGATAGATATATCCCGGCGGCGAGCAGAGCCAACAGGACAGCTACGCCCACGTAGTCGGGCAAGCGCATCTTCATCTCGCGGTAGTAGGTCCTCTTCCTGCTGGCCCTGAAGCCCCTTATCTCGGCCGCTATGGCTATCTGCACGGCGTCCTTGAGGGTCAGGACCACGATGGTCACCAGGGCCAGCAACACGTACCTCACTGCGTTGCCTAGAGCGGAGGCGACGGCCGCCGGGTTTCCGCCTCTAGGCCTGAGGTCGACCCCCCTGGCCTTGAGGGCGTTGAGCGTGGTCATGGAGGCCTCCAGGACCTTGGGCACCGAGGAGACGGCCAGGAGCAACGCGAAGCCCAGCTCCACCGGGAGCCCCGACTTCTCTAGGGAGGTCAGTATATCTGAGGGCTGTGTGGTGAACACCAGCAACAAGCCGGCCGCTACGGCCGCGACGGATCTGAAGGTTATCTGCAAGCCGTAGATGAGGCCCTCCCAGGTGAGGCCCACGGGGTTCTGGACGTAGCCCAGATAGGGCACATACGCGGTGCCGTTGGCCTGCGTTATGCCGAGGGCCGAGAGCGCCCCGGGGAAGGCGTATATGAAGTGGACCTCGCCGAAGTCGTAGAGGAGGTAGCTATACGGCGCTATCATGGACTGGGCCCAGGCGGTGCCTATAAAGGAGGCCAGCACCAAGGGGGCCACTATCCTCATCTTCTCCTTCACGTTCGTCGTGAAGGCGTATAGGGCCATGACGCCGACGAAGAGGATCGCCGATATCCACCAGACGGTCATGGCGGCGACCGTCGTGACGACCACCGAGAGCAGTATCTTGACCCTGGGGTCCAGCCTGTAGAGAAAGGTTTCGCCGCCTGCATATCTGAACAGAGACATGTACCCCCTGAAGCCTATGAGCTTGAAGATTAGATATATAACAAGCGCAGGTCCCCATATCAGGTAGATCAGCGATACGGCCCAATTAACTGCAGGATTATATAGGATCAAGCCTAGATCCGACGCCGGGACGCCACCGGAGGCCTGGGCCAGCTCCACGCAGGAACGAGCCCAGCTAAATAAATAGCATGCGGCCTAGGCGCGATAAGGCTCATATATACGTGGATGTATCGCGCCATGGGGCTCCCGAAGAGGCCGTCGGCCCTAGCGGCCGTCGCCCTAATTGCCGTCGCGGCCAGCGTGGCGCTGGCCATCTTGGCCCTTTACCACGTGAGGCCGGCCGCCGTAGAGGGGGGCGGCGCCGTGGGCGCCGCGGCGGCGATCCGCGTGTACTCTCCCGCATATGGCAACGGCTCGGCGATACCCGCCCAATACACCTGCGACGGCGCCGACATCTCGCCTCCGCTGGCCTGGAGCGGGGTGCCGCAGGGGGCCAAGTCGCTCCTGGTCGAGATGGTGGATCCAGACGCGCCCGGCGGGGAGTTCATACACTGGGTCATCTATAACATCAGCCCCAACTCGACGGGGCTCCCGCAGGGCGTGCCCCCCGCGGCGGCCACTGCCTACGGGCTACAGGCGGTCAACGACTTCGGCGAGGGGGGCTACGGCGGCCCCTGCCCGCCCCCGGGCAGGCCGCACAGATACATCGTGCTGGTCCTTGCGCTCAACACACCCCTGGAGGTGCCTCCCGGCGCCCCAGCCAGACAGGTCCTGAGGGCCGCGGGCCCCTACGTCGTCGGGCTAGGCTCGCTCGTCGGCCTGTACGGCAGGTGAGATCGTCAGGCGCTTTAGGGTCCTAGCCGGACTGCCGTAGTGCCTCGACACATAGTAAACTTGAGGCGGATCCACGCCCCACTCGACGTGCTTCTCGGCCTCCGCGAAGGCCTGCTCGGGGGTTCCTCTGAAGGCCACCCTGCCGTCGTACATCACGTAGACCAGCTGGCTGTAGTCCCCGACCTGCCTCATGTCGTGGCTGACCAGAACCACCGTCATCTCCCTCTCGCGGTGCATCTCGATGACGTACTTCATGGTCGCCTCGGCCGTCTCCCTGTCCAGCCCCCTCGTCGGCTCGTCGAGGATCAACACCCTCGGGGACGCCGCAAGGACGGCGGCGAGGCTCACAAGCCTCCTCTGGCCCACGGACAGCCTATGGGGGCTCCTGCCGAGGAGGCCCTCTATTCCGAGGTCCCTGGCCGTCTGCCTGGCCAAGCTCCTCAGCGCCCTCCCCCTGACTCCCGCGAGCCTCAAGGTCATCGCTATCTCGGCCTCGACCGTGGTGTTCATGAGCATCTGGTCGGGGTCCTGGAAGGCATATCCCACCAGCCTCACCCTCTCGGGCCCCGACAGCTCGAAGGGGCTCTTCCCCTCGATCTCGACGACGCCGCTCGTCGGCCTGTTTATGCCCGCCAGCAGATACATGAGGGTGCTCTTGCCGGACCCGTTGGGGCCCACCACGCTCACCACCGAGCCCCGCGGGATCTCCATATCGACTCCCTTCAGGGTGGGCTCCTCGTTGCCCGGATATCTGAAGACCACCCCCCGGGCCTTGACGGACCCCTCGCCCGCGGGGGGCTCGGCCTCCTCGACCTCGAGCGTCAGCCCTCTGTTCGCCCTTAGGAACTCCTCCACGGTTATGGGCGGGGCCGGGTCCTCCGGCCTCACCAGCCTGTGGAGCTGGGCCACCTGGGGCTCCTCCACGCCGAATTTCTGGAGCCCCTTGGCGACCGCTCTGTGGGGCTCCTCGTCGAGGGCCACCGTGCCGTTGTCCAGGGCTATCACCCTGTCGGCCATCGGCAGGACCTTCTCCACCTTGTGCTCGGCCACGATGATGGTAATGCCCCGCTCGTTCAGCTCGCCGAGCAGCTCGAACACCTCCTTGGTCCCCACCGCGTCCAGCATGGACGTTGGCTCGTCCAGTATGAGGACCCTCGGCCTCAGGGCCAGCATGGCCGCTATGGCCAGCCTCTGCTTCTCGCCGCCGCTGAGCAGGAAGGTCGGGTGGCCCCTCTTGTGCCAGAGGCCCACCAGCTCGAGGGACTCCTGGACCCTCGCCCTCATCTCCTCGGGCGGCACGGCTCTGTTCTCCAAGCCGAAGGCCACGTCGTCCTCGACGACCAGCGCGAATATCTGGCTCTCCGGCACCTGGTATACGGTGCCCACGTCAACCGCGGTCTTATACACAGGGGCGGTCCTCGGGTCCTTTCCAAACACCGAGATCCTCCCGCGCACATCCGCCTTAATTATGTTGGGTATCACGCCGTTTATAGCGTTGATCAACGTGGATTTGCCGGAGCCCGTCCTGCCCACCAACAACACGAACTCCCCCTCCTCGATCTCCAGAGTGACCTCCCTCAGGGCGAGCCGGTAGGGCTCTATATATCTGACAAAAACGTTGTTCAGTTCGATTACCTTCATCAGGCGTTAGGCGGCCACCTGCTTAATATAGTAAACCAGCGGGGCGAGTACGGCGCCCATCACGATGCCGGCGCCCAGCGCGGCGGCGCTCGTGACGGCCCAGAACTGCACCGAAGTTACGTAGCCCGTGACGAAGGTGCCCCAGAAGCCTCTCCACCAGAAGGGATAGGCCAAGCTGGCCCAGGCACCGCTGATGATCCCGTCCACGAAGATGATCCACCGCCTCCTCGGCGGCGCCGCCTCCTCGCCGCCCGTCTGCGCCTCGCCTCCGTCGGTCGCCAGAACTTTAGGCGGCCTCAGGTAGGGCGTGAAGATCGCCTCGCCTCTGTAGATGAGCCAAAGGTCCGTGAGGCCGGCGTAGGCCGTCATCTCGTAGATAAACCAGAAGGGCTCGCCGCCGAAGCCGTAGTGGACGATGTCGCTCAGCAGCGTGTATATAAACATCGTGAGCCCGGCGACGCCGGGCCTGCCCGACAGGGCGGCGGCCAGCTGTATTAAGAATATCTCTCCGATCAGCGGATAGTAGAAATATGTGGTGATGGAGCCTATTTTCGGTATCAGGGGGCTGATGAAGAAGTTGTAGACCAGTAAAAGCGCCGCCACGAGGGCCACGTAGACGAAGTCGACCGTTCTGAACTTGCCGAAGGCCCTCCCCTCCTTGGGCCGCCAGGCCCACGCCAGCAGGACGAAGTAGAGGGCCACGAATATCAGCACGACCGGCCAAGGTATTATCGTGTTGGTGTTGAAATATACGCCGTTCCAGAGGGGCTGCGGCTTCGTCGTGGTCGTCGCGAACATTATCGATTCCATGGACACCTGGTGGTTCTGTTATTAAAGAATTAAACATAAGGGAAACTAAGCACCATATAGTGCTTAGTGTATTATCTCCTACGCGCTGTTACGCGCGCCCCTTGGCGTGTAGATGCAGGCGGGGTCCTCCGCCAGGGGGTCTCTGAACGCGGCGAAGGCCCTCGCTCTGGAGCCTCCGCAGACCTCCTTGTACTCGCAGACGCCGCACCGTCCGCCGAGCTCGCCCCTCCTCATCTTGACCAGGAGCGGATGTTCGCGGTATATCCTCACTATGGACTCCTTGCGGACGTTGCCGAGGGGATACGGCAGGAAGCCGCTCGGGTAGACGGTGCCGTCGTGCGCCACGAAGATTATGCCGTGGCCGTCCCTGGTGGGGACCACGGCCGGGTCTAGAGGCCTCGCCGGCTCGCCCATGAGCTCCCTCAGCCTCGCCGCCAGCTTCTCGTAGGTGGGGGAGCTGTAGGAGAGGCCCGAGGCCCTCTGCATCTTGGCGCGGCGGTAGAAAGGCGCCTCCACGGTCCTTATCTGGACGCCGTAGCGCGACGCGTCCACCAGGAACTGGACGGCGTCCTCGTACTCCTGGGGCGATATGTCCAGAGACCTCGCCGCGCGGCCCGTCTCTATGAGGAAGAACACCTCCCACACCCTGACCCCTAGGTCGAAGACGAGCTTGAATATGTCGGGGAGCTGCGGGAAGGACTTCCTCCAGACCACCGTGTTGACCTGCACCCTCATGCCGGCGCCCACAAGCGCCTTTACGGCCTCCAGAGTCGACTCGAAGATCCCCGGCATCCCCCTCAGCTCCTCGTGCGCCTCCTTCAGCCCGTCGAGGCTTATGGAGACGCCTCTGGCCCGTCCCCTCAGCTCCGGCAACGCCTCGAAGAGGTTTTTAGAGACGGCGGGCGCGAGGGAGGCCGGTATCCCCAGATCCTTGGCGTAGTCGAGGAGCTCCATCACGTCGAGCCTCATGAGGGGGTCGCCGCCGGTCACTATCAGCTCGGGCGGAGGCCTGCCGAAATCCACGAGCTGCTCGAGGAACGCCTTGGCCTCCCACGTGGAGAGCTCGCCCGGGAGAGGCTTAAGTATGGCGTCCGCCCTACAGTGCCTACACGCCAGAGGACACGCCTTCGTCGACTCCCAGAAGACCAAGAGAGGCCTCTTGTCGAACTCGGCCGCAAGCCTCCTGGGATCCATGGATCCCTCGAACGGCCAATATAAATGTAGAAGGCCCGCGCAGAGCTCGGCGGATCGAACGCCGAACAAGGAGACGGATGGAGGTAGGATATAACATTAGCCCTTCCGCTCGGGCGGTGCTTCTGCCCCCTGCGGGGCCGCATCCCCGCCCCCACTCGATTCGGGCGGTGCTTCTGCCCCCTGCGGGGCCGCATCCCCGCCTACATATCTCCTTTTCATGGCGTGTATGTTTAAAAGTCTTTCCTCGGCGGGCGGCGTGACGAGGCGCGTGGCGTTTATAGACGGCTCGGGGCAGACCGCTGTCTGTAACTGCGTCGTCTTGGCCGGCATCGTATACGAGGGCCCGGCTAGCTACGTCTACGCGTTCGGAGACTACGTGGATGCCCTCAGACGGCGCTACGGCATAGCGGGCGAGCTGAAGTGGAGGGAGCTGAGGAGGAGGGGCGGCGCCGCCGCGGCCGAGGAGCTCGAGAGGCTGTTCGATACGGCCTGGGCCTCTCTGCACTACCGCGGGCAGGAGAGCTTGGCCGAGGCCCTCTGGTCCCTCATGAGGAGGCTCAGGGCCCATCTCTACGTGGTAGACGACGGGCTGGTCGACCCGCGCGCCTTCCCGCGCACCATATCTAGGCCGTCCCACAAGGTGCCCGGGATCCAGCTGGCCGACGTGCTGGCGGGCTACCGCAGACGCGCCGCCTGCGGCCGATCCGGCGGGACGTAGCCCGAGGGCCCTCCACTATGCGGCTCTGCCGGCCCTCCGCGCACCGGCGCCATGCCGTCGGCAGGCGCTGTAGGTTTTGTGCCCGGCGGCCGCTCGGGCCGCACATAGCCCGTGGCAATCGCCCGACGCCGAGGGGGGCCATTCCGCCGGACCTGGCCGGGCGTATCCGCGGCGGCCGCCTATTCGAGGCGGTCCCTGGGGGCCTCTGTGGGCCTTGTTGCATGCGGCCGGACCTCCGGATATTACAGCGCAAGGCGGCCGGGCTCACGGGAAACGAGAGGTCCCTCAAGCCTATACGCCCCAAACCGCACCAACGCCGGTAGCCCAAGGAGGCAGGTGGGTCGGCCTATGGCTGACGCCGCGACGACGGCCGCCCGCTACGGGAAACAACCGGAGTCCCATATCCGCGGTTGGCCCCGTTAAAACCGTCGGGAGAGCCGCCGCGCGGATAAACTTTAAATGTCTCCCACTTCAACGGACCGGGGGCCGTAGCTTAGCTAGGTAGAGCGCCCTGGGACTCAGTCCCGGCCAGTCCCGCGTAGGGCTCATAAAGGGCGCCCGGCCCGAGTAGCCGGGAGGCCCCGGGTTCAAATCCCGGCGGCCCCATATTTCTTCTATGGAGGAGCTTATGGATCTCTGCACTAACTTCGCAATGACTCCCCTCGGTTTCCACAGCCGCCGCTCGCCGGCTGGGCATAGCGCCGCGGACCCTCCGGCGATGCAACCCCGTTGGGCCGATCTCAAGAGGTCTGCCGCTGTTGTCTGTTAGCCGAGGCACCTCTCTGATGTTGCGCGTAGATGCGGTGCGATGTACCCGCGTCGGCGGACTCGGAGAAGCCCCCAGGGGGCCGACGGCGCGCCGAGGCCGTTGAGGCGCCGGTCAGATATCGGACGTGGCGAGGGTCGGCCGCCTGCTCCCCGCGGTCTGTCGACGACTCGATCTGCGGAGCGCCGCCGGGCCTTCGGGCCGCTGATCGGCGGCTAAGCTTTTAACCGGCCTCCCGCGGCCGCTAGTGTCGCCTGAGTCGTTGACTAGGCTTGCCTACGTCATGGGCGTCGGGGCTGCGGCGCTCGCCCTCTACCTCCTCCTGAACCCCTACTCGGTGACGATCTACTACTCGGGGCCTGCGAGGCCCCTCAACGTGACGCCCGGCGGCGGCCTGGTGCTACTCGCAATCAACAACACGGGCGGGGGGACGGCCTACGTGCCAGTCTCCGTGGGCGAGGAGGCATATGGCGTGGCTTTCATAAACAACGCGACGTTGGAGGCGCCGCCGGGGCTGTCCATCTACAACTTCTCTTTCGTCAAATATGTATACATAAATTATTCTTCACAAAGTTTATTTATAACAATAAAGAGTATAAAAATATTGATTATAAACAAAATATTAACGGTTATAATGGTCCTGCTCTTTATACTTATGTTCGCATTTCTAGTTGTAGGATATTTATATCAAATCGTCTACAAGACCAAGGGGCCGCGGAACCCGAAAGAGCAATAGTTAAATACGAGACTACAACATGGCTATATGACATCCCGGAAAGTGGTAATATTGGCGGCCCTTGCGGCCGCCGTCTTAGTGCTGTCGGCGTATCTCTCCACCGCCCAGGCGACGCCGATGCCGCAGACGGTGACGGTGACGGAGATCCCCAACGACCAAGTCCCTCTGTACTTCCAGAGCGGGAGGATAGACCTGCACCTCAACCCGTGGGCTCTGCCCGTGAACATAGTGGCGCAGCTGCAACAGAACCCCAACCTCACCTTGGTGAGCCCCGGCATGATCTCCGCCTACGACCTGCTGTTCAACCCCTACCCCAGCAACAAGACGTTCAACCCCTTCGCCTATAGGCAGTTCCGCTTCTTGATGAACTACCTGGTCGACAGGAGCGGCATCGTGCAGCAGGTGTTCCACGGCCTCGCCACGCCGATGGTGGCCTGGCCCGGCCCCTTCGGCCTCAAGAGCTACATACTCATAGTGCCCTTCCTATCCAGCTACAACATACACTACGACCCGACATACGTCAACGCGTCCATATGGGCTCTCTTCAGGCAGATAAACCAGACCGACCCTGTCTGGCACGGCAGAATACTGTGGATGAACGGCAAGTGGTACTACATCCCGCCTAACTCCACATCGCCGCAGCCCGTCACCATAATATTCTTCATAAGGAACGACGATCCGTACCGCTACCAGATGGGCCTCATGTTCTCCGAGGCGCTACAGTCCCTGGGCTTCACCATAAAGCCCATATACGGCACTCTAACCGACGCGTTGAGCACCGTCTACGGCTCCAATCCCGCCGACATGGGCTGGCAGATATACACCGAGGCGTGGTCCATAACGCCTCAGCCTTGGGACACAGGCGCCGGCGCCTCCTTCTGTGCGTCCTGGAGCGGCAACATGCCGGGCTGGGGCGAGCCGGGCTTCTGGCAGTACATGAACGCCACGATCGACAACATAACCCAGATGGTGTCATCCGGCAACTTCACCAGCTTGGAGCAGTTCGAGCAGCTGTCCAAGACGGCGCTCTCCGACTGCTTCGCCGAGGCCGTCAGGGTGTGGCAAGTGGCTAGATCCGCCGCCTATCCGATCGTCAACAACCTGAAGAACTTCATGCCGTCGGTGCTGGGGCTCGAGACGCCGTACGGCGTCAAGTTCGCCTACGTGCCCGGCAAGAACACCCTCACCGTGGGCATGCTCCACGTCAAGCAGTTCCCGTGGAGCCCCATAGGGTGGATTATATCGATAGATGCCTACACCGCGGACGACGTGCTCGGCTGGCTCTTCGACCCGTTCTTGGCGTATGACCCGTTCTCGGGCGAGCCCATGCCGTATAGAGGCGCTTGGTCCGTCCAGCTGAGCCCCAACGGATCGGCCATATACCCCGTCCCGCCCAACGCCGTGGTGTGGAACGCCACCTTGGGCAAGTGGGTGACCGTAGGGCCCGGGCTTATGGCCAAGTCCGTCATTAGGTATTACTACAACGGCACCTGGCTCGGCACCAACTGGCAGAACGGACAGCCCATAACCATGGCCGACGTCCTCATGTACTGGTACTGGACGTTCGACTTGGCCCAGGGAGCGCCTGATCTAGGCGCCAACGCCCAGAACATAGGGGATCTGCAGGGCGCCCTCCAGCCAGGGGTCAGCACGATAGCTGGCGTCCAGTTCTTCCCCAACGGCACGGTGGTGGTGTACTCGACCTACTGGTTCCCAGACCCCAACATAGTGGGTTCCTACTACGCCCCCTACTACACCTGGTCGGTGCCTTGGGAGATATACGCGGTCATGCTCCAAGCCATGAAGGACGGCAAGCTGGCTTTGACGAGGCCCGAGGCTAGGTCCATGAAGGTACCGCAGGTGGACCTCACCGCCAGCGACAGCGCCAAGATACTGGCCGGCTACCTGGCCAACTGGAGCTCGACCGGCTCTATCTGGGACAACGGATCGTGGGCGTGCGTGCCCGGCGTCGGCTGCATGCTGAATAAGACCCAAGCCGTCCAGGCCTACCAGGCCGCCCTCGGCTTCTACAACCAGTACGACCACCTCTTCATAAGCAACGGCCCCTACATACTGAAGTCGCTGATCTCCACGACGCCGCAGTCGGCTGTCTTCGTCCTGTGGAGCGGATATCCGTTCAACTACACCTACTGGTACAGCAGAATATTCGGCACACTGCCCTCGGTGCCCTCCAACCCGCTGGCCTCCGTGGTCGGGCTGTCGCCGACAACTCTGGTGGTGGGCCAGCCGGCCACCATAACGGCCACAGTGCAGGGCGTCGGGTTGCCGAGCGCGTATGTGTATGTCGCCAACCCGCAGGGACAGGTCGTCTACAGCGGCACCGTCTCCTCCAGCACCCCCGGCCAGCTGACGATCAGCTTGCCCGCAAGCGCTTTGTCCGTGCCCGGCGTATACACGTTGAACATGTTGGTCTACACCGATAAGGTCACAGTGCCGACCACGTATTCGGCGACGCTGGCTGTCGTACCCGCCGTGACGGTGACGACCAGCTCTGTGAGCACCGTGACTACCGCAACTACGGTGACCTCGGCAAGCACTGTCACAACTGCGACCACCGCCACCACGACCGTCGCAACGACCACGACCGTCGCAGCGACGCCTGGCTGGGTTTGGGCTCTCGTCGCTATTCTGATCATAGTCATAATCGCGGTTGCGGTGCTGGCCATCAGGAGGCGTTAATAAGATAAAATAAAAACCCCCTTTTTCTATATAATCTTTATGGGTCTATTGAGGACTCTGGCCATCAGGTCGGTTAATCTAATCATAATCCTGTTCGCGGTTCTCTTCGCGATATCGTACGCCCTGTCGGGGCCGGCGGCCCAGCTCCTCCAGACTCAGATACAGCTGGAGGCACGGTCGCTCGTCTCGCAGCTGGCCAAATCGGGCCACTACACGCCGACGCAGATACAGGATCTCTACAACTCCATAGTCCAACAGCTCTATAAGGCCTACGGCCTCGACCAGCCTGCCTACATCAGGGTGTTCTATATAATCTACAACATGTTGGTTTTCAACTGGGGCTATTCGTACTTCCCGGACGTATACGGCGTTGCGTCGGGGAAGGTGTCGGATATAATCGCCTCGGCGTTGCCCGGCACGGTGCTTCTCGATACCTTCGGCATCTTGCTGAGCGCCTTCATAGGCGTACAGATAGGGCTTAGGTCGGCCTTGAGGTACGGCAGCAGGGTGGACCGAGCCGTCATGTACTACGGGGCTGTGTCCAACGGCCTGCCCCAGTGGTGGGTTGGCATACTCATGCTGCTGGTCTTCAGCTTCTACCTATCCACGATCAAATCCCCCATCTACTTCCCCTCGGGCGGCATCCTGAGCCCCAAGTACTACTCCATGTGGTTCGCCTCGCCCCTCTCTGTGTTCACGGACCCGGGCGCTCTGGCGGACCTCCTGTGGCACTTCGCGCTTCCGCTGGCCACCGTCCTTATCGTCAACGTAGGCGGCTGGGCGTACTTCGCCAGGACCGTCGCTCTCAACACGGCCCAGGAGGACTTCGTGACCTTTGCCAAGATGAAGGGACTGCCCGACGGCAGGATAACCGGGAGGTACATACTTAGGCCGTCCGCGCCGGCCATATTGACGAGCATACTCCTCGGCCTGCCCTTCATAATCTTCGGCGGCTTCATAATAACCGAGGCGGTGTTCCGCTGGTGGGGGCTGGGCTACGTCTACAACCTAGCCATATTTGCGCCGACTCCGGACCTGCCCGTCATAGTGGCGCTGACCTACGCCTCGACTCTGCTGTACATAGCCCTGGTGCTGGTCCTGGAGGTGCTCTACATAGTGCTCGACCCGAGGATAAGGAGCGAGTAGCCATGGCGGCCCGCAGAGAGTTCAGAATACTCGGGATGACGCCAGGGGAGATATGGCGCGGCTTCGTGTCCACGACCACGGGCAAAATCGCCCTGGCGTTCTTCTCGATAATGGTCGCGTTTTCGATCTACGCATTGGTGGCCCTGCCGCCGAATTTCGGCAACCTCTGGAACACCCCGTCGTACTGGCAGGCGAACCCCAAGTACGCCCCGCCCGCCTGGATAAACTTCTTCGCGGGCGACGCCTACGCTCCGCAGATGGCCGTGCGCGATTTCAACTTCACCGCCGGCTCCAGCGGAGGCGTGGGCTATGCAGTCATCCAATTCGCCGTCGACGACAGCTATGCCCAACCCTGGAGAAATCTCTACATGATGGTAAGAAGCCCGGCGGTGTATAACGCCTCCACGGTCGCCTACCTCACCGTGGAGAGGCCGGACGGCAAGACGGTGCAGCTGGGGCCTGTATCGGTCAACTCGCAGTTCGTCGCCCTGGGGCTGAGCCCCCAGATAATATCGCAGGTAAGCTCGTTCTATCAGAGCAACTTCGGCGTGCAGAACGCCGTGCCCGCAGGATCCTCCGCGATACCCTACCTCTTCTACACGGCGAGGGGCGGCGATCTGGTCCCGCTGAAGGGGACCGCC
>Ga0081474_122496_pt1 | contig 37820 bp, 40 predicted proteins | sample OneHunmetagenome_2_FD_70978 | JGI IMG/M metagenome (GOLD analysis project Ga0081474, IMG submission 70978) | Ferrous microbial mat communities from One Hundred Spring Plain, Yellowstone National Park, USA v2 (version 2) | ecosystem: Environmental > Aquatic > Non-marine Saline and Alkaline >... | reverse complement strand
CATGGACGCGTGTCCCGTGCAGGTTTTCGAGTGGCTTCTCAACCCTGGAAAGATGGGAACAGGCCAAGACCTTGACCTCTCAGACAAGCCTGAGCTCAAAGCAAAGTACGCGTGCGACAAAAGCGATCCGATAAGGGAGTCGGACTGCATCTTCTGCTTGGCTTGCGAAATTTCCTAACACACGCGATCAAAATCACGCAGATAAGGATTTTTTATTTTCAATTACGTACTTGAAAGCGGAGTGAGCGGCGACCGCACCCTGAGCCACGGCTGTCACAACCTGCCTAAAGCCTAGCCAAACACTAGTGCAGTCACCAGCCGCAAAAACTCCTTTGACACTCGTTCTCATCCATTCATCGACCTTGATGTAACCATTTGGGTCGGTTTCCACACCAACTTTTTTTGCAAACTCCTTTGGTGGCTCAAACCCGATTTCGATAAACACCCCTTGAACCTCTAGCTTTCTTTGCGCGTTTCTCTCTCGTTCTTCAACCACAACCCCGTTCACAGTTTTTTCTCCTTCTATTTTCTTTACCACCGAGTTTAAAACGAATTCAACATTTGTCTTCTTTTTTACGCTTTCGACGTAAATCGGCTGAGCCCTGAACTCGTTTCTTCTGTGAACGAGGTAAACCTTTGACGCGTATCTTGAAAGTATTTCCGCACCTTCAAGCGCCGAATCTCCGCCACCAATTACGACAACTCTTTTTCCCTTAAATAGCGGCGCATCACAAACCGAGCAATAAGAAACGCCTTTGCCCAAAAGCTCGAGCTCTCCTGGAACGTTGAGCCTTCGCCTTTCCACCCCAACCGCAAGAATCACAGCGCGCGCCCTAAACTCGCTTCCGCCTTGCGTGTTTAGCAAGAACTCCCCGTCTTCCTTTTTTATCGATTCCACGCGGTCTAAGACGATTGGCACAGAGTACTTTTTTACGTGTTCGTTAAACGCTTCTATCATTTGTTGCGCTTGCACGCCTATCAACCCTGGGTAGTCGTCGACCTCACCCGCTTCAGCAAGCTGTCCACCCATGTTTTCGCCCACAACCAAAGTTTTGAGCATAAAGCGCGCGCTGTAAAGCGCAGCGCTATACGCCGCAGGCCCTAACCCAACGATCACAACGTCGTGTGTGTCAGTTTGCAACTTGTTCTCCTCGATTAAAGCGTTTTGACCTCCTTTAAGTTTGTTGAAGCGTTAGCGGAACGACCACTATTTTTCGATATAAGCTTCTATATCAAGTAATTCGTGTGACGATTTTTCTTTTGTATTGTAGTTTTGAAGGTTAAACTCGATTATTCCGTTCGAACATGTGTGTACGATTCTGGTTTGCGCTTGTGGTGAAGCTTCCAGTTGTTTGGGGATTTTTTGATCAGACACACCAACTCGTTTTTTATTGGAATCTAGCGCCTTAAACCCTATTTCGTGCTTCGGATAAACTCAACTCTCCAAGCCAAAGCGTTAACAGCACCAAAGCGAGTGCACTTCCAAAGGTCGATGTCATCGATTATGTGACTAGGCACCTTACACAAGCCTTATTAGACCAACATTCGTATACAAAGTATACTTTACAACCGATTAATATGAATTGTGCATGAGCGAAGTCATAAGAGTAAACAAAGATGTTAAGCAAAGGCTGATTAAAATTTCCGCAGAATTGCAATTGAACAAAGCTAAGAGGGTTAGTTTAAACGAAACAATAGCGTTCTTAATAGATTTTTATGATAAAGACAAGGAACCAAAAAAGAGTCCTTAACTACTTCTATCTCTTTTAGGTTCTACCAAAGGTATTCGAGGGGAATTTATGAGGTCTAGAAAGGAAGATGAAGAAAGTAGTCGTTGACATGGGAATATTGGTCGAGGTGTTCGAAGGTTCAGAAATAGGTCATAAATTTATCACTTTAAGTTAGAAGTAGTGGTCACAAATTTAAAATTAACAGAATTACGTAATATGCAGGAAATACGGAATGGATAAGGCTAAAGAATTTATTAATTATTGGGTTCAGGATATTTCACGGTGGTTAACGTGTTGGATTTTGCTCATATTCTCACAGAAATATTCTCTTTCTATCGTCGATGCGTGTGCTATTGCTACAGCTAGAGGTTTAGGGATTAACGCGTTGTTTAAAACTAAGAATTAAAAAACAATAAACAATTTGCTATTCATAGAAAACGTCGACGACTATCAAAAATTTTGTAAAAACACAAAACCCGCTAATCACGCAACCACAGCTACGTCTCAATGAAGATTTTTCTGAAGTTTATCGAATCCAAGTATAGGTATGCTTCACCTATTTAATGGTGAAAGTTGTATCACTAAAAATAGCACACAAAAACACTACAAATTGAGAAGTTAACTAGAAGAGCTCGCGCTCTTTCTAGCGGCGCTCGTTACGGCCAAATACGCCAAAAAAATCGCGACTGGTGAGACCGAGTCGTTTTCTAATCTAGAAAGAGGAGAAAGTTTCGGTGTGCACGGACGCAGTTGAATTGCAAAAACCGCTTAAAAATGTTTGCCCACGCGAATTCTAATAAACCTTTGTGACAATAATAAAGTGATGGTGCGCGTAAAACCCTTTGAAACTTTCACAGAGCGTTACGATTTTTGGTTTGAAAGAAACAAAGCGGCTTACCTTTCGGAGCTCGAAGCTTTAAGAAAATTTGTCACTGGTCACAGCATGGCTTTAGAAGTTGGCGTTGGTACCGCGAGGTTTGCCGCTCCACTTGGAATTCGGTTTGCGCTTGACCCCGCAGCGAGGATGGTTGAAATCGCGCGTTCACGTGGCATCGAAAGCGTGCGTGGTATAGCCGAAAAACTTCCGTTCAAAAACTGCGTGTTCGATTTGGTGCTAATGGTGACCACGATTTGTTTTGTTGACGACATCGACGCGTCTTTTCGAGAGGTAAGAAGGGTTCTCAAGCCAAACGGTAAGTTTGTGATAGGTTTTATCGACCGAGACTCTCTTGTCGGAAAAAGGATTAGCGCGATGACCGACAACCCGTTTTACTCTGAGGCTACGCTTTACTCGGTAAAAGAGGTTGTGGAGCACCTTGAAAAAACAGGTTTTGAGGTAAAAGGCTTTGTGCAAACAATTTTTGATTATCCAGAAAAAATTTCTCAAGTGGAACCAGTAAAGGAAGGATTTGGTGAAGGCTCTTTTGTCGTGGTGCACGCTTTTTAAACGAGCATCATATAAGCTTCAACTGGCACAAGTTTTTTGTTTATCAAGTCGGGTGTGAGGGCCATTTCTTCCATCGTAACCGAACCCAATAGGTAAACACCCTCATTCCCAAAAACAACTTGTGTGGTAACACTATTTCCGTCGATTTCAAGCACGACTTCTCCCTTTTTTCTTACGATCGTTGAACCGTCTGCTATTTTTAATTTCACGTCGCTTTTCGGTATGACACCTAAATCGTTTAAAACCGATTGCGGTAAAACCGTGTAAGTTGAACCACTGTCCACTAAAAGCTCTACTTCAATGCTTTTAGAACCTTCCACCGCTCGAACTTTTGCTTTTACCTTAAACGAGCCCACACAATAAATTTCACAAAAAAACATATTAGCTTAGTGACCGCCGATTTCAAATGTGTTTGACCTTCGAAAATCGGGTAAACGATAAATTCACCATAGTGATAACACACTTTGCGTCTTCATCGCATGTCAGCGCACTTTTTTACAATTTATAAATTGTGTCTTCACAGTACTTCGTATATTTACGTTGAGAGGCGCTTTTCTAAACTTCAGCATGCACACGGCTTCAAGTTTTTAGAGGCCAATAAAATATTTTGCCATTAAAGATTTTTAAATTTTTTCCTCGGTATACAAAATTGATAGAAATGATGAACAAAAAAGAAACTTGATCGTCGAAATCTAAAACGCCTCGTGTCACCACTTGGGCTATGAGCATCAAAGAGTTCTAAGCTAGCGCCTAATAAGCCATAAGCTTTATACCGCTTTGGTTGCTCTTCTTCACGGACTAAGCCTTAATTAGTGGAAGAGGTGTAACGAGTTCACAACCCGCTCAAACCCAAAAAACTGTAAACCTTAGCGCTTAAAAACTTCGTTCAAAATTTTAAAACGTGAAGCCTTACACAATTCTTAATTTTGCGATGACGCTTGATGGAAAGATAGCGTCGTACACTGGCGAATCTTCCATTTCGAGTGAAAAAGACAAAAAAAGGGTTCACGCGCTCAGGTCTTCGGTCGATGCGGTGATCGTTGGCTCAAACACCGTTTTGGTGGACGACCCAAGGCTAGACGTAAGATACGTCGAGGGAAAGGATCCGCTTAAAGTTGTGGTCGATAGCGTTTTAAAAATACCGCTTGGCTCAAGGCTTGTCACACTCTTTCCAGAAAAGCTTGTTATAGCGTGCACACAAAAAGCGAACAAGGAAAAAGCTGAAGAGCTTAAGAAAAGGGGTGTGACACTCTTGTTTTGCGGCGATGGAGAACACGTAGACCTTCCGCTTTTGTTCGAAAAGCTGTACCAAATGGGCGTAAGAAGGGCTTTGGTTGAAGGCGGAGGAGAGCTCAACTGGCATCTTCTAAAACACGCGCTCATTCACGAAATTCAGCTCACGATCGCACCCTTTATCGTAGGCGGAAGGAATGCGAAAACACCAGTTGAAGGTGAAGGATTTCCAAAAATCAGAGAGGGATTTAAGCTCAAGCTCGCAAGCGTTGATACCCAAGACGACGAAGTGGTCTTGCGCTACTTTGTGATTTATTGAAACCCTTTTATTTTTGCTAGAGTTTTCGTGTTGTGCTTTACGCCGAGGAGCTTCTTTTAAAGGCTAAAGAGGGTAAATCGCTTGCGATAGACGAGTATTTAGAGCTTTACGAGCTGTTCAAAAGCTACACCCCTTCTTGCTTTAAACCTTCGCTCGTCACTTACTCTAGAAAGGTGTTCATACCTCTTACGAATCTTTGCCGTGACAGCTGTGGATACTGCACCTTCGCAAAAAAGCCTTGGGAAAGCTCTGCAAAGACTTACACAATAAGCGAAGTGCTAGAAGTGGTAAAGAAAGCCGAGGCTTTGGGTTGCAAAGAAGCGCTTTTCAGCTTGGGTGATAAACCAGAATTGGTGTACCCAGAATACGCTGAGTTTCTTAAGAAAATGGGTTTTAAGAGCACAATCGAGTATCTGATTCACGCGTGCGACCAAGTGAACAAAAGCTCGGCGCTACTACCACATGTGAACCCTGGCACGCTATCGTGGAGCCAGATGAAGGAGTTGAGGCGCGTTTGCGCGAGCATGGGTGTGATGCTTGAAAACGTTTCAGAAAGGCTAATGGAAAAGGGGATGGCTCACGAAAACTGCCCAGACAAGCACCCGAGAGCAAGGCTTGCGATGATCAAAGCGGCGGGAAACTTGAGAATTCCGTTCACAACTGGAATTTTGGTGGGAATTGGGGAAAACGTTCGCGAAAGGGTCGAGTCTCTACTTGCGCTCAGGGCGATTCAAGAGCAGTTTGGGCACATCCAAGAAGTGATAATTCAAAACTTTAGACCAAAAAAGGGAACAAGGATGGAGCGCTTTAATGAACCAGACACGCGCGACTTTCTTGCGACGATTTCGCTCGCAAAGCTTGTGCTGGGTGATCTCACCACGATTCAAGCGCCGCCCAACCTTGCGCGCGCACCTCTTTATGAATATTTGGAGCGCGGCGTTTCGGATTTTGGCGGAATAAGCCCGCTCACAATGGACTATATCAACCCAGAGGCGCCATGGCCTCACTTGGGGTGGCTCAAAAAAGAGCTCGAGGCTCATGGGTTCAAATTCCGCGAAAGACTTTGCGTCTACCCTCGTTACATCAAAGAAAAGGGCTGGGTGGACGATGTGTTTTTGGGAAAGATTAAAGAGTACGTGGGAGAAGATGGTTTGGTCAAACCAAAATGGGAAGCGTTTTAGGCGCTATCGAAAAAACGCTAAAAAGCGTTGACCCTGAAATCTCTTCGATTCTTGACAAGGCGCTCGACGGTAGGGAGATTTCTGAAAAGGAAGGCGCAAAGCTTTTCGGTGCGACTGGCCCAAACCTCACGCTTTTGATGATGGTAGCCGACTACTTAAGGCAAACCACCGTTGGCGAGTACGCTACATACGTCGTAAACAGAAACATCAATTTCACGAACGTTTGTGTGAAAAGGTGTGGCTTTTGCGCGTTTAGCAGAGACCACAGGACTGAAGAAGGCTACTTTCTTCCGATTCACGAGGTTGTGAGAAGGGCGAAAGAAGCTCGCGCTTACGGCGCGACAGAGGTTTGCATTCAAGCGGGCCTTGCACCAGGAATTAGCGGAGAGTTTTATCCTGAGCTTGTGCGCTCTATCAAAAAAGAGGTCCCAGAGCTACACATTCACGCTTTCTCTCCTGAAGAAGTGAAGTACGGCGCAAAAAGGCTTGGAATAAGCTACAAGGAGTTTCTTCTAATGCTAAAAGAAGCGGGGATCGGAAGCCTTCCAGGAACCTCTGCGGAAATCCTTGAGCAGAGCGTTCGCGACTTGATTTCGCCAGGAAGAATCAAAGTGGAAGAGTGGGTGGAAATCATCAAAACCGCACACAAAATCGGAATTCCCACTACCTCTACGATAATGTACGGTCACGTGGAAACAGACGAACAAAGGGCGCGCCATATCGCGCTGATTCGCGAAATTCAAAAGCAAACGCACGGGTTTACCGAGTTCGTTCCGCTGAGCTTTGTTCACTGGGAAGCGCCGATGTACACAAAAAGGCTGATTCAAGCGCAGTTCAGGCTTCTCACAGGCGCCGATGTTTTGAGAATGTACGCGGTCTCACGCGTTATGCTCAACCGATATATACCAAACATACAGGTGTCTTGGGTAAAGGAAGGCACAAGGTTCAGCCAAGTTGGCTTGCTTTCTGGAGCAAACGACATGGGTGGAACGCTCATGAACGAGTCAATCTCCACCGCAGCGGGTGCGACAAACGGTCAGCTTGTTCGACCAAGAGATTTTGTAAGAATGGCGCGAGACATCGGTAGAATTCCCGCAGAAAGGTCAACGCTTTACCAAATACTACGAGTCCACGAAGAAGGAGAACCGAATCACCCGCTAGACTCTGTGGTCGACCCAGATGAGGTTTTTGGGTCTTACCAAAAACTTCTTAGAACAAGCGAGTTCAGGTTTGTTGAGCTCACAAAGGGGTCAAACTTTGCCTAGTTTGGGCGGTGTGTGCGCGCTAGTTGGTGAAAATTTGGAGCCACTTTTTGAGTGCGAAATCGTGTGGAAGGGTGACAAAATCGTTTCAATAGAGGGCAAAAAAGAGGGCAAGTTTGAAGGTCGTGTGGTACTTCCGAGTTTTGTGAACGCGCACACGCACATCGGCGACTCGATCGCAAAAGAGGCGTACGTGGGTTTGACGCTTGAGCAAACGGTAGACCCTCACACAGGTTTAAAGACCAAAATCTTACAAAGTAGCACGAAAAAAGAGCTCGTTAGTGCGATGCGCAAAGCGCTCAAGCAGTGCGTCGCACTCGGTGTGACGCACGTGCTCGACTTTAGAGAAGGGGGAGTTGAAGGCTTGAAGCTTGCGAAAGCTGCGTGTGAAGGTATAGGTGTGCAGCTTGCGCTTTTCGGCAGGCTTTCCAAACCGCCTTCAAAACAAAGGGTTTTGTCGAATGAGTGCTTTAGTGAAGCGGAGCTCGAAGAACTTCACAAAGTTTGCGAAGCCGCTCATGGAATAGGAGTGAGTGGCGCAAACGAATACAGCGACAGGATGCTCGAACAAATAAGAGAAGTCGCGAAAGCTCACGGCAAGCTTGTCGCGGTGCACTGCCTTGAGTCGAAGAACACGAGAAACAGGCTAAAACAAGTTTTCGGAAAAGACGAGTTTCAAAGGTGCGTCGCGTTCTTAAAACCCGACATTTTTGTGCACATGACTTGCGCAACACGAAAAGAGCTTGCTCTTGCAAGCAAAACCGCAACTCTTGTGTGCTGTCCTCGCTCCAACGCGGCGCTGGCAAACGGCTTTCCGCCTCTACGAGAAGTGTTAAAGCATAAGGGAGCACTCGGAACGGACAACGTGATGGTGAATTCGGTTGACATGTTTAGAGAAATGGAGTTTGCGTACAAGATTTTGGTAGGGCTTACGAAAAAACCCTTTGACGACGTAAAAAGCGTTCTGAAAGCGGCCACGCTAAACGCAAGACCACTTCTACGCTTAAAGCCTCTTTGCGTGGATGGCGACGCAAACTTCGTGCTTTTGAATTTGAAAAAGCTTAAACCCTTTTGGAATTTGCACGCCGCCATCGTAAACAGGGCACAAGAGGAAAACGTTGAAATGGTGGTAAAACAAGGCTTGGTGGTCAAAAGCCTTATAAGACAAGACGCGTTAACCGCTTAATAATGAAGTTTTTCGTTCTCGCTTTGCTGCTCATGGCTTCACTTGTGAGCGTCGTAGCCGCCTTGAACACAAGCTACGTGAGCTACTCGATCAACGTTAGCGCACCAAACTACAGCTCATCGCTTGTGTTCAACGAAAGCGTTTCGCCCACCTCAAACACCTCTTTGTTAAGCCTTGTTTTGCTTTCATCGAGCTGGAAGCTAGAGTACACAACAAGCGTGAACTCAACACAGGTGTTCCCTTACGTTCCTAGCATACAAAATAAAAGCGTTTCTTACACAAGCGCAAATTACTCGTTGAACTTCACTCTCGTAAAGAAGGGCGTGACCAACATCGAGTTTGGCGGAAAAGCTTACATGGGAACGGTTTACAGCTTTAGCGGTATCTTCTCTTCGCATGAATATAAGTACTCAATCAGCGGTAACATAAGCGCGTTTCCGTCAAGCCTTGTTTACTCGTTCTATTTAAGCCTGAATCAGACGATTAAGCTAAGCGGAACGCTTGTTTCGACCAACCTTCCGCTTGATCAGGACACGCAGCAACCGCTCACAATGGCGGTGGTCGCAGGCGTTGGTGTTGCAACGACGCTCGCTTTGGGAGTTGGACTACCGCTTCGAAAAAGGCGTGCTAGCACGCGTAAAACTCCAAAGAGCCACTGGGTAGACTAGCGTGTCAAGCGTTGTGCTTTTTGAGCGCGCGCTAAAGCGCTACAGCACAAAAACCATTGGTCCAATCGATTTAATTGTAGAAAGGGGAGAAGTGATGGGGTTAATCGGACCAAACGGCTCTGGTAAAACCACGACGATCAGGCTTATGCTAGGACTTATCAAGCCAAGCGCTGGTCGCGTTTTACTAAACGGCTTTTCCCCTTTTTCAAAAAGAGTTGAAGCGCTAAGAGGTGTTGGCTACTCGCCAGAGCTACCCAACCTTCCCACTTTTTTCACACCGCGCGAGCTACTAATGCTTATAGCACGCGAAATCGGTTTGAGCGCGCAAAACCACGAGGTGGAAGATGCGCTTGAAAGGGTCGGGTTACTCGAATACTCAGACACAAAGATTTCAAAGCTTAGCAAGGGCATGGTGCAGAGGCTGAGCGTCGCGCAGGCGCTACTCGGAAACCCTCACGCCCTCGTTCTTGACGAACCACTGATAGGCGTCGATCCGATAGGCGCCGACCACTTAAGGGCGCTTATCAGCGATTTCGCTTCAAAAGGAGGAACGGTGGTGCTTTCTTCGCACCAGCTTTCTGAGGTGGAAAGCGTGTGCACATCCGTCACCGCTTTTAGAAAGGGTCGTGTTCTGTTTAGCGGAAAAGTGAGCGAACTTGTGAAAAGCTTTTTGGGAGTGCGCACGATAAAAGTCGACGCGCTTGGCGTGAACAAATCGATTCTCGAAAGAGTGAGCGCGCTTGAGGGCGTGTTACACATCGAGGAGGACAAAAGCTCTTTACGCATTCGCGTTCAAGCGGACAGAGACGTTCGAGCGAAAATCGCAAGACTACTAATCGAAGAAGGTTGTGAGCTAAGAGAGATACGCTACTTGGACAACGCGCTTGACGAGCTTTACCGAAGAGCGGTTTTGGGTGAGGGTGGGCTTGAGAGTTAGGCGCGCTACGGTGTTTCTCGCTTACGAATTCAGAAGGGCGATTGCGCGCCGCAAGGTTGTTGCGCTCGTGGTTTTCACGTTGCTTCTTGACACGGTTCCGTACTACGCGCTTGTGAGCAACGCCCCAAACCTCATTCCAGTGGAGTTTCACCCTTATGTTTGGGTGATCGGGGTGTACGCTCCTCAACCGATTTTCTTACAGTTTATAGCGATACTCATAGCCGCGGGCGCAATGTCCGAAGAGTACGAACAGGGAACGGCTGAGCTTTTGCTCTCAAAACCCGTGAGCAAAGCGGAGTACTTCTTAGGTAAGTATCTAGGGGGCTATGCGCTTCTTCTTACACTCATTTTTTTGAATTCGGGCTTCACTCTTCTTTCTGCTTATTCGAGCTTTGGCGTTCAGCGCGGGCTACTCGCCTTGCCTTATTTCCTGCTTGGTGAGTGTGTTTCCTCAGTTGTTTTCTTCTCTTTGGCTTTTATGGTTGGAGAGCTCGTAAGAAGGCCAAGCCTTTCTTACATAATCAGCTCTGCGGTGTTCTTTACGAGCGAAATCCTTGCGGTTTACTTCGGTCTGATTGGCTCGGTCACAGGAAACGCGCTTTACCAAAAGCTACAAAAGCTTTTGCCCACCTCACCAGTAAACAGCTTACCGCTACAACTTGGCGTAGCGAAGCTTCCAAGTGGTGTTCAGGAGCTACTTTCGTTCGTTGGCCCTTCTCAGCCTATCGAAAGCTCGATTTTCACAAGCGTTATTCTGATACTCTTGTACGCGCTCCTTTCCGTTTTTTCTTCATACGCTTACTTTAGGTACACCGACGTGTCAAAACGGGTGAGCTGAGCACCAAAACTAATGAAAACTCAAGGGAATCTGCGAAGTTTTAAAGTCTAAGGATAGTTGTAAAAGCGTACAACATTTATAAAGCTTCCAAAACCTCGCCCTTGAGAGGTGGGATTCCAAAAGAATAAAAATACAAGAAGAATCGGTAATGCGTGTGGGAACTTACCGCTAGCAAGCATACTCTTCAAAAACCACCTAGAAGTAACATTCAAACTGTACAACACACCCATAAAAAGAAACAAAGCCATGATAGAAATGAGCTTCGGCAACTCGCTATACACTTTAGAAGGGTTCCAAGCTTTGCAGGTTGATAACAGGTTGTGACAAGGCTTTATCAAGCATGGAAGAGGTTTTTGAAGAACTTTCTAATAAACCCAATCAGCTCTACCTTTCTTTGATGTACCAACTTAACTGTTTCGGATGGGTGTTTTCCTTGTCTCAGAATTTCTGCACTGGTTGTACACCCTGACCTCAATCTCTTTGTCTATGCACACTTTACATTAGTTTCAGTAACTTATGCGGAAACCGTTCTAAAGCTGAAACGGGAAAACGACCACACAGACCAACCTCCTTCTAGTAGTGATTGTGCGCTCATCCCATGTTCTTCAAGCTTTGAAAAACATAGTTCGTTTTGCAGTAGTCGAGTTCGATATCCAACTAAAGGTTTCATCCTATGTGAGCTACCCCCTCCTAAACAGTAGTTCAAAGATTCGTAGCAGGGGCACAGTCGACGCCAAGCGCGAATTTTGATCTACTGTAAAGGAAGGGGCTTCATGCATAAACCACCAAGATCCTCATCACAGGGTTACGGAGATGTGCACACGCGTCCCCGCCTTCGCGGGTACTCGTGGTTCCACACGCTTTCATTTAAAGCTTTCGGAATCCCCACTTACGAGGTTTTGGAAACCTTATAAAAAAGATGTTGGGGAGAAGATCTTAGAAGTCAGGATATTGTGCCAAGCTGAAAAATTTATACTCTACCGACAGTTACAGTAAATTGGGAGCTATTGTGGTCCTTACCGACGTGCTCACCACGTTTTTCGGTGTGATAATAACCGCGCTTGTAGGGTGGGTATTATGGTCTATTCGCGAGTTTATGTCTGATACAAAGAAGAGATTAAACTCTCTTGAGGATGAATTAAAAGGACCAGCTGAAATAACCGAGGGATGGAAGAACAAGCTGATCGACTCGCTGGCTCATGATACACGGGTCATAGACTTGATCATGCGCTATTCGTCTTCTGGTAATCCTTATGATTACAACCGCAAAAAGGAGTTGATGGAAAAGTATAAGAATAGGACTCTGACACCAGAAGAAGCGGAAGAGTTGAAAAAGATACTCGAGGAGGACCAGAAGAAAGCCAAGGAGAACGGGGATGTGCTAGCCCTCCTAGCCATAGGGCTCGTCCTCCTAGTACTTATAGGCTTGGCCCAAAAAAAGTAGGTCTACTTAATACTCTAAAGAGCTAGGGCTCCCCGTGTCTGTAAATTAGTTAGATGAAGTCTTGTGGAAGGTGGAGTAGTGGAACCTTTTTTGTAAAAGATGGGGTGCTGTACGAAAAATGTGCTCGGATTGTACGCTTGCTAACCCATTATACAGTTTCCAAAACCTCGCCTTTGAAGAGCGGGGATTCTAAAAGTATAAATACGAGTCTGGAAAACACTCGGTGATGCATGTGAGAGTCTACCGCTTCCGAGCACTTCAAAAACAACTGCGAGTTGAAAACCCAGTTAGAGGTTGCGTGTAAACTGTACAACACTTACACACTGAACAAGAAGAGTATGAAAGGAACAAGCACACGATGAACAAAACCGAGCTTCGAAAGCTCGCTTTGTACCTGAGAAAGCGGAACAAGGAGTTTCAGGCGCTACTCTCTCAGGTTACCCAACAAGTAGCTGAGAGGTTCTATCAAGCGCGAAAAAGGTTCTTTGAATGACTTGCGAACAAGCCCAAGAAAAAGAAGCCTCACCGCTACCTTTCCCTAGTGTACCCTCAATCTGGTTGGACGCTTTCTGATACAAGAGAAGTAGGACAAGGCAAAAAACAAAAAGAAGAGGAAAGCTCGTCTCTACCTGAGTAAAATAGGCTTCTTTACCCTAGTGATGCACACGGAGCTTCCTTTGGAGCAAGTGTCCCAAGTGTGTGTTAAACTCTACCCCTCTGGTCGAATCCACGTTTCTTAGTGGAGGAGGCTGAAACACTGGGGCAATCATCGGGGGAGCCCAAAACAGCTGTGGGTGTCGACTTGGGGATCACAAGGCTTGCAACACTTTCAGATGGTAGGTACCTTGAGAACCCAAAACCGCTTGAGCGCTCTCTTGATAGAGTCAGGATGCTTCAAAGGACACTTTCAAGAAAAAGGTTTCTTTCGAATAACTGGCTAAAAACAAAGACGAAACTTGCGAAAGAACACGAACACTTAAAGGATTTTAGGCGTGACTCTTCAAACTTGGGGTTCTACTCGCACAGGAGTACGACCTATTAGTGCTAGAGGATTTAAACGTTCAGGATCTGATCCAGAAAGGCGAGACAAGGAAGAGGAGGCTTCGACTTTACGACTCCTCTTTCTCGGAGTTGAGAAGGATCTTAGAGTGTTTCGAAAAGGAGGAAAACTTGTTTTACCTGTTCCCTCTTACAACTCTTCACGTGAGTGTTTCCTGTGTGGAGGAATCAACCAGAATTTGACTTTAGAAGACCGAATCTTTAACTGTGCCCACTGTGGGTTTACTCTTGATCGTGACTTGAACTTTTAAAGCGCAAGGCGTCACCGAAATAGCTTCCTCTTTAAAGAAGTGATGGCTCAGTAAGCTTTCGTCTACAGAGGTGGCTAACCACTTGGGCTTCGAACTAGTTGTTAGCGTATTATTGTGCCTTTCCGAGCTCCCTGAGCACTTCAAACACTTTTCCCAAACCCTGGGCCACTTCTTTGTCTCCGAGCTCTCTTAAAACTCCGAGTGCTCCCTTAACTGGTTTAGCCGGTCTTGCGATCGCTTCAAGTGATTTTATTAAAAGAGTTAAGGAGTCGTAGTCCAGTGTTGCGGTAAGCTTTAACAACTTTGGTAGCTTTGAGACAAGCGTGAGAAACTCGTCGCTTGCAACAAGCTTAATCAAGTTCGAAAAAGTTTGCTCGTCTTCAAGCGCGCCCAATATGACATCGAGTATTCCTCTTTTTTCTAGCAAAACGATTAGCGAAACTAGGTTTTTTAGTGCAATCGTTACGCGCTTGTCTTTCAAAAGCTGTAAAAGCTCAGACAGCGCGTTGTATTCAATAGAAGAAAGAAGAGAGATTATTTGCTTCCACCTTTGCACAAGCGTGAGAAACTCGTCGCTTGCAAGAGCGCCCATCACGCTCGCAATCGCTTTTTCATCTGAAAGCGCACCGTCTAGCGCGTCGAGCAACCCAAGTCTATCGAGCTTATCCACGATTTCGAGCAGTTTGAGCTCTGCGCTTTCTCTTTGAGCTTTTTGTAAGAGCACCGAAATCACCAGCTCGCAAAGTACCTTTCCAAAACCATGTCGCCTTTGGTCCAAACGTAGTATTTTGTGAAAAGCTCCTTCTTCAAGTGGTTTGCTGGCGAAATCTCGGCTTTCGAAAGCGTGCCACCGTACCAAGTGTCGTCCGCAACCGCGACACCGTAGCCTTCAAGCGGGTTGTCCGCGACACAAAAGATCGTTGGCTGAAACTTTTCAATCTTTGTCGGAACACCTAGTGTGTTCGCTAGGTGCTGCGCCGCAATCTCTCCCATCCTTACTGCGTAGTAACCGAGCTTTGGAACAGAGCCTGCGTTTGCGTCGCCAACCGCGTAAACGTTCTCGTATTTTACGCTCACCATGTTCAAGTCTGTTGGAACAAAACCCGCGTCGTCCGCAAGGTCACCTGAAAGCTTCTTGAGAACCGGGTGGCCCTCGTAAGGCGGCTTGTAAATCGAGATATCCGATTGAATTTTTCGTCCATCTTCCGAAATCACTTCGTTTTGCGTTATTTCCTTTAACACGAACTTTTCGACAAGCGTATACCCAAACTGTGAGTATATCTCTTTTACCGCTTCTCTACTTTTTCTTGAAAGGTCTGAAAGGTACTCGCCAGGCGAGTAAATCGTGATTTTCGTTTTGTTGAGCACCCCTTTGGTTTTGAACAAACCGTGTAGCATGAGCGACATTTCAAAGATCGGACCCTCACACGCCGAATCCGCTCGCGGAACATAGTTTTCAGGAAACTTGGGTTTTGGGTTTGAGCCTTGGTAAAACATGCCAGAACCAATTGTTATACTTCCACCGTTAAAGCTCGAAAGCCTTTCTCTGAGTTTTGTCACATCTTCCACTTCACAAAGGCTGTAGCCGAGCTCAGCGCCCTTTATCCTTTCTTTTGCGAGGTGTGCGCCAAGCGCTATAACAAGGTAGTCGTAGCGCTCTTTTACAAGCGAGCCATCAGTTTTTTCAATCGTGACCGTGTTTGAGCTTGGTTCGATTTCTCGAACAAGCGCCTGCTCGAACGAAATTCCCTTTCTTGGTAGCTCGCGCGCCAAATCCACTTCGATTTCGTGAGGGTCCCTTATTCCAAGCGCGATGTGCGGAATTCCAGGTCTAAAGTGAGTCACACGGTTTCTATCTACGAGCTTAATGTCAGCCAAATCCCCGACAAGCCTTTTTAAGTTGTACGCAACGGTAAGCCCTCCGAACCTTCCTCCCAAAACCAAAACTCTTTCTGTCAACTCGGACAACCAGCGTATTTTTTTCTTTTTAAAGATATAAATTTTATGGTATTGCCAATATTTTGCAAGACTTAAATCTCTGCGTGTTTTTTACTAGGTATGAAAAGAGACATCACGAAGCCCAACGCGACGTGCTTGGATTTGCTGTGCTACTTGTATTCGCTCACACAGCTTGACTTGGAGGTGTTACTTGCGCTTTTAAAAAGGCAAGGCGCCACCCTGGACGAGCTTGCCTTAGTCGTGAAAAGGGACAGAACCACGGTTTTTAGGTCGCTACAAAAGCTCGTGAGCGCGGGTTTGTGTCACAAAGAAGCGGTTGGTAGAAGAGAAGGAGGGTACTACCACGTTTACAGCGCTGCGAGCAAGGATAGGATTAAGACGCTTTGCGAAACAAGGATTGATGAGATAACAAACAGGTTAAAAAAACTCGTTCAAAACTTGGATTCAGAGCTTGAAAGCTTTACGCGTTGAGCTCTTTTAAGATGGTGATCGCTGTGTTGTAACCCGGCATTCCCGAGATTCCACCTCCTGGATGCGTTCCTGCGCCAGTAAGGTAAAGCCCTCGAATGGGTGTTTTGTAGTGTGAAAGCTCGGGCAATGGTCTATAGTAGTACATTTGCTCTAGTGTTGGGTCGATGTGTTGCGTGTTCCCTCTTTGAATCCAAAGCCTTTCTGCCAAGTCTCCTGGCGTCTCCACTTTTTTTGCGATTATTAGCTCTCCCAAATCTGGCCAAAACTCTTCGAGTCTCTTTTCTATCTTGTTTTGTGCGTCTTCGCTAAAGCGCTTGTGCTCTTTTTCCCAGATCATTGGTGAATTATCAGGAACAAACTGCGCCCAGCAGTACAGCGTGTGCTTTCCAAGAGGCGCAAGTGTTGCGTCGTACGAAGTTGGAAAGTTCACCGCAAGTAGTGGGGTTGGCGAAAGCGCTCTTTGCGAGTTTGCGATGTGGTACGCCTTTTCGATTTGCTCTAGCGAGTTCAAGGCAAGAAGTTTACCAGGTTCTTCCCTTAATTCGTGTTTTGCCGCTTTTGGTAGAGCGTGCAAAGCCGCATGGTAAGTCATTCCGTAAGATGTAATCCTAAGGCTTTTTAGCTTTCTTGCAAGCGACTCATCAAGCGTTCCTGGATCAAGAAGTTTCAGAAGTGTTCTTTGTGCATCCACGCTACTTACCACGATTTTTGAGTAAAGCCTTCTACCGTCTGCCAGCTCAACGCCCTTTACCTCACCTTTATCCGTGATGATTCTTCTTACTTCAGCTTGAGAGAGAACCTCCCCTCCTTTTGCGCGTAGTGAGGAAACGAGCGCGTCGATCAGCGCTCCAGAGCCTCCAATTGGCCTCTTTAAACCAGTTTTGTAAAGCATTGTGTGCATGATCGCCATTAGCCCACTACTTGGAAGGCTTGGAGGCATTGTCGAAAAGATGAGCGAAAAGATTGAGGAGAGAGCCACTTTTGTGTGATCATCTTCAAACTCTTCGTTGAGTAGCTGATTTGCGGACATCACAACAGTCCTCACCATCGAGTTAAAGTCGACACGCGCTGCCTCGGGAAGTGTTGAAAGCATAGAAGGTTTGAAAATCGCCTTTAAGCCTCCTATTCCTAGTAGCTCGCTGATTTTGGGAGGGGGGTTGAGCATAAGCCTTTCAAGAAGCGCCTCTTCGTGAGACCACTCTTCGACTAGTTTGCTATACCTTTCGGCGTCTCTTTTGGAAAACCTTGAAATTTCTTGAATTGTTTTTTTCAAATCTTTGTAAAAGCGCAAAACCGAACCGTCTTCAAACGGAACTTCGAACATAGGCTCTATCGACACGTACTTGAGACCAAAAGAGTCGAGCTCAAGCTCTTGAATGATCGGCGTTCTTTGAATGAGAATGTGGTCGATCGCGCCTCCGTTCACCTTAAAACCAGGCGCGTTTGGTATCAGCTCTTCGGTGGTGCAGCAACCGCCAAGCGTGCTTCTTCGCTCGACGACCAAAACTTTTAACTTGGCCTTCGCAAGATAGTTCGCCACGACTAGCCCGTTGTGCCCTGCGCCAATCACTATTGCGTCAAAACTCATGCTTATTCACTCTTTTTGTAACAAAAAAAGGTTTGGGGGCGTCACGGGGTGTACTTGGAAAAAGCGGAAAGGTGCTCGTAGCTTGCGGTTGCTCCCAAAAATATCGCGATTAAAGCGAAAAGCACAAGGAAAAGCGCAAACACAGTAACGCTCAACTTTGTTGGCTTGTGTGTTGCGGGCACTGAAAGAAAGCCTGAAAGCGCGCCAGTGATATAAAGCGCCGCGGCGATAACTGGCTCTTGGGTCATTTGGTGCACAAGGATTCCGTAACCGTCGACAATTCCCCAAACTCCGACCATTGTGGCAAGGTAAGACACGCCTTTGAGCTCTCCACCAAAGAGTAGCGAAAGCGCGCCAGCTAAAAGGATGAGCGAATACGCGGTGTAGATTTCGCCGAACAAGATGTTGTAGCTACCCACAAGAGGCCAAGTGTCGATCATCCAAAACCCCTGAATCGCCGAAAAACCGCCAAGCGCAGCAAGTGTTAGAACGAGCGACTTTTGTTGCTTGGCCTTTGAGCTCAAAAAGTACACCGCGATCAAAATCGCCGACGCCCCCGTGAGCCATAACATCCCTGCAAGTGGGTCTATCATTTTGGGTCGATTAAAACCACTTTGAAAAAGCTTTTAAAACCGTGTGTAAAATCGTGCACATTTGTGCGGATTTTGACACAAGGGTATTTAATTCTATAAGCGAAAAAAGCTTGATGCCAATCTCCGTGGTCCATTCAACCCCAAAATGGATAATCGTCGATGCGCGCAGGGTTTCTCACAAAAGCTTGCTCGCGTATCTTGCGCGCGCACTAAGGCGCGCAAATTCAGGAGATTACATCGAGCTATTGGTAAGGCTTGAAGAAGTGCAAAGTGTTCTAGACTGGTGTTCAAAGATTCAAAGCGAGTTTATAAGTGTGGAAACCACGAAGGACAACTACAAGCTTTTTCTGATAAGGCTTTAGTGTGCAAGTTTACACAAGTGTGCACACCTTTACACACAGCGTTTTATTGTTTTATTAAAAAACTTGATGGTTATGGCGCGCGTAAAACTTGGTTTGACCCAAACGGATGCCGCGATCATCGTTATGAGCCTTGTTGCGGTGGCGATGACGGGTTAGGTGATGATTCTCGGAGTTTACGGAGTGCACCCTATTACCACCACAAAAAACGCGGTGTACCACTTGACGCTTGTTATCACAACGAACAACCTGTGGAACTCGACCACAACACAGCCAAGATACTGGGTGCTCACGCCGAACGGGCTTGAGTCAGCGCAAAACATAACGCTACCTGCGCACACGCTGATCGTTCTTACGATAATCGACTACGATTCTGCGACGCCACTTCCCGCGCAGTACGCAAAGGTTTTGGGAACTGTTGGTGGTGTTGTTTACCTTTTGAACAGCACGAGCGCGTCGAGCGATGACCCGAACTTGTCTACTACGCAAGTGATGTCGGAGCTTAATCCGAACACAAGCGTTGCGCACACGTTCACCATCCCACAGCTTGGAATAAACATCCCTGTTGCGCCACACGCGGTAGAAGTGGCCGAGCTTTACTTGAACCAAACTGGTGTGTTTTACTGGCAGTGCATGGACCCTTGTGGCTTGGGAGCGGCTGGCTGGGGCGGCGCGATGTCAACCGATGGCTGGATGCGCGGCACAGTCATGGTGTACAACCCTTAACTCTTTTTTAGCTGCACTTCAAGCTTTGTTCCGCGTGTGAGTGTGTAAGCCGCAGGGCACCTTTCTTCCGCAAGTCGAATGAGCGTTCTAAGAGCTTCTTCACTTTCGCCCTCTATTTTCAAATCGACCAAGATCGTCACTTTTTCGATTATCGGCGCGTCTTCCAACCCAAAAACGCGCGACATGTTCATGTCCGCGGTTATGTCGAGCTTGAGTCTGTCAATCTTTTTTCCTTCTAATGTGGCCACTGTGACGAGTGTCGAAGCAAAGCAAGACGCGATACCAAACAGGCAGTAAGGAATAGGAGCTGGCGCAAGCGCGCTTCCTCCTTGAGGCACTGGCAAATCCGCAAAAAGCGTGTACTCTCCTTTTTCGGTTTTTATGATAGACTTGAACTGGGGCTTTGTGGGGTCGCTTGTGTTCCACTCGCCGCTAACGGTTTGCTTGGTTCTTCGTAGACTAGGGTCTTTGCTTAGTTTCTCAATGGTTTCTCTTAGTTTCTCCAAATTTATGTTGTTCATGAAAGTGTTTTGACTTTTTGCGTATTTAAGGTTTGAGTAAAGTTTTTTTAAGTGATTTGGCTTATCGCATTGCTAAAGTTCGCTACTTTGGACGACGCCAATTTACTGGGTATCACAGTTTTGTAGTTGAAACCCTTAAGCTTATTTTGTTATTTTCACGAATCTTGCGCCTTTTTCAATCACCTAAACCCAACTAAGCGTTACTTGAAATAAGCACTTATGTGTTGCTTGTAACAAGCAAAATCTAAGCTATTAAGTGGTTTCGTTATGGGACCTTCGCTTTTACAAAGTAGAACACGTTATCGAGCAACTTTTAAGTTATGTGTTGAATTGCCATCGGTTAATATTCATCACCCATACTCGCAAGCTCAAGTTTGAACACCCTTAAACCACACTTTATAACCAAGCTTGTAAGCTTTTTGTCAAATGAAGTAATCTCTGTTTTAACATTTTTGGCAACACTTGGTGAATAATTGATAAGCGCGCAATCTTGGTGTGGAAGTTTTTTATCCGCAGATCATCCAGACACAATTTGTGTATGGTACATTTATTACACAGCTGCAAATAAAGTTTGGTAGAGTCAGCCTTGACTGTGGGGATAATAGTAAAGTACCGAATCAGCGGTGAGCAAGAGCGGGCTATTCTCGTTGCCGACAGGATGATTTCTTGGGGCGCCATAGGTGTTGAGTACAACGTTTCAAAACTTGAGAAAGTCAGAGATGACAGCCTTAAGATTGCTGGGGTTGCGGCTGGAAGCGAGGCACTGATCGAAGAATTCTTTGACAAACTTAGGGCTAAATGTGAAAACGCAAAGTGTTTCGATGATGTAAAGCAAATTGTCTCTGATTGTGTTTCTGGAATAATAGTCGATAAGATCACAGACGCGGTGCTAAAGCCAATGGGTATGGACGCGGCGAGGTTTCTTGACTTAACGGAGAGGAATCCTACTCATCAGTTCGTAGGAGAGGCGATGACTATCAGACAAAATTTATCCAATAGTCTACACGTGGTTCTGGCGGTACGGGAGGGTGATTCGCTCAAACTCATCTTACAGCAACCCACGTTTTCCTACACTCCATATTCCTCCCCAGAGATATCTGAGCTTTCCAAGCTTGGCTTCGCGACCGTGGGAACAGGCTCCGATTCCGCCTGGTGGACGCTTGTGCATATGGGTTACGACCCAGCGGACGATATTAAGATTAATTTGACCAAAGCTTTGCTTGCGAAAATTCAGGCGGAAGAATCTCACGGGGTGGGTAAAAACACCGATATAATGATTCTGGATAATAAGGGTATCCGCGGTATCCCGAACCAGCAGAGCCTTGTCGACACCGCAAGAAGGGTCTATGATAAACTCATCAAATCACAGAAAGAGATAATTCGTAAGGCATATCAACAGGTGTCGATAAGTGATTGATACGGAGAGTATGAACGCGCGTAAAAGATCAACGGGACCTGTGACATATTATCCACTTTTCCATCCTGCGATGGTGGACAAGCGGGCGATAGAGGAGCTTAAAAAGGATTTTCTTAGAAAGTTTGAGTCGGATAAACGTTCTGTGGACTCAAAAGAAAAGAGATAAGAGCGGTAAGCATTCCTTGACACTTTGAAAACTCTCGAGGATACGTGAAGGAATAAAGTGTATTAGTATTTGTTTAGTATGAGCATTATTTCGTGTCTCTGAACGCACTGATTATATCGCAAGCCAGATGTTTATTTCAAGCCCGTCGTGGTGCACTGAGTGCTTCTCAATCCCCAGCTTGCCGTCTTCCTATAGCCTACATCGCTTGTTACGTCTAAGCTAGCCCAAGCATTGGTTTATCAAAACTCCTCTTCGCCTATAAACTTCAAAATTTGTGTTGAAGTTTTGTTTGAGTGTCCACCTCTGTTTGCCACAATCCTTAGAGCTACAAGCGTTATTGTTAGAACTTAATGAAAATGCGGAGTCTATATGGTAGTTTTCGAGTGTCTTCAGCTCGATTACAAGAACGTCGATTTCCTTACTGCTTTCGCATTTGTCGCTTGTGACAAGTCACCTTCTTAGTGGGCCTAGTACAGCTCAACTATGTGGTCACACATCTCCAGTTGGTTCACTAGTGCATTATAAGCCTGCGAAAGAGTTTTTTGTGTTGTTGCAGAACAGCCCGTTGTTCAAAGTGACCAAGGAGTCAACACAACTTCTCAAAGGGCGAAGTGGTTCTGAAACCTTTTCGAATCACAGGCTTTGCGGTAGCAAGAGCCTTATATCAGTGCAGATAACTGGTATCTAGACACCTTCCAGCCTTGAAGTCTGAGTTTTGTGCGGCTCGTAAGACGCTAAACTGGTTGTCTCATGTGCGCATCAACCGCAACTTGTCGTTACACACTACCACAGTTAACCACGATGACCCAGTGCTCTCGAAGTCCAAGTTCGGTTTTTTGTCTCAATCATACGACTTACGCTAGGTCTTAAAGAAGCTATCTAAGGCTTAAAAAGCGTTGAGCAAAACCTTGGGCTCAAACCTTTTTGTAATTGAAGAACGGAATATGTGGTGGGCATTATGCGTCATCATTTAGCCTTGTGGCTGCAGTGCTTATCCGCACAGCATCACACGCTCATCGTAAAACATTATTAAATGTAATAACAACTTAGAGTGTGCAAAGAAAACTCTTTTTTGCTTTAATTCCGATAGCGCTTTTTTTGCTTTACCTTTTTCTTTCTTTCCATGAGGTGGTTTTGTTTAACGCTGGTGAAACTCTCGTGGTCCATCATAGTGCGTGCGTTTCAAAGAAGTTTTACGCGCCAAGACAGGGCGTTCTCACAGGAACGTACTACGCAAACTCCTCGATCACCCTTTTTGTCGCCGAAAATGCAAGCTTTGTGTACACGCTTGGGCCACAAAGCTCTGCTACCTTTTCTTTCAGTTTGAAAAAGGGTGGCTACACGCTTTTCGTTTGCAACGAGGGAAAGAGCACGGCAAGCCTAGGAGTCGTCGACCCGATCGCTTTTAGGTACAACAGTTTTTATAGAGGCTTCTGATTTTTTGAGTGTGTCTTTCAAACTCGCAGACGTTGTTCTTTTAGACGGCTCGACTGTGAGAGTCAGGATAGCCACAAAAGAAGACGCGCCTTTGATTCTGGATTTTTTAAACTCGCTCTCACAGGAAACTCTTTACAAAAGGTTTCTTGGGTTTTCTAAGCCAAACGCTGACGCTCTTTTACCAGAAAACGATGGACGAGCGCTCATCGCGCTACGCGAAGGTAAGGTGATAGCACACGCGATGTACAGAAAGCTTGATACAAAAGCGGAAGTGGGCGTTGTCGTCGCCGACAGCGAACAGCGAAAGGGTCTTGGAACGATTCTCGTTGGAATGATCACAGAACTCGCTTACAGGGATGGAATACAAGAGGTTGAGGCGCTGGTTTTACCAGAAAACGTCATAATGTTACAGCTTCTCAAAAACTTGGGTTTTCCGTATACGGTTGACGTAAAGCCTGGTTTGATCGTCGTGCGCTATCCGACAAGCAAGCTTCCTGAGGCGCTTGAGGCGTTCGACAAAAGAGAGGTGATTGCGGTGAGGCGAGCGATAAAAAAGTTTCTCGAGCCTTCGTCTGTCGCGGTGATAGGCGCCTCGCGATTTAGAGGAACGATTGGCGGTGAACTCTTTTACAACATAATACAGAGTGGGTTTACAGGCGTGTGCTACCCCGTGAACAAAAACGCGAAAGCGGTTCAGTCGGTTCGGGCGTACCCCTCGATAAAGCACATCCAAGAAGAAGTTGAGCTTGCGATAATAGCGGTGCCCGCGCAAGACGTTACACACGTTGTGCGCGAGTGCATCGAAAAAGGAGTAAGGGCGTTCGTGGTGATATCGTCAGGTTTTGCGGAAATCGGAGAAGAGGGCAGGGCGCTTCAAGAAGAGCTTCTCAAGACTTGTAGAGATGCTGGTGCAAGACTTATTGGTCCAAACTGCATGGGAATTGTGAACACACACCCAAAAGTGAGTCTCAATGCGCAGTTTTCACCGCAAAAACCGCTACAAGGCTCTTTGGGCTTCCTTTCTCAGTCTGGCGCGCTCGGAATAAGCGTAATGGACTACGCCACAAAGCTTGGGTTGGGCGTGTCAAGCTTTGTTTCTGTGGGAAACAAGGCGGACATTTCTGGTAACGACCTTCTTGAATACTGGGAAGAAGACGAAAACACCAAAGTGATCCTTCTTTACCTCGAATCCTTTGGAAATCCGAGAAAGTTTGCGAGAATAGCCCGGCGTGTTTCAAAAACAAAGCCAATTGTTGTGGTCAAGGCGGGTCGCTCACGCGCGGGGGCGCGAGCCGCGCAATCTCACACGGGAGCGATGCTTTCCGCATCCGATGTCACGGTGGACGCGCTTTTCAAGCAGTGTGGGGTGATTCGAACTGACACGCTTTCTCAGATGTTCGATGTCGCCGCCCTTCTTTCGTCTCAGCCACTTCCACGTGGAGATGGCGTCGCGATAATCACAAACGCAGGAGGTGCGGGAATTCTTGCGGCCGACGCTTGCGAAGCAAACTCGCTTTCCGTTCCAGAGCTTTCAAAAACTGTACAGGAAGAGCTAAGGATTTTTCTTCCGAAAATCGCGTCCACGAGAAACCCCGTGGACATGTCCGCCGAAGCGACACCAGAGCACTACTACAAAGCGATCAAAAGCGTGTCCAAAGACCCCTCGGTTCACTCGATTCTTGTGATCTTTGTTCCACCTCTTGTGATAAACAAAGAAGAGGTGGCGCAGAGCATAGTCCAAGCCGCAAGTGAAGTAAAAGGTGTAACCGTTTTGAGTGTGTTTTTGGGAGAAAAGGGAATTCCTGAGCTTTTGAAATCAAAAGAAACGAGCGTTCCTTCTTACGCGTTTCCCGAAGACGCGGTTTTTGCGCTTTCAAAAGTGGTTCAGTACGCAAAGTGGAAAGACTTACCACCTTCTCCTTTTGTTAGCCCACAAGGAACAAAACGAGCACACGCGCTAGCGCTTGTTGCCAACGCGTTAAAGCGTGGCGAAGAGTGGCTTTTCGCAAAAGAGGCGTTTGAGCTTCTTGAGCTTTACGGAATACCCTGTGCGCGCACGTTTTTTGCGAAAACCCCAAAAGAAGCGTTGGAAAGAGCAAGAGAGTTGCAAGCGGAGGTCGCGCTCAAAGCGCTTTCTTCAAAAGTGATTCACAAGTCGGATGTTGGCGCGGTAAAACTTTCCTTAAAAACCAGAAGAGGTCGAGCAGGCAGCGCTTGAGATGGAAGAGCGCTTAAAGAAAATGGGTAGCGCGCCCGAAGGTTTCTTGGTTCAGGAAATGGTAAAGGGCGGAGTTGAACTGCTACTAGGCGTGACGCAAGACCCAACCTTTGGTGCTGTGGTCGCGTGCGGCTTTGGTGGCACTCTCACACAGCTTGTGAAGGACGTTTCAGTAAAGCTCACACCACTCACGCAAAGAGATGTGGACGAACTTATTGAAAGCCTTAAGCTTTATCCAATTCTTACGGGCTATAGAGATGGGGTGCAATACGACACGAAGAGTGTAAAAGACGTGATAGCAAGGATTGGCGCGCTTGTGGAAGAAGTTCCGCAAATTCTTGAAATGGACATCCGCTAATCGTTTTGCCACAAGGTGTGAAGGCCGTGGACGTTAGAATCAAACTCGGAAAAGAGGCAAAGTACGTGCCTCTTGGCGCAAAAAGCGCGCTTTAAAGCGAGTCGAAAAATTGCTTTGACATCCCCGTGAACTCAAGGTACTCATCCACGCCAAAAGCTTGAATAATCCTTTTTGCGTGTTCCAACGCGCTTTTTGCGGTGTCGTTTGAAACGCTCTTCCAGTAAGGAAAAACGAGTATTTCTTCTTGCTGATTGTGTTCGAGCACCGTTGTTACGTAGGTTTTAACCCTTTTTCGGAACAACTCCTCTTTTCCTTGTTTAACAAAGTTTAGAAGGCTAGAAGAAAGAGTGAGAATTAGCTTGTGGTCGGCTTCTAGTTTTTTCAAACTCTCCGAAATCTGCGAGTAAAGGACGGGAAAGAACACTTCGTCTTCCACTTTTGCGTGGCACTCCAAAACAAAGCGGTTTGCCTTTTGAAATAGCTCTTGGCTTTGTGTTTCGAGTAGCTCGTGTAGCCTTATCCTTAAAGCGGCGTGTTCCACCATCAAAAGCTCGGATAGCTCCACGCTTTTTCACATTCTTTGAAAAATATTAGCTTTCCGAGCCTAGAAAGCGCTTTATGTATTCGTAAGCCGATTTGAGCTCGTTCAAAATGTACCCTTTGTAAGGCTCTTTTAAGACGAGTTTTGCGTTTTCTGGATTCGCTTCGCAAAGCCTTCGAAGGGTGTTTTCGGGGTTTGCGAGATAATACTCGATGAGCCCTTGGTAGCGCATTAAAACCCTTTTCGTAAGAGGGGCGAGCTCTTCGTTTTCGAAGTAAAGCTTCTTTAAAGAAGGCGGTAAAAGCGAAACCCTCTCTTTAACCCACATTTCTATCGCTTCTGGCGTCACCGCTCTAAAACCGCCTTCGAGTATTTCGAAAACCCTTTTTTCGTCATCAAGGATCTGCAAAAGAAAGCGCTTTATCTTTTCCGTCACTTTACCACAAGCACCGAACAGGGCGCCTGAGACACAACGCCACTTGACACACTTCCGAGTATGAGCTTTTTAAGGCCACTCAACCCGCGCGTTCCTACGACGATGAGCTCGACCTTTTCTTTTTCGGCAAACTGAACGATCGCGTCGACCACAGAGCTCACTCCATCAACCGAAAAACCCTTTGCGTCAACCCCTTTTTTCCTACACTCTTCGACCGAATCCTCTACGAGCTTTTTCGATGCGTTTTGAGCGTAGTTGTAGTACTCTTGGATTGCGGGTAGTGGAACTGGTGAACCCATCGTGTCACCGTAGTAAACAGGTGGGGGGACCACGTTTATCACGAAAAGCTCAGAGGAAAAAGCCTTTGCGATTTCGATTGCGATATTAAGCGCGCGCTTTGAGTTTTCTGATCCGTCGACTGCAACAAGCACTCTTTTAAAGAGTTTGTCTTCCATGTTAACAGCTTTGCACAAGGAGTATTTTAAGTAGAGCGAATTTGGTAAGCCTAGTGATTCACTTGATAGACCAAAACGGTGGTTAACGCGTAAAATGTTGCGCTTTTACATGACAGCGCTTGATGAAAATTGGTAACTGTGCTTTCTGTGAAATTTTACACTTGATTACTCGTTCGACTTTGGCTTAAGCGTGGTAGATAAAGCGTAAGCGCTTTGAAATGCGGCTTTAAGTTTGAAGGATTGAGCCAAGAACGTTCTTTCCTAGTTCAAGAGTTTGGAAGTGTAGTAGCGGTGCGCGCGCGTCTCGGTAGTACCTTTCAATAGGTAATAAGGTGCTATAACCGTGCGCGCCGGTAATTCTCAGCGCCTTGTCGAGAACCCTTAAACAGCTTTCAGTCACAAAATTTTTCACTTTAAGCAAGTCGGGATAGGAATCTCTCTGAAATGCGTCCACGCCAAACTTGATTACTTGGTTCATCGCCTCTATGTCGCTACTCATTTCCGAGAGTAAAGCTCTCACACCCTCTCTTTGCCCGAGCGCTTGACCAGAAATTGTTCTCGTTTTCACGTGGGTTTTGCAAACCTCGAAAGCGGCTTTTGAAAGCGCTAAGCTGATTGCGGACGCACCTAGCATTCCCAAGTGGCCACCCGAATTTATCGCTCTTACGCCGTCTTGTATCACGTTCTCCTTTGGAACCACGCACTCTCGAAAAACCAGTTCGCCCCAGCCAATTCCTCTCATTCCCATGGACTCAAACCTTTGACCTGTGAGGAATCCGCTAGTTCCCTTTTCCACGATAAAGGCGGACAGGTTTTTGGGAAATTGCTCTTTCGAATCTGCGAGTCGTGCTATCACGATAAAGAGCTCACCCCCGTGCGCCGCGGTGATAAACGACTTTGTGCCGTTAAGCGCGTAACCGTCTTCTTTCTTTGTGGCCACAGTCTCCATACCCGAAATTCCTGCGCCAGTCGTGGTTTCAGTTGCGGCAAGCCCCATGAGCGTTCCCGTTGACACCTTAGAAAGAAACCTCTGTTTTTGCTCTTCGCTACCGCATGTGTAAAGGCTGTGCGCGGCGGCGCAGTGAACCACGTAAAGCCATGCGGTTGACGCGCACGCCTTTGCGAACTCCTGCACCACCTCTACAAAGAGAGAGGCGGGGAGCCCTAACCCGTAAGGCTTTGGCAAAAAGGCAGCGAAGTAACCGTTTTCTGAAAGCTCTCTAAGGTTTTCGCTCGGAAACACCCCTTGTTTGTCCACTCTTTGAGCTCTTTCGGCGAATCTTTTTGAAAGCTCTTTTGCGTTTTTGAGTATAAGCTCTTCTTGTGTAGACATTTGCTAAAAAAAGTGTTTTCGAAAATTTATCGTTTATGGATTGTCGATCGCAATGCAGAGAACAAATAAAGCATATGCAATTAGTGGTAAAATCTCTACGTGGCATTTTTGAACAACCTGAATTAGCAAAACCTTAGTAAGCGCAAAGCTATGACGCTTCCAAAACCTCACGGCGGGTGAGGATAAAAGCGTTCACGCACCTCGCAAATATACTGGAATTTCCCATGGTTTCAACGTCCATCCCATCATTCAGACAGCATCACCCAAAAACTTGTAGCGTTCAGTTAAATATTGAGGCCTCAGGCGCTTTTAAGCCGCTTTTCCAATAAGCGCACGGTTTAGTATCAGAAGCCCTGCGCGTTATATTGTGCGCGCAAAGTGGTAAAGACGACAGCAAGGACGAGCAACACTTCGCCAAAGCGCGATATGATGCAGAAAAAGCGCGTGCTTTAATGCCAGCTTGTCCCAAAACTCATGAATGGGGTCTCTTACCCAAAAACTCAAACTTGGTGTCCGAATAACGGTTCTACACGCTTTCCATCGCTACTAATCCTAAAGCTCTTGTGCTTACACCAACTGAAGATAAAAAATTCCAATACTTCATCTTAGAACATTAGAGACCCCGCCCGTGAGGACGGGGAGTTAACTATAAATACGAAATTAACATTAAGAATATGTAGGGATGTTCCCTGAAAGCAGAAGTTAAAGTAGCAGTACAGGGGAAGATTCTGAACCCTAACAAAGAGAAAAGACATAAACTTAACGTCGTTTTAGAGAAGTATCTAAAAGCTGTGAAATTCTTCGCTTCCTTCGGGATCAAGGATAAGAATCTTCTCCAACAGAGAGCATATAAAGAGGCGAGAAGAAGGTTCGGTCTGTCTTCCACTCCCACGCAGACTGCTAGAGATAAAGCGGTAGAACTGGTTAAGGCTAACGAGGGAAGAGAATTCCACATACGTAAAGTGTCCATACGAGTGAACTACCGCGCATTCAAACTTGTGAGGAGGGACACCAAGCTAACACCTTATTGGTTGTACCTCAAGCTAGACGGTGATGGTGCGTGGTACCCAGTGCAGTTCGGTGAGAGACAAAGAGAGATGATAGATAACGTATTATCAGACCACAGCGAATGGTCTTTACAGCAAGTTGAACTCGTAAAGAGAGACGGAGAGTGGTACGCCTACTTCACTCTTGAAAAGCCCTTCAAGAATTATGAGCCACAGACACCTATAGGAATAGACTTGGGTGAAAAGAACTTAGCTACAGTGGTCGCACTGGTTAACGGTAAACCCACAAAGGGCACCTTCTTCAAAGGGTCGGAGATTAAGGAAGTGAGGCACAAGTACTTCAACATCAGAAAGAAACTGCAGAAAAAGAAAAGGTTGGACGTGGTTAGGAGGCTGAGAGACAAAGAGAGAAGGATCGTGAACCACGAGCTTCACGTTATCTCCAAGAAGATTGTGGAGTACGCTAAACAGTTCCCTTCTCCCGTTATAGTTATGGAGAAGCTCACAGGTATTAGAGAGAACTTCAAGAAGGGTAAGGAGCTTAACAGGAGGTTCCACTCCTTACCGTTTAGAAAACTGGAGAAGATGGTGGAGTACAAGGCTAAGTTGGAGGGTATTAAGGTCAGTCATCTTAATCCTAAGGATACGTCAAAAACATGCCACAGGTGTGGGTATGTTACCCACGTTGAAGGAAGGGAGCTGAGGTGTCCTAATTGTGGTATGGTATACAACCGTGACCTGAACGCATCTATTAACATAGCCCGTGCCTTAACGAGAGGTACGGGTCGGGGGTAAGTAAACACCCCGAAGGGGAAATGAAGGTGCGTCGTGAAGGCCACTGGAAACCCCAAAGCCCCGTCCGTAAGGGCGGGGTAGTTTACTCGAGATGCGCACACCGTATTCCCAATGCTGAACCAGGTTGATTTTTGATTCTGCGAGCGCTTGCTCCACCGCGGCCAAAAACCCCTCCTTGTTTTCAATCTCGGCACGCACGAACGACCCCTCTTTAGTCTTGTTATACTTAACCAAGCGTCCCTCCTCAACGTGCGCCCCAAACCCTACTTCAATCAGCTCGAGAATCATCAGACCTAGCGCTATGAGGAACGGCTCGTGTGTTCGCGTAAAAATGTCATCTATAAGTGGGGCATACGTTTTTGACTCCAAGAACCAGCTGAACGTGCGCCCAGAATCCCACCTACAAAGCGTGTTCTTCTCGAACAACACTTCCACCCCAGTGTTAGAATCCAACTGGATATTCACACCGCGCCGCGCGAACTCGCTTATCACTAGCCTAAGATCAGTAGGCATGTCCTCCAAGACCTCCCCATACTCCCCCACACACTCGTAGTCCACACCTCGGCCGACTATCCTCCTTATTTCAACGTTATGGCTATACACTAGCTCAACTCTGTAACCCATGCTCTCAAGCAAATTCACTAGATGAGCCTCAGCCACAAGACCGACGTAGTCCTCCCCGTCATGGTTACCATACTTAGAGAAAAAGTCATCAACTATGGCGTACCCAATCTCCGTTCCATTCACCGATACGCTCACGTGGCGCTCATCGAACAAATGCATCGAAACCGAACTATTATACGTAAACAAAGCTATATACTTACGCAAGTGTGCAACCAACACGTATGAACACTCGTAAAACCCGTTACCTCATGTAGCGCGTGTAATAACAACGCGCGTCACATGAACACGCCGTAGTCAGCAGTTTCAAAATAGGTTTATATAGATTTTCGGATTTGAGTGTGTGCACGCGCAGTAGGGTGGTGGCAAAGACCCAAAGACCTCCGCTAGCGAGGGGTACGCGCACACACAGGGGGACTGAGGATGGTCGGCGTTCCCCATGAGGCCTTCCCCGGCGTGTGGGTGGGTGCGTCGAGACAGGGGGAAAGCGGAGTGGGACCAGTGAACCCGTGAGGTTCCTAAATGATGCGCTGAAGCCCAAGCTCTACTATGCGTATGATAGGTACAATGATGCGTACCTATGTACGCCTACGTAGAGTGAAACCCTCTAAAATAACCCCATAACGCGTCTAAAGGCCGAAATCCTTAGAATTAATGAGCTAATGATCAAACGCGCAACCCACTGCACTTAGTGGAACTTGGGTGATCCAGACTGGCGAGCAACTCTTGCGACGTTGGTTTACTTAAGAGGGTTAAGTACTTAATGGGGTTAAGTTTATGCTTTTCTACCTCAATCCGATTTGTTTTAAAAACACAATCCATTTTCACTTGTGTTCAGATGTTTACAAATGCACATATATAAACACACATTTTTTATTATTAAAGAAAAATTTATACGAAGAACCATGATCGCCCAGAAAAGCTGGCTTATTAAGCATCGCTCAACTCTAAAATCAAAAGGATAGCCTTTGGTTTGGTGTGGCTCATTTACGGTTTACTCAAATTTCAGCCTGGCATGCCTTCGGTATTCAGCCAGTTGATAGCACAAGCGGGACAAGGCAAGCCTGCATGGCTTATGCCCTGGTTCAGCTTTTGGTCTAGTCACAGTGAACCCAACCTTCTTTGTTTATCTAGTTGGAACGCTTAAAGTAGTTCTTGCTATCTCCCTCATATTAGGTCTTGCGCGCAAACTCGCTTACATTGGTGGAATGGCGTTTAGCCTCTTGATATGGAGTGTTCCAGAGGGTTTCGGTGGACCTTACGGACCTAGTTCGACGGATATTGGAACTTGGTCATTTACGCTTTTGTGTTCTTGCTTTTACTGATCATTAACGCCACTTACGGTCCAAGTCGTTACAGTGTGGATTATTTGATTGAACGGAAAATTGCATGGTGGAAAAAATTTGCGGAGACAACTTAATTTTTTAACACGCGTTTCAAGCGGTACAAACTAAACCAAGTTCGTGTATTTTAGCGTTAGCGTGCATCACAAATAGTTGTCATGTGTTTTTTGATTGATGCGGATTTTGGAGTAACACTGGGATGCATGCGAATGGAGGTGCACCAAGATACCTTACTAAAACGGTTAGCTTGCATTTGGCGTCGATAGCACTCTAGTAAAATCAAATAACGTGCGCATTTAACCAGTTGTGTCACTCGTATATCAATTTCCTTCAAGGAGTTGTTTTCAAACGCTAAGTTCTTGAATTTTTCATCTCGGATATTGTCCCAATTGCAAACTATTCACTCAGCGAAGAGCTCGCTCTCACAATATCCGTCTTTGTGACTATTCCAACCAATTCACGGTTTACTACTGGAAGTGCGCTTACTTTGTGAACTAACATGAGCTTTGCGGCTTGCGCAAGCTCTTCTTCATTCACCGTTAGGATTTGTCGTGAAGTCGCCAACAGTAAGAAGGTGCAAAAACTCTCTTGGGACGATCACACCACTTTCAAAAACCGTCTCCTTCTTAGTACGCAAAAAAGGCAAAACTCCTATCACTTCTTTGACCGAAAGCACTCCTAGTAATTCATTGTTTTTCACAATCAAATGTGATATTCCCTTATTTTGCATTAAGTAGAGCGCAAAAGATATGGGTTGTGAAGCCTTTACTGTCAAAGCTGGCGTAGACATCCACTCCTTTACCTTAAATCTTTGCCTCATATTTACTGCAAAGAAAGCGCAAATATCCGTCTTTGTGACTATCCAACAACTCTTTCGTTTTCCATAACAACGAGCGAGCTAACTCTTTTTTGGATCATTTTCTTTGATGCCTGCTTTAGCGAAGTAGACGGTGTCACAGTGATAAGAGGCCGACTCATGATTTCGTTCGCCTTTACTTCGCTAAGCTCCCTTCCGCTAGTGTCTTGTAATGCGTAACGCAGAAGATCTTTAACAGAAACAATTCCAACAGCCTTTCCTTCGTTGTTAGTAATCACTATTCTGCTGATTCTTAACTCAAGCAGTCTTGCTCTTAGTTGAAGAAGCGAAGAAGACTCGGGCGCAGTGACCACACCCTTTGTCATTATTTCCTGAATGGACACAAAAGCATAATACGCGCAAGTTTAAAAGCTTATGTTATATCACTTTCAAAACCTCAACTTTGACGAGCGGGAATTCTAAGCGCTCTACGTTTCGTCTTATTCTGGTTATAAAGGAAAATGTTCCCAACCCAAGATGGAATATAGAAAAAATACACGATGAGTTATCCGTAAAATTGAGGGAGGAATTTCAAGTACTTCCATTGTTATATGGATGTCTTAGTAACAAGGGATGGTTTAACAACCCAAGAAGGGTAGGTTTCCCAGAGTTTATTAGCCAACTGTTTGGTTAACTCCTAGTTATACTCTATAGACTTAGAGAGGATGATAGTTAGGATAGCAGGTGTTGGTGAGTCAAAGATTTTAGGCCGTTCTAGGAATCTTAAGGAATGCTTAACACAAAATATGAAGGAGACGAAGTTAGCATTAAGAATGGTAAGGCTTTGCTCAAAGTGGTATAAGCCAAGAGAGTACATCGAGCCTAAATCAAGTGTTGCTGTAGACATTAACATGAATTTGGTAAGGACGATAATTGTTAGGATTTTCACTAGGTTACAAGGAGGTTCATCATTGAAGTCATTATCTGAAAACCTTCATAAAAAGCACTCAAAGAGAAAGGGTCAAACAACTACATATAGGCGAGGATTTAGTACTTCAAAGGCTAAGAGAATAGCAGTGGATTTTGCAAGGCAGGAAAATGTGTTGTTGAGATTACTGAGAGTATGGGTGCTAACGTTATAAACTTTCCAAAACCTCGTCCAAGCGGGGATTGCGAAAGCCGCGCAAAACCACACCGCGAAGCGCGCGGAAGCGTGTGGAAACCAGAACCAGCGTAACCCTGTAATGGAGATCTTGGTGGAAGAAGCAGGAAGCTCCCTCTTTTAAGAGGGGGTGGCTCACCAAGTTAGAAAATCTGAATTGATTAAGAATATGGGCGAACTACCGAAGGGAGTTTCACGACACACTCTATCTCATACAATATCGTAGGATTCAGTATTGGATAGAATGGCAATCAAGAGAAGTACGTTGATCCCAAGTATTCTTCAGTAAAATGTCCTAAGAAGTGAGAGCAAAGAATGAGGGAAGTTTCACATCGTTTTCATGTTCTTGCGGTTATTAGAATGATCTAACGTTATTGCTAATATTAATGGGAGGGGCCTCTGACCCTCTCGACTCTCAGATGAGAGATGTATCCCCGAATCGATGAGGGGAACCCCGCCCTTAAGAGTTGGGGAGATGGTTAGGTACTGGTAAGGCGAAACCTGTCCGTGGGGACACGTTAGTTCACATCCGCTTCCCTAGATACATTTATGAGCAAGGAAACAATGGTTCACACTCAGGCGACACATTTGGCAAGAAGCTGAGCTAAAGCACCTCTACGTACGGCTTGGAAACATAGTTAAAATTTGAGGCGTTAGGTGTTAGAACCCGAGGTCTTGTAGCCTAGCGACCTTCACATCATGCGCCGCCTCTAAGAGTTTGTGGTCCTCGGTGACGAGGGTGAGCTTTGATTTGCGCGCGCTGTAGAGGTAGGCGGCATCATAGTAGCTAAGCTTTGAATTGCGCGCCACCTCATACACCCCCTCAAAGTCATCGGTGGTTATCCCAACGCGAGGGATGCTACTCAGAACAATCCTTGCGTAGCGCACAAGTGACCTTGCTTCATTCTCTTTGAGTAGCCCGCGTAGTGACCCCTCCTTCCACAGGGTGTTGCCCACCTCATAAAGTGTGAGGTCGAGCACCCTGATCTGCTCTCTGAGCCTCAGGAAGGAGTCTTCATCCACCCTCTTAACCAGAAGGATAAGGGAGCTAGCGTCAAAGAGGTAGCGCATAACCCTTTCGCGCTCTTATTCTTCATCTCTTGTTTCACGTATAGCCAGAACAATCTCTTCGTCTGGTATCTTTTTGAGAATCTCCTTCATGTTTCTGAGTGCCGCTCTGAGTTCTTCCACCTCCCTCCTCTTCACTTCTTCCTCAAGCGCTCTCCTCACAACTTCACTCACATTAATACCATACCGCTTAACCTTCTCCCTGAGCTCCCGACTAACCCTAACGGACACGATGTAGGTCATACATAAATCGTAAGACAATTTAAGTATATAAATTCTTTGTATGACAATATTATGAGAGCAGATTGGGAGAGGGGACTTCTTAGCTGAACATGAACTCAGGTTTGTGGCCAAACGGCTATGTCAAAATGAGCAAAACACTCTTCACACCCATTTTTTACCAAAATAAAACGAAACGTAGGCATTCACGTAGTTATTCACTAAGGCTAGAAGGAGTCCAACGGAGCGATCCTTATTGAAGCTTCTGCACTGATCGCTTTTTATCCCATGACCAACGAATGATTTCTTGGAAAACTAATAAATATGAGGGGCTATCCATCCACGCACAAGCAAAGCTTTCCGCCCCCTCTTTTGCAAATGATCGAATAAAGTAACTATATAAATTAATACACTTCACTAATTTGAAACTTAGTTCGCCAAGTAGTTCAGGAGTTTTATTAACTGTTGCTGTGCGACGTATTCTCGTACCCAAGTTATATATATTATGTACTTATAATCATAGACCGCGGTTAAGCTATTACCATCGAAAAAGTAGAGGTATCCTTTGTATTTTTGTAGTTTTATCGGAGGTGGAATGGTATTTAGACCTTGAATAAAGAGGTGAGCTTCAGCGTTACTCACCCTGAGTGCGACGATTGTTAGTGTTGCGGTGCTGTTCACTTGTTTAAAATACTCTATAAAACCGCCTTTATCGGCTATCCCTGGACCAAAATCCTGCAAGCCTCCTATTTCGCCTTTATAGTTTGGAGGAATGGTTTGAACACCACCATTAAAATATGTAATTCGGATCGAACCGTTTGCTAGAACTGAAAACGTAAACGATTCATCGTTCTCGCTAAGCCAAGTACCCCCCAAAGTCGAATCCACCTGTTTGACGCCGATTGGTTGTGGATGAGAAGGATGTGTGAGAAAAACAGCAATGATGCCAAGAACAACTAAGGCAAAAATGGTGAAAGCCACAGCGAGTTTCTTCGTCTTTATCACCTATGCTTGGCTGACATAAGCTGGAACCGCTTCGCTTGGTATCGCAGAAGGTGCGTTAGGGGCATTAAAAAGCTCAAGCTCGCTGTAAACTGTGTTGTTGGGTATAGGATTACTACCGGAGTAGCCCGCAGGGTGACCCAAGGAGTACTCCCCCATTAGTCTGTGTGTTGACAAGGTAGAAGGCTATATCTATAGCTGTACCGCTCCCGAATCCACACTCCGTTGCGCTCACCCATCCCTGTGCTGGAACCTTAAACACAAAGGCGCCTACCCACACATCTTGAGTGTTCACAAAACCTATATCGACTTCAGTGGTCCCAGAGGGATACGGATTGTTATTCGTAAGAGGGCCTGAGTTGTATTCTGGACCAATATAAGTGGGCCAGAACGCATCACCAAAGTAATATTCTTCAAAACCAGGTGATGAACCAGAGCGAAGGATTATGGCATCCTGAGCGCTATCACCATTGTTCACGAACTCGTATATAACTCCGTTTCCTTCATTACAAGTTGTATTGTAAACATACAATATAAGCGAAGAGCTTACTCCACCGCCTATGGTTATCGGGTCGCTACCTACAATAACACTAGCATTGTGAACAATCGTGCCATTATCGAAATACTCTGTGCTCTGTATAGTTTCACCTTTGTGGAAATGCTTCGAAGTGGAAGCCATAACGTTGGGTGTGAACAAGAAAAAACCAAAGCGACCACAATTAGACATTTTATATTCACGTTTTTTTTAAAAAAGTCATTTAAAGCCTACTAAATAATGATTCAAGTAACGATCCTGTCCAATTAAGGTGTGTATATTAGCGGGGTAAGTTTACGGATTACCTGGAAACCATCCCAGCAAAACCGAAGGCTCTACACGGAACTTTATTGTCAATACATTTTGTGGTTTTATTGGTCCAGCGGGTGGCCGCCCTAGTTATCAGGGGTCATCATTAGTTTGGCTGTCGTGATCTATTTACATAGTTTACCTCAACAGAGTGATATAATGGTTCAGAGAGTCAGATAGTTGGGTACATACCTGTAGGGACACCTGTGACGCTTAACTTTATACTCGGTGTGTATAACACTTCCTCAGCTGTCAACACGAGCCTCACGCTTATCGTAAAATACAACCAAGGTCAAACCCAGAGGTTTAGTATACCGTTCGTCGAGTATCCTAAGGCCACTCTCTCGATTGTTGGGGTTACCACACCAACTGTAAGGGTGGGTGACGGGGCGGACTATGTGACTTTAACAGTAAAGAACACGGGGTTGTGCCAGCCCAATTCCTCACATTCACCCTTTTACCCTCAGACGTATTCCAGGTCAGCGTGCCATCAAGCGAGAACCCACTGCTCGCAGTGAGTGCAGTAAACGTCAGTGTAGGCACACATGCCTGGTCAAGAGGCAAACATAACCTACATAATACAAGTCAACTCCAATATCAAACACGGAGTGTATCCCCTCAGCCTCGTGGCCACATGGCATCAGCCAGGGTCCACACAACCATTTATCCAAGAGTTAACGGTACCCATACAGGTTCATCTTTCACCACTAGAGACCCCGTCCGTAAGGGCGGGGAGTTAACTATAAATATGAATAAGATTAAAAAGATTGGGGACGTTCCCTGAAAGCACCAGTCACAAGTGTGGGTATGTTACCCACGTTGAAGGAAGG
>Ga0081474_121555_pt1 | contig 37862 bp, 45 predicted proteins | sample OneHunmetagenome_2_FD_70978 | JGI IMG/M metagenome (GOLD analysis project Ga0081474, IMG submission 70978) | Ferrous microbial mat communities from One Hundred Spring Plain, Yellowstone National Park, USA v2 (version 2) | ecosystem: Environmental > Aquatic > Non-marine Saline and Alkaline >... | reverse complement strand
GTCTCTTCCTGGAGTAATTCCCACCAGTGTTGGAAGACGTAGAAGGGGAACATCAGCTCGTATCTCGTTATGACGTTCTCGTCGTACTTGCTCCAATCCCTCTTGTACTCACTCTTTCCCTTATGCTTACTCTTTCCCATGAGTAATACTCGATGTAATTAGTTATAAATTTTTGTATAATTCTGAAGTGACCCACAAAGCACCTTCGTGGTGGTTTGTGAGATACTTCAATTTTTAGCAGAGACGACGTGAGGTCTACTTTTAATCTTACACTAGATTTTGAATTTAAGAAAACTCATTGGATTCACCGTCTAAGAAAATTGAACAGCCTACAAAGCACCTTCGTGGTTAACCTATTATGAACTGATGGGCCTTGACCTTATCACTCTCAAGGACCACGTAAGCCGCGTGAAGGATGCCCTCCGAGTGCTCACTCCCTGGGTTCAACACCAGGGTTCTTCCTAGTTTATCGAATGCCCTAGACTCATGGATATGACCGTGAAGGCCTATGAGAGGCTGAAACTCCTCTATGACTTTCCTGACGGACGAGGAACCAACGTGAACCATGACTAGTTCTCCTCCTCTTACTACAGGCTTCAAATTGTCGTCCAAAAGTGGAGCTAGATCTAGGTTGGTGTTTAAGGGTGGAGCGTGCACGTTAAATATAGCCTTGTAAGGATCCTTGAGCTTCAAGGCCTCATCCCTCAACCTCCTGTATATCTCATCCTCTGGTAACTCCCTAGGCGTGTTCCAAGGAGTAGGATTGACGTACCCAAAGGAGATCATCTCGTGACCTCCAAGTTCCACTACCAACCCTTCACATCTCCTCATTATTTTGCTCTCGTCGAGTATCTCGAATAGGTACGTTGGATCGTCATTCCCCAAGTTTACGTATAGAGGTATGTTGTAATCCTTCAGCTTCTCCTCTGCTACTCTAACCCATCCTCTGACGACCTCACTCATGGCCGTCCTAAACGCTTCATCTACTTTCCTCTTGTCGTTCTTGAGGTCCTCTAATCCTTTCTTGTCTACAATCACGTAGTAGTTTCCCTCCTTCCTTATGTTATCGACCATCTGTTTCATTCCCTCGGGGCCGTACACTTTGCCGTCTATTTCGTACTTTCCCTCTCCGATCTCCACGACCGGTATTAGGGCCTTACCTGCTATGTCTCCTCCTATGATCAACGCATCTACCTTATACATCTTCCCGGCATTGAGGAACTTCTTAAAAATTACGTCGGATCCGTGAATGTCGGTGGTGAACATGATCTTAAACAAGTTCGAGATTGAGTCCTTGTTTTTCTTAAATAGACCCACAATAACTCTGTTGTGGGTCTTCAATTAAAAGTTGATTCCCGTAAAATCTTATGAAAAGAAGTCTTAGAAATCTTATGAAGGCCCAAACTCCTAAAGGGCTGTGGAGATAAGTTAAAATGGTTTGCGTCAATAGAGTTAACCATGGTTCTAGTGATCCTGGTGAGACACGGCCAAAGCGTCTCCAATATCCAAAAGATTCTGTCCCACGACACCAACAACTACCCTTTGACTGAAGAGGGGAGGGAACAAGCTAAGAGAGCGGCTCATGAGCTCAAGAAGTTGAGGGTGGACAAGATCTTCACCAGCCCAGTCATGAGGGCCTATCAAACGGCTCAATTGATTGGGGATGAGCTAGGACTGGTCCCAATAATAGACGAACGACTGAGGGAGAGGTGGCTTGGAGAATTGAATAACAGGAGGTTCGATCCGAATGATCATTGGAAGTTGAAGATAATGAGGGGACAATTGGAAGTGAGAGATCTGGAACCGTGGGAGAGCTTGAAGAGGAGAATTTTAGAGTTCCTTCAGTCTTTACCGGAAGGTCAAGTGGTGGTTGCCGTAAGTCACTATGACCCCATAAGGGCAGCCTTAGGTCACATCTTGGACTTAGACGACATATCTGCACACGGTATCTCGGTCCCCAATGCTAGCTTCACATTCATAGAGAGAAACTCCAGCAACTTCAAGATCTTGTCAATTGGTTCCCCTGCCATATCACCACAACTGTTATCTAAACTCAATAGATATGTTATTAAGGCGAAGTAAATTGGTTATAAATTCTCTTCTTTCACGGTTTATACTATCTAGGATAGCGGTATTAGGTCTTGTAATATTTCGTTCGATGCTCTGATGTATGACTTCCGAATTTAATTCGGAAATAAAATGCTTAGAAATAATATGGGATATACAATTTGTTAGTGCAAGACCTTTTGCTGTCTTGGAATAATGGGGTCCCCCGTACACCAGGACAACGTTTCTACAATCTACCTCGTTGACCCCCTCTATCCCTCTTAGTACCGACTCCACGAATCTGTTAACTAATGTCTCATTCCTCCAAATAGTCTCGTCACTACCCACCTCAGCGAAGATCACGGGTACTCCCCGAAGTGTAGGTCCATGGTGGGTTGCCTCAATCTCTATCTCTACTCCTAGGTTCAGTTTCCTTAACTCCCTGAAAATCGAAGTCAGGAGCCTGGGATGTGCTACTCCCAGTTGCCTGGGTTCACCTCCCATGGGAGTCCCTCCTGGGTTTCCCACATGATGTACCGTAAGGGTGGGGATCTTACTGGAACTCTCGTGCCTGGAGAGGACCACGATGACGTCTCCCTTGGAGTAAGTGAAGTCTGTTACGTCCTCTTCCACTTCATCAAAGCCGTAACCAAGCTTCTTTACAGTCTGGCCCACCGGATCCTTCTTTGATACTAAAACTGAGACTTTCATCCGCATTCAACTCGAGAAACTCGCGTTAAAGGTTAACTCGCTGGGGTAAGCCCAAGACCTTTAGAGTCTCTCTTGCCAGATGTGGGGCCAACGCCCATCCGAACCTGAACCCAGTGGCGATTGCCACATTGCTCAAGGGCCTCATCAGTAATGGTCTGCCGTCTGGAGAGACTGCCCTGAAGCCGACCCTCACTTCCCTGACTTCCAGTGTAACTCTCAAGTACTTCTTGAACACTTGGACTGTTCTCTCTACCTGGCTATTATTTACGGATGGATCTGAGGACTCCTGCGAGTCCCCGTTCAAGAGTGCAGATTCAGGCCCTTCCACCCCCAACCTGTCCTCTAGCATGAGGATGTTCCTCATTCCGAGCTTGCCTGCTTCCACCACGTGCCCCTTAAGCGGGCGAACATTGATCCCGAAGTTCCCAAGCAGGTTCAAGGGATCGTGCCCCAACGTCAAGATAACGTGACTCCCCCAGATCCTCCCGCGGTCGGTTTTAACGCCTGAAACTACTCCCTCTTCCCTTAGCAACCCCACAACCCTTGCCCTAACGAACTTCCCGTCTATCCTCTCCATGAGCGCGTTAAGGAAATCGTCTCCTTGTATAAATAGACCTTCCCCCACGAGCTCCCCGTCGTGACCTCTGAGGAGGGGCTCCAACTTCCCAACCTCTTGAGAATCAAGGGTCTCCCCTCCCCTCGGGGGAACCCTTATGACGGCCTTGAGAGAACAATGAACCTTGAATTTCTCGCACATTATCCCATAGTACTTCATGGAGGACTCACATTCCCCTCTCAAGTCACCGCACAGGTTCGGAATAACGGTCCACAGACTATTATGGGAGTTCGTCCTTCCTTTGCCCATATCCACGAGAGTCACTGGGCCTCCGTACAGGTAGGCCGTCAAAAGACCTGTTATCCCTGCTCCCACTATCACTGGGTTGTCCATGATACATTATTTTTGTTTCACCAATATAAACTTTTTAAACTCTGTTGAGTTAATGTGAGATATGAGCACAGAAAGGGATCCAGAACTAGAGGCTCTCCTAAGGAAAAAAATTAAACAGATGATGAGCGAAAACAGGAACATGGAGAAGGGAGGAGAAGTCGTACACCTGGACTCTGAGAACTTTGATAGCTTCCTGAGGGAGCATAAGATCGCTGTCGTTGACTTCTGGGCCGAGTGGTGCGCCCCATGTTTCATCCTCTCTCCAGTCATCGAAGAACTAGCCAAGGATTACCCTCAGGTTGGTTTCGGGAAGGTTAACTCAGATCAGAACCCCCAGATAGCAGGCAGATACGGAGTGATGAGCCTCCCCACGGTCATCTTCTTCCGTGACGGAGAACCAGTAGATGAGGTAATAGGAGCAGTACCAAGGGAGGAGATAGAGATAAGGCTGAAATCTTTGCTGGGCGAGTGAAATGAAGGCACTCCTCATAGGCGTTGACGGACTGAGTTATACTAGCTTCATGAAGTGTAACCCTAGATTCCTCATGAGTCTGTTCGGGAGTACCTTCCGTGGCGTGGTAGTGAATAGGAGACCTCAGACCCACGAGAGTTCTTGGCTCTCAGTACTGGGAATGGACTACTCTGGAAAGCCGAATGAGGGAGTTCCTGAACTGGCTAAGGCCACCGGGGCGACGTTAGTGAACGTGCCTATTTCTGACCCTACCACTGGGATAGTGAGTTTAAAGATTCATGAAGTTCGACTGGAGGACGAGCTCAACCAAGTGACTGAAGCCGTACTGGAGTCCCTAAACAGGGGGCCGGTCATAGCTGGTATAGTGGGCCTGGACGTGGAACTGCACAGGGGTTCTTTAGATAAGTGTAAAGCCTACTCCATGGTCGATTCTGCCCTGAGGAAAATGGTCAACGCAGCTGACGAGTTCATCGTGTTCTCCCCCTTCGGGGAACCCAAGGCTCCGTCAGAATCTGAACACGAGGAATACGGAATCTATCTCTCCACGGTACCTAGGCCCTCCGAGCACGAGACCGTCAAGCTTCCAGAAATAGGTCTGCTGTTCAGGAAGCTCGTCGGCTGAATCCTTTCCCGCATGAGTGTACACGTTTTCTCGAAGGTTCGGGGTTGGAAGGCCTACGTGAGGATGTGAACGGATAGTCCTCGCGGTTTAAATATACGTCACGGGCACTGATTCAATGACGGTCACGGAATTGTAAGTGTAACCGAGACCCCTAGGTTGAAGCCAAGGTTGATGATGTAAGTCTCTGCCCAGTAGGCTGTCCTTACGGGTAACAAGTGTCCCACACCCTCAGGGTCTTACACCAACAGTTCCTGTGGGCTCCGCCCTCCAACTGGAAATTCCATGAGCAGTCGGAGCGGACTGGTAGTGCCTCTTCTGTCAATAATCGGATGGAGGCAAGGTGGAGCCACGAAGCAGAGAGCCTCGTGCGTGGTTAAGGCAGTCCACCAAGAGTCCTGAAGAGTCGTAAGCGGAACCCTTTTTACTTCAAGGGTTTCATCGCCCTCTCTTTCCCAGAACATTCAGGGAGCATACAGTTCTCAGCGTATTGTCCTTAGATCTTTTCCTCTATACCGTTGAGCGTCAATTACCTCTCACCGATCTCCCTGTTGTAGAAGGGGTATAGGGCCAATATCACGGCATCCTTGTATAACCTCCTCCTATCGATAACCTTGGAGAGAATCCCAACTGCTCCCTTATGATATTTGGAGCCAACTCTGCCGTAAACCAGGTCCGTAGCCTCTCCCAGTTCCTTACCTTCAAATAGTTTTGAAGCTAAGGAAGGAGGCAGGACGAACCAGGGAGAAGTGGAGAAGTTCTCTGTGCCGTCCCTCCCTACCGCGTATATCACAGCGAAGGCCAGCACTCTGTTCCTCTCTACACATACCCCTCCCTCTATGCCCACTCCTACGTCGCAACCTTCCTGGAGGGACTTCAAGGCCCTGTTTCTAGCTCCAGAGTAGGTCTCGTGACACCACGGTTGTGGTGACACTTCCGAGTCCACACTCAGAGTCTTAACCTCAGCGTTGGGTAAAACCTCCATCAGGGCCTCTCTCACTGCCTCCACCTTTACCCCGTTTGTTGAACCAACACAAACCAACATTTTTTACTCCCCTTGCCAGTTCGTTATCCATGGTCACAATTAAGATTGGTGCACTGGCAGATTCAGGTGACCTCTACCCTTTCATTCCCATGATGGAGGGTTGGGTGAGGGAGGAGGGTCTTAACCTGGAGTTCGAGGTGATACCAACAGTTCAGGACGTAAATATGAAGGTACTATCCAAGGAAGTTCACGTTTCTGTACCCTCAGCCGCCATGTACCCTTACATTCAGGACGATTACTTTATCCTAGGTAACGCCGTCGCCACTGCCATAGATGGAATAACGGGGATGCCCATCCTCTCAGCTACCAAGATTGGAATAGAGGATGTGAAGAACTCGGTCCTGATAGTCCACGGCCCCAACACCACTGCCTTCACCCTGTATCGTCTCCTCATAGGAAAATACAAGAGGTTAGTCATCATACCTAGAGTTCTTGACGAGATCAAGGCATTGGGGAAACAGGGCGACGTATTGGTGGCAGTTCACGAGATAAAGATGATGTACGCCCTGAAGAAGCTGGGTGTAACGCCTAACGTGGTGACGAGTATGTGGGATATGTGGCGTGATCGGTCTGGAGGTTCTCCTATGCCCATGGGTATGGTGGTGATATCCAAGGAGTTAGGGAGAGATGTGGCAGTGAAGTTCAGACAGCTGTATGAGAGGAGCAAGAAGTTCGCGGAGAAGAACTTAGAGAGGGTTATACCCAGAGACCTTGAGATAATGAGCGAGTCTCAGGGAGTTACCATGGATAGGGAGGTGGTGGAGAAGACCATTTGGGCTGACATTCAGGAGTATAATGTCCCAGAAGATCAGGTAATGAAAGGCTTACGGACCTTCTACAACATGACGTTCGAGAGGGGTGTCCTTCCCAAGGTTAAATCCTTGGACGTCGTATAATCAAACTCTCCTGACATACTTGAAGGATCTTGGAGCGAACAATATCTTCACTTGATCCCTGACTTCCTCTAGGGCCTCCGCCACTTCTCTCAAGTGGGCCTCCGGCATGAACAGCTCTATGAGATAAAATGTAGCCTCGTCTCCTCTCAGGTGGGCTACAAATCTTATGAACGGAAAATATTGAAAGGCTTCTTTCACTTCTGGATTTAACGTTATCACATCCAGAAGGAACTCCCGGCTTCCGTAATCCACAACGTAACATTGGATCAGGCCTTTACTGTTCGCCTCCCTCAGTACATCAGTCATAGACTTGGGAGACCTCAGGGTAGAAAAATCGATTGGTTCAACTTCTCCCTCATATTGGAAATCATGGACAAGGGGAGTAGCCTTGATGGAACCGTCATAGTTCCATGTGTCTGTATCGTAGTCATAGGTCTCTGGGATGCCAGAAAAGTTCTCGAAGCGTACTACCTCTACGCCCTCCTTGTCAAACAGAAAGGAGAGGTCGGTCTTTACGCTTTTCCTAGTGTAAATTCTAGAGCTAAACTTCAGTTTCATGAACCTATTGGCTGGAATGGGGGTGAAAGACAAACCCTTGATCCTGGACAGGAGGGACAAGATCTCGTCCTGCTTCAACTTGGTGAGCTCACTCAACAGAGGTATGTCCGGGCCCACTCTTCTCATTAATCGTATTAGCTCTGGGAACTCCAACTCCCCTCACCTCCTTCTTCAGCCTATCAACCTTTGTCGGGACTGCCCTGACGTCTATCACGGCCACGCCATCGAAGGTTTGGACTATCCTTTCGGCCTTTTTCTTCTCCTTGTAGACTTTAGATAGCGGAGTTTCGGAAGGCATCCTTACTATCACATGGATCATATAAAATGATCCCAGCCTCCTCACATACACCCTCGCTACGTTGAACCCATAGCTGGAGAGTATCGTCTCAATCCTCTCCGCCAGGGGACTATTACAATTCGCTCCGACTAGGGAGAGGATAGCCTCCTTGACCTCTCTGGCGGTGTCTACGAGTATAAATCCGACTATGGTAGTTACTATGGCTATTGTTAGGAAATAGTTCCCGACAATGATTCCAACCCCACTAAGGACCTCCAGGACAACGTCGAGCTTGCTGTGTAGCATGTCGGCTCGAACTAGCTGGAGCCAGTTGTACCTTCGCTCTAAAAGATATATCCCCAACGTGACAAGACCTCCCGCCCAGGCCAAGGACGAGAGCCACGACGGTGTGCTAGCCTCTCGGCTAAAGCTCTGCAAGAGAACGGAGACGGAAAGGAGGAGTATTAGAGCAGACACCATGAGCATAGCCAGGCTCTCCAGGTTATAGAGACCTAGCGGGAACCTTTTCGTTCTCCTGTAGATTACCTTGAGTAATACGGAGAATAGAAAAGCTGTCGAGGAGTCTATGAACCCATGATAGGCGTCCGCAAGAAGTATATAAGACGAGAACAGGTTACCGTAAATGATCTCTAAGATGGAGAGGGGTAAAAGCACTATCCCTGAGTAAAGGAACACTCTGGAGGCGGAGTTTAGCTTTTCCGTCGGGATCAAGCCACATCACCACTCCATCCCTACCCATGTATAATTAGAGCGGATATTAATAAATGGAAAGGTGGGATGGGAACGGTCTATTCGGTCGACTATGTTAGCAGTGTACAGGTTCAATCGAGAAGCTCATCGCGAGATCTCCGAGCTTCGTAGACCGCTTTTTGCAGCACCAGGTATGGAATTTTCTCTTGGATACGGGCCTTAGGTGAGGTGAAATCTAATAACCACTGTTACGGTCTGTTTACTCTTCGGGATTTGAGAAACCTAATTTTAGATTGGAGCTCTCACCTCGAGTCTGCTATGGTTAACGTAGTTAGTAGCGTTTTTATAAAAACAATAAAAGTAACTTTTATAACCTCACGGAGAGACCCATATTCATGGCCGAGAAGAAAGAGATAAACGGTCTCCTAGATCTTATAAAGGCACTCTTTGCGGACGACAACTGGTACTTAGGGGGTTTCATCATAGCTCTAATACTCTTCATCATCTACAATGTAATAGCCTTCACACCACATTGACCTTCCTCTATTAAACAAATCTACAATGGTTTTATAAAGTGTTGAAATGTACATAATTATGGATAAGAGTTGCCAAGGATTAACATAGCGGCTGACAGTGACCTAATCAGGGAGCTGGAAAAGGAGGCTAAATCCAAAGGTTACACAATATACTCTCTGACGAACTTGGCCTTGAAGGCCATGTTGGAGATGATAAGGAGTGGAGAGGACTCCACGAAGCTCCAAGACCTAGTGGAGCTACACAAGATATTCAAGGACTTGGACGTGATACCCATAACCTCCTGGTATATAGAGAGCCTGGCCAAGCTGGCATACGAAAAAGATCAGAAGGCCTTTCAGACCATATGCGAAGGGGCAGGCCAGCAATTGGCCTCATACCTGAAGTCCAGGGCCTCTAGCCTTGAAGAGCTTCTGGTAGTTTACGAGGGAGTGAAGTCTGCACTCCCGATCAAAGACATGAAGATCAAGAGAGTAGACGACGATATGGTAGAGCTGAGGCTGACCGGTACTGGGTTCAGCCTTGAGTCTACGTTCTGTGCCTCCATGGTCCTAAAGAAGATCCTGGAGAGCTACGACTTTGAGACCGTCGAGCTGGTCCCCTCTCCGGGCGGAATAATATACGCCAAGGCTAAGTATCAGCCCAAATGACTCAGAGAACACCCACAGAGTAGCCTGCAGATGACGTTCTGAGTCTCTAAGACGTGTTCACTTATGGATACCGTTTCCCTAGCTAGTAACGTCACCTCCTCTGAAAACTCTCCATGAGGAAAGGCCCCTACTCCGAGGAACGCTTTCTCACCGCATAGCGTCCTCACGCCTCTCCTCTCTCCCTCCTCATGGAGGAGAACTAGTCCTCTCTCCTCCACTAGTTCTTTCAAGCTCATGTCAAGCAACTCCATGAGCGGATTACCCCGAGGGGGAACTCTTCCCTCGACCAACAGTTGTTCCATCAGCCCTACAAATCTAAGGTAGTTTTTTGGGGGTCTCATCCTCCTGTCTACCCTTATTATTTTCGACTCCAACGTGTGGATGTAGAGGTCACCCCTGAAGCTCGGTTCGCTGAGTAGGAGAACGAGGGATGAATGGAGTATATCTGGCCTACCTCTCTTCTCCCTGTTTGGTAAGTAAGTCATGGCGTGGTAGTGAAGGGACTTGTCTAGTAAGGTTCTCCCTGGATCCTTTCCGAACCTCTCACTGTTCTTAATCACGCTTGGGTGATTCCTTATGGAATCGGGCACCAGTTCTAGGGACGCATCTAACAGTATTATATCCATGGTTCTTTATTTCTACTCGAGCCAAGAAAGTTATGAATTTTATGAACAGGAGGGCAGTCCTCAGGAGATCCATGGAACTCATAGATAGGGCGGTCAGGTTAGCTAATGAAGGTGATCTTTACCTGGCGAGGGCTTACGTGAAACTAGCCGTAGAGTACTCCAGGAAAGCTCAGGTGAAGTTGCCGAGGAAGTACAAGGGAATGTTCTGCAGAAGGTGTTTCGCACCACTCATTCCTGGGATTACCGAGAGGAGGAGGATTAAATCAAAGATTTTAGTAAGGACATGTCTATTGTGTGGATGGGTGAGAAGATACGACACGAAGAACGTGGAGAAGCTTAGACGAAGTTCGATCTCAGGGGGCGGAGGTGAGGATAGGGAAGAAAGGGGTAACAGAGGAACTGAAGAGTGAGATAGCCAGACACCTGAAGGATCACGGTCTAGTTAAGGTTAAGATCCTGGACAAGACCTTGGACAGGGAAGAAGTGGCCCGTAAGGTTGCTGGAGAGGTAGGGGGAGAACTTATAGAGGTGAGGGGAAGAACCTTCATCCTGAAGTCCGTTGATAAGGACTGAAGTGATAACCTGTAGAGGACATCCCAACGTCCTGGCAAAACATAGGAGTACACTTGAGGTTACAACTGAAAATTTCCTCACCTTGAGGGGAGACTGCATAATCTGCGTGGAGGCAGACAAGAGTGCCAGTTCGTTGTCCTCTGAGGTAAAGGAGGTTCTAAGATCGGAGGGATACGGATACTTGTTAGTGTCTACGCAGAACTTCACCGAGCTGGTCAAGGGCAGGGGGAGTGCCGGACTGACCATGACTTCGACGGTAAAGATGATCGTGAGGAAGTCCTCGTTCATCTCGGACGCCACGATTCTAATAAAGGCCGACAAGTCCGCTGGTGATCTAAATAGGGATTTGGTGAGGGAACTGAGGGGAGGAGTGGTCAGAGTCTTCTTGGTGGCATCGGATCTCCCTCTTAGCAATGATGAGGTCCTTAGAGTACTCATTGACTCTTTCCCAACCCTCCTGAGGAGGGCCCAGCCTGTAGACGAGTAGTGTGCCTCTAGTCACCCTACAGAGTTCCCCGATGAACCTATCTATCATTGACGGATTGTCCCCTATCACCAGCTTGAACACTGCGTCCCTGAAGGGGAGGAAATTAGCGTCGTAGTGAACCAGGTCCACCGTGAACTTGTTTCCGTTCAACCTGATTGACTTAATAGCCATGATTAATCCGTCTAGGTTGAGGTCACCTGCTACCACGTATGCCCCTCTCTTGGCCATATGGAGGGCAAAGGCCCCGTACCCCGTGAAGGCGTCGAGGACCAAATCTCCTCTATCTACTCTCTCGGACACCTTCATTCTCTCTATTGCCAAGGAGGGATTCACATATACCTTCGAGACGTCTACGAAGAAGGAGATCCGTCCCTCTACGAAGGAGGTGGTCGTCTTTCCCTCTCCTGCTATAGGAATCAACTCCCCCAACCGCAACTCCCCGACTACTCTCCTCTTCAGAAAGACACTCCTCACCCTGGGAACAAGTCTGATTATGGCCTCACCTACACTCCTCGGATCCTCTTTTCCCTTATACGACACTATGGCTATGTCGCCTATCACATAGAACGAGGAAGCTCCAGGTATCACTTCGTTGAGCCTCTTTGTCCTGACCTCCAGGGGATTGCACTCCACCACCTCGAGTTCTTTGGTCGGCTCAGACACTGGAACCAGTAGGAATTCGCCGTCCCTCCTTACCTCGTAACCCCTCAGGTTCTTTATCCTACCCTTCCACTTCTGAAACTCCCTCCTAGGGACCTTTGCACAGAGCGTAAGTGCTCACCTCCGTCACAAACCTTAGTGACAAGGGAAGTTGCCCACAGATTTACCATTGGAGTTGAAGAGTTAAAGTTTCACTCTCCTCAGGCAGGCTCAAGGTAAGCCCTTGAACCGTCGAGTCCTGTCTTGCGTGAAGATGTCCAGCTTTTAATCTTTCAATTGGAAGGAAAAGGGGAGATAGGCTCTATCCTGTTGGGCTGCAAGGAGCGTCACGACCAACTCACGGTAAAGCTAGGTGAGCGCTGGAAGGCTAAGTCCCCACATAGGATCACGTAGTGAACACAACAAGAGAAGTGAAAGTGTAGGTTCACGAACTGAAGAAAATTCTCACTTCTTGAACTTATCCATCTCAGAGCTGTGGCCAGCGAAGACGGAGGCGTTCGGGTCGATGTACTTCTTTGCCATACTTGCGGCCACTGCAGCCTGACCGAACCCCACAGCTATGAGAGCCAGCTTGGGTGCCCCTTCCACAGATGCGATATCCCCTACAGCGTAAACCCCCGGTAAGTTGGTCTCCATTTTCGGGTTCACCACTATGTCTCTTCCCTTCATGTTTAACCCCCACTTAGTCATGTTACCCAGATCCCCCTTATGGCCTATACTTATTATCACTGCATCAACATCCAACGTCTTCTCCTCCTTGGTTCTGTTATCAAATATAACGGCCTGTGTGACCCTCGTGCCATCTCCCCTAACTTCCTTCAGCTCATGCCACGTGTAGACCTTGGCAACCTGAAACATTTCCTTAACGCTCCTCTCGTGTGCCCTGAACTGATCCCTCCTATGTATTAGCGTGACTGACTTGGCAATAGGTGCTAGGGTGAGGGCCCAGTCTACTGCTGAGTCTCCACCACCTACTATTAACACTCTCATATCCTGGAAATCCTTCTTCCTCCTTACCGTGTAGTACACTCCCTTACCCTCATAATCCACTTCCCCTTTGGCTCCTAACCTACTGGGTGTTATTTTCCCTATCCCTGCTGCTATCATTACGCTCTTGGCCTTATATTCCCCACCTTTGTCGGTCTTCACGACCCATATGCCATCTTGAGTCCTCTGAAGCACATCTGCCCACTCTTTGGTCCTCACGTCTGGTGAGAACATCTTAGCCTGCTCTATGAGCCTCTGGGCGAGCTCATAGGCCTGGATTCCCGCGAACCCTCCCACGTCGTAGACCATCTTCTCTGGATATAGAGTCACGAGCTGTCCTCCCAGCTCGTCTTGTGAATCTATGAGGAGAGCCTTCATGTCCCTGAGCCCTGCATAGAACGTTCCGAAGAGACCTACAGGACCTCCTCCTATAACAATAATGTCGTATTCTCCCATGCTAACCAAGAGAGTGACAAATTTATACTATTTAAACTTTCCGACAACAATCATGAATAGTAGGTCAGAGGTGTACATTTCTATAAACAGAATAAAATTCAGGAAAACGCTTTAACCTCGAGGAGAGACATGTCAGCGGTGCCTGAGTCTACCCTTTTACTGATTGGCCTTCCTGCCCCCATTCTTATGTTGCTCTGGTTCAGGTATTACAGGAAGCTCTTAAAAGGAGCTTTGGAGTATCCTGGGGACTCGTTTACGGAAGACAGAATCCGCATTCCGCCGTCCCACAGTGTGAAGGTGAGGATAAACGGGAAGTGCACCATCGTGATTACCGGTGTGAATAGTTGGGCGACCATAAGGGTTAACGGAGGGCCCAGGCAGAAAGTTTACAAAGTCAGGCTTGTGAACGCCACAGGCGAACTGGAGATAGTTAATGAGAGCAAGGTATTTCACATAGATGTCTACCTTAGGTGCGGTTCCTGAGGGTGAGAAGAAGTAGGAGGGGCAAGAGCCCCGCCACGGAGAGGGCTATCCAGGCAGAGAATCCGAGAAAACCTGCAAGAAACTCTAACCAAGTTCCAAAGAAGATGTTCAATGAGTTGACTTCAGCTAAGGTTACGCTGGAGTTCACCACTCCTCCCTCTAACGCCACCATTGAGTAAAGGACTGAGATGGCCATCTCGTTTGAGATCCCTAGGATCGCGAGTCCTAAAACGTAAGCGGGGGTATAAAGTAAGAGGGGAGAAAGGGAGGTTAGAACTGATGAAACTAACAACAACTTCATCCTGTTGAGTCTGTCTCCCAATCCTCCTAGGCTTCCACCTATTGCGGAGAATAGTAGGAGAAGACTCGTCACTGCTGAGCTGGTCAGTAGCTCGCCGTGTTGGTAAAAGACGAGGAACGAGGGGAAGAGTTCTCCGACGGTGTAATAGACACCCCACACCCCAGCGGTTGAGAGACCAAGGATCAAGACCCTTCTGTTCTTCACAGATGACCAGGATGAGGAGTTGTTGGGGAGTCTCAGGTTCAGAAGGGCTGAGAGCAGGGTGAGCACTCCAACAGCCACGCTACCTAAGGAGAAACCCAAGTACTCATCCACCACGCCCCAATTGAGTCCCACGATACCTCCTACACAGAAGAGTGAGTTATATAGACCTAAGGCCAGGGACACCCTCTCCTTGTTGAGGGACGAGATTATCGCTCCCCCTGATGAAAAGAAGAATGAGGCTCCCACACCGCCCAAGGCGTAAAAGAGCAACAGGAGATTGAAATTCCATGCAACTGAAAGCAAGAACGAGGAGGCTGACATGATCACCAATCCGAGGACTAGGGAGTTCCTCTGGCCTATCTTACTTCCCACAAAAGCTGCGGGGAGCTGCATGATACCTGAGCCCAGGAAAAAGGATAAAGGGATGAGACCGGAAAAGGTCTGTGGTTCGTGAAACCTAAATATCAGCTCTGGGATCTCCGGAGCCAAATAGAACCAGCTCAGTGCATAGATCGCCCTAGCAAAGAATACGTTCAGTCCACGAATCATGACTGGTCAATTATCTACTGGGTAAATATCTCCGTCGCAGTGAAGAGTTTTAACTTTCTCTGTTCTCTTATCCCCACACCATGAAGCTGAAAATAGTGGCCAAGAACTCACAGCTAGTTGAACCCATAATTTCTAGAATCAAGGACGCCTCAAAGAGACTTGGTATTACTCTAGTGGACGAGGGTGAGGAAGTCGTGATGGCCGTAGGAGGTGACGGAACGCTCCTAAAGGCTATAAAGTTAGACAAGCCAGTCATAGCAGTGAAGGCCGGGAGGAGAGGGTTCTTCATGGATGTGGAACCCTCCGAGGTGGAGGAAGCTCTGGCTAAACTGTTGTCTGGGGAGTACTTTAGGGAAGAGTACGACTTACTCAGGTTGAGATACCACGGAAGGAGTCTGGACGCCTTCAATGAGGTTGGGGTATTATACGATGAACCAGAAAGTATCTTGCTGTCCCTGGATTTCATGGGAAACCACTTCGTTATGGAGGGCGATGGCGTCCTTATATCAACTCCCCAGGGATCCTCCGGTTGGAGCATGTCGGTTACAGGTGTATACGTCCTGAGTAAAGGGGTTATGGAGGTATCTTTTGTAGGGCCGATACTCTCTCCGCTTAAGGCGCTGGTGATACCAGGAACCAACATCAAGCTGAGACTAGAGGACAAGGGTCACAGACAGAAGGCGAGGCTAGTCTCAGACGGTGACATAGTGGACTACATCTTCACAGGAGAAGAGGTAACGATCGAACCTTCACCCAAAAAAGCTATTATCCTGAGATTTAAGAAGGTAGACCCGCTTAGAGGTATAATACCGTGGAAAGGGTAGTGTTCGACACAGCGGGCTTCTTTGGAGGCCTGCAAAACTCGTTTGAAAAAGTTTACACTACTCCTCTGGTGATAGAGGAAGTGAGGGACTCCTCATCTTTGGGGAGCCTTTCTTTCTCCATGATAACCAATAAGGTAATAATCATGGAACCGTCCCAGATGGCCTTAAGGAAGGTAGATCAAGTACTGAGGGAACTCAACGAGAGGAGCTTGTCTAAAACCGATAAATCTGTTATAGCTCTGGCTGTGGACTTGAGCCCGGCCGTGGTGTTCACAGACGACTTTGCAATTCAGAACGCCCTCATCAGATTAGGAATAAGATTTCAGCCTGTGAGGCTCGGGAGAAAAGCAGAGGAGGTCAGGAGTTACTCTTATGTCTGTAAGGGATGCGGTAAGGTGTTTAAGGAGCCTGTAAAGAGCTGTGACGTCTGTGGTGGTGAGGTCAAAAAAAGTGTAGCCAAGGTGTTTCAGAGGGAAGGATAGTATAATTTGTCATAATACAACCCGTTAATCTAGAAAAGCTTATGTTCAATTAAAACAAAACTTCTTGATGCTGGACAGTGCCAGCCTCATAGAGGCCTTAGCCAAGTGCGGTCCCAATCCTAACTCTCTCTCTGACTTCCTCGGAAGACCTTCCCTGGAGATAAAGAGGGAGGTATCTCAGTTGGTGACGAGAGACGGGCTCACAGTATTCCCAGCAGTATATTCCGAGGGTTTAGGATTGAGGAAGGTGTTTTTGATGCTTGAGAACGCCAAGATCAGCTACGACGTAGCTAAGGGGTTTCTCCATCCGATCATGAGCATCTTCAGAGGGGATTTGGAGGAAAAGCTGTTCTCCGTGATAGCCTTCGCAGATAGAACCTTAGAACAGGAGATCAGGAGATTGAGCGAGGTTCTGGAGCCTACCTTCTCCTTGGTAGGGGAGATCCCCGAAACCAGAAAGTTCATCAGGGACCCTCACTGTTACGATTTTGGTAGGCATAGATGGCTCTGTGAAGATAAGGTTGAAATGAAACCTGGGGCAAAACTTTCGTCCCCGGATCAAGAGGACGTGTGGGCAGTGACGCAGATTCAGGCAAATCCATCCCTGAACATGAAGGTGATACCCCACAGGTGGCACGTCAGGAAGGTCGTTACTGGTTTCATGTACGTTCTGGGGAAGACCTCGCTGGTCGTACAGGCCCTGACCAAAGAGGACATGTCTTACGACGTACCAGAGATCATCTGGACGGCGCGTGTCCAGGATTTCTACCTCTCCGAGATGCACGTGGACAAGGAGGGGTTAGAGAAGGTAATGGAAAAGATCAGACCGGTATCTGTCAAGATCATAGTTTCTCCCAAATCTCCTAGGTTCGCCCTAGGCTATACGATTCCGTATGAGGTTTTCAGGAACGGATCGTGGAGCTACCCGAAAATCAAGATCACTGTGGGGACTAGTAGTACTTGAAATGTTCTGTGGAAAGTTTTTCTCGATGAGTCTTCCCACCAGGTCATGGAAGAGCGTGGAATCCTGGAGCCCTCCTGCCCTGATCCCCTTGCGGACTCTAAAGGAAATATAGTGGTCCTAGTACATGACTCTACCGAACCTAGGGCGGAGCTTTCTGCATCCCACTTTTCCAGCTCATGTGCTCAATCAGGAGCCCGTTTTAACTCGGGTAACACCAGTTGTTCTACACTCATGTGAAACCCTGAGATGAGGGTTTTGTAGATAGTTAGGTGAGAGTTCTATGAGGACTTTGAGACTGTGACGCTTCTACGTAACTACTCGTTATTTTTAATCACTTCTAAATATCGTTTTAATTAAGTAATGTTTATGTAGTATCACCGAAGTAGTTTTTATTGATGATCTCCCTAATTGATGACGGGCACTGCTCACGAGGTTTGGGGAGTGATAAAGGTGTGGATGGGAGGGTATTGAAGTTTCCCTCGACTAGCCCCAATGAGTTGAGGGTGACCCTGTGTGATCCCTAGGAGGGGTGCCCGTGGTGGAATTAGAAGCAATTAAAAGTAAGGAAAAGTTACGCCACGGGTAAACACGATCGCGAACTACCTTAGAGGGGCTTCGTCTACCTCTCGAACCCCTGAAAGGTTAAATTTTAACCCATCATTAGGAGTGTGATGACCCTTGAGTCAAGAACAAACTTTGGTTGAAGGCTTCATTCCTCCCTTGACCGACAGAGGGGATTTCCCCATTGGAGGTCGATAGGATGTACCACCTTAGGGACGAATTTCCCATAGTTAGAGAGTACGTTTACCTAAACCACGCCGCCATATCTCCCACTCCAACCTTTGCGTTATTTGAGGCCTTCCGATACCTTTATGAAGTCTCTCAACACGGAAGCCTCCACGTCAATAAGGTGGAGGAGGGAGATTTCGCTAACCTCAGGAAAAAGATGGCTACCTTCATTAACGCGGAACCTGGGGAAGTCTCATTCGTCCCTAACACCAGTTTCGGCGCAAACATGGTTATACACGGGTTGAACCTGGGGAAGGGAGACGTCGTGCTCTCCGACGGCTTAGAGTTCCCCTCCACCGTATATCCCCTCTACAAACTTGCCCAGAGGGGCGTAAACGTCAAACTGGTTAGGGCTTCCCCTGAGGAGTTAGAGGACAGGCTGGTCGAGGAAATAGGGGAGGGCGTGAAGTTAGTTTCCGTAAGCCACGTCAGTTTCAACACTGGAGTCACGCTCAATGCCAAAAGGATCGCTGAGGCTTGCAGGAAGGTAGGGGCACTCCTCCTCCTGGACGTCATCCAATCGGCCGGAGCTCTGAAGTTGGACGTGAAGGAGATGGGAGCTGATTTCGTAGTTGCAGGAGGGTACAAGTGGATGATGTCACCACAGGGATCTGGATTCCTCTACGTTAGGAAAGGGTTAGTTCCTGACCCTCCCCTTTACGGGTGGAAGAGCAGTTCAACTTACATGGAGTTCAACGCCGAGAAGTTCAGTATTGAGGAGGGACCTAGGAGGTTTGAGATAGGAACCATAGACGTAGCTGCTAACCTGGCCATGGCGAGTGTGGCAGAGAGGTTGACTCCCCTGAGAGATGAAGTGGAGAGGAGAGTACGGGAACTCTCTGGGCACGCAATTGACGTAGCGGAGGACTACGGATTGGAGGTCATTACACCCAAGGACAGACGAGCAGGAATCGTGGTAGTGAAGGTAGACCAGCCGAGGAAAGTCGCTGAGGAACTCCTGGCCAGGAGAATAGTGGTCTCCCCTAGAGGGGAGGGTATAAGGATATCCACTCATTTCTACAACACAGAAGACGAGGTAGACAAGGCCCTGGTTGCGATAAGCCAGGTGAGAGGGCGAGCTCGATGAGAGGTCCCTCAGGATCTCGACCACACGCACTTGAACTGATCTCCGAAGGCTCGGGGACTTAGCGTTGGCACCCTCTTGAAACCATTAGTTGAGGTATTCATGGAGTTCGGTCGTTGAAACTACCTTGAGCTCTGGCCTTTCGCGACATGATGGCGTGATAGGCCTCCTCTAGGTCCTCCATGATCCTTACCAGAGAGGCGTAGAGGAGGGCGTCATCTTCCTGATTCACCACATCGATAATATCCAAGATCTCTTGGGCCAAAGACGTGCTTATCACTCCGAACTTGACGAGGTTCCACATTACGTCATCCCCATCTACAAGGGACTTCCCCTCTTGTTCCACTAAACTTAACATCTCTGTCACGGCTTTCCTGACCCTCGATCTTAAGTTCTGATCCTGAAGGAACTCAACTAGAGACAGCTTGGTCGCGGCCTCGACTTGAGAGTAGAGGTCTCTGAACATAACACGTCCTGTGATACTTACACAGGTTTAGAACTTTTGTGCTGATCTAGTCATCTTTCGGATGAATACTTGTGCCTAGTCGAAAATGAGCGATTCAGGTTTCCTTTGACGATCTATTTTATTTAACTCTTGATAGAGTAATTAATCGTTAATTAGCGTCGACTTAACGGTGGTAAGGTAGAATTGGTACAATGCAATAGCACAACATTGCTTTTCGCGATGGATCTGTGAATCGCCCCAGGATGAATTACTTGAATCGTTTCAACTTTACTCAGACTTTTTCGAGGAGGTGATTTTGGGTCTACCGGTTAGGGCGAGGTAGTTCACGCCCTAACGAAGTATAGGGAAAGGCTAAAGATCTTTTACAATTGAATCCGTAATCTTCTACAATTTTCCAAATACATTTTCAAGTTATTTAAGAGGAGGTTCAAGGGATAAGGGAAAAACTCGCTATACGCCCCTTTTCAGACCAACAATAAAAAAGAAAATCCGGCATCTCACCAATTTACATCGTGATAGTTGATATCATAGGTAGACTCTCTGAGGAGGTCAAAGGTAAGTCTTTCACCTTCGTCCTAGTCGTAGGTACCACGGACGTCAGCTTGATCCCAGGAATAACCGTCGCCGGGGCCTCACCAGAGCTCACAATGTTCACTCCAGCAGCTGACGCGGAGTTCCTTATGACGGGACGATGCAGGTCCATAGATGTGGTGCCCATAACTCCTGATGGTATACCTACCCCTGCCCTCATATCTAGGGCCTCCCTGTCTCTCGTCAAAACAAACAAACTAGTTGTTAACGCTGGATCCAGGGTTAAACCCAGAATACCTCACCTGGATCTCGGTGGGGAACCAGGTGGTGACATTAGGAAGTGGGGAGTAAGAGAGGAAGTAGGGGAGACCATCCTGGAGAACGCTAAGTCCCTAGGGGAAAACCTCCAGGATGAGGAGTTCCTAGTCGTAGGTGAGTCCATTCCCGCAGGTACGACGACTGCAGCGGCCACTTTGGAGGCCTTAGGATACAGGGGAGTAGATGTTGTCTCCTCGTCATCTCCGGCAAACCCCAAGGATCTCAAAAGGAGGGTGGTCAGCGAGGCGTTGAAAAACGGTCCAGTGGATTCCAGGAAGCTCATCTTTAAGGTCACCGATCCGGTAATACTCGGGATAGTTGGTCTGGTTTCGGGATATCCTGGGAAGGTTCTACTGGCTGGCGGGACTCAGATGACCGCAGTAGCGGCTCTGCTGAAGGAGTGGTACCCAGATAGATTAAAAGATATAACCATAGGCACGACTAGGTGGATAGTTAAGGATCCAACGGCAAGGATTGTGGACTTCGTCAAGGAGATAGGGGTCAGACTGTCCTTTGCTGATGTGGACTTCTCGTTGAGCAGACACGAAGGGTTGAGGGTCTATGAGAGAGGTTTCGTAAAGGAAGGAGTGGGAGCAGGCGGTTCCATGATCATGGCTTTAAGCCGAGGAGTGTCTCCAAGGGATATAGTGAACTCGGTGGATGACCTATACTCCAAGCTAACCCAGATTTAATATTTGAATCGCACTTTCTCCCTCAGTGAAAGTAGCTATAACAGATGAGGGAGAAATAGGGAGGGAGATAGCCAAGAACGTCTCAACAGAGGTAGTAGTCCTCGATAATCCCTCCAAGGTGTACTCCCTCAAACCAGATGTCGTAATACACACCCTTGAGGTCAATTACTATGAGGCCGAGAGGAATAGGCCTCACGCCTGGAATATCAACACGTGGCTCACCGTAAACCTGGCTAGAGCGGCCTCAAAGGTAGGAGCAGTTAACGTGCTGATCTCATCCTTCATGGTCTTTAACGGTAGGAGGGGGTACTATAAGGAGACGTCCACGCCGGAACCCCTGAACTATTACGGCATAACCAAGTTGGCTGCAGAAATGGGCGTCTCAGCCCTCGGGAACTTCTTGATATTGCGCACCGGCGCGATTTACTCCCTCTCGTACAGGGGGTTCCTTTTCCCCTACATAAGGTCTCTACTCCTCAAAGGAATAGCTAAGTGTAACCAGGAGTTCTACATTTCCCCCATATCAGTGAGGACACTGGCCAAGGTCATAGCTCAACTCCTGCACAAGGGGGCTACTGGTGTCATAAACGTGGGAGGGAGAAGGATCGACCTCTGTACCTTCATGAGAAACGTGGCAGAGGCTACTGGAGGTAACGTAATGGAGGTCGCCGGGAGAAAGATGGACTTCTCCATAGATGATTGGCTTTTAAGGACGTTCGATATTAAAGTCAATTTTGAGAACGAGTTGGGGGAGACTCTCCATGGGAGAACTAACCACGAGGGAGAGGATACAGCTCCTGCTTAAGTCGGCGGACTTCCCGATCTCCGCTAAGGAGATAATGGCCCTCACCGGAATAAAGAGGGAACAGGAAGTCTACGAGCACATATATCACATTGCTCTCTCGTCCAAGAGAAAGGGCTTCGTGGTGTTCGTTTATCCAGCGAAGTGTGAGGCCTGTGGGAGGGAGATCTCGATGGAGAGGCCCAGGAGGCCTAGTAGATGTCCCTTTTGTAAGTCGGAGAGAGTGTCGCCACCCAAGTTTTTAATAAGAGATAGGGGATGAAGTCTATGATGAAATCCGTCTTCGTGGACATGGGAGATACTCTAGTGAAGTTCGTGCCTAGAATGCACGAGAAAATGGCAGAGGTCATGAGGAAAGAGGGACTTGAGGTCACCGACTATCAGGTATTTCGAGCCCTGGTTAAGCACATGGGAAAGTCCAATTTTCCACATCCAGATCACGACGGTCTCTCAGCGTTAGACTTCACCGACATACTCTATGAGATGGGGATTCCCCCGACCCCCGAGTTGGTGAGGAGGCTCGCATCAGTCAATTACTTATCAGACCACTACGAACTATACGACGACTCGATACCTTTCCTCCGGGAACTTAAGGGGAGGGGAGTTAAGATCATCCTGGTCACAAATACGACGAAGAAGGTGAGGAGAATAGTCAGGGACCTCGACCTGGACAAATACGTAGATCACGTTGTAGCCTCCTGCGATGTTAACCTCATGAAACCACATCCCAAGATCTTCTATCACGCCTCCTTGTTAGCAGAGGGGCCAGCAGTGCACATCGGAGATGTCTATGAGATAGATTATATAGGAGCAAGGAGAGCCTACCTCAACGCTATATTACTGGATAGGTTCAACTTCTATCCTGAGATAAAGAGGGACAAGGTGAATAACCTATACGAGGCCCTAAAGTTAATAGACGAGAAATTGAAATATTGATGGAGAGAGTTCCACCTCATCCTTCACCGAAGGTGGAGCTAGAACAATATCTCACCCCCTCCCATATAGCCTCTTCCCTGGTTTGGACTGCCTTCATCCAAGGGAACATTGCTGGGAAGAGGGTGGCTGACCTTGGGTGTGGAACCGGCAGGTTGTGTGCCGGCATCTCTAGACTGGAAGGTGAGTGTGTCTGTGTGGAAGTGGACAGGGAGTCCCTTCAAACCGCCGTGAGGTTTTTCCGCGGAGAGGGGCTCGACGCTGAGTTCGTGGAGGGCGATTGTACACAGTTTACGGGAAGATTTGATACAGTTATCCAGAATCCTCCATTCGGAGTCAAGGTTAGGGGGGTGGACTTGCTCTTCCTAAGGACAGCCCTCCGTATAGCTAGGGTAGTCTACTCTATACACAAGAGTAATCCCACTACTAGGGAGCTCATAAGGGGGGAGGCCCAAAGGCAGGGCTTCTCGGTGGAGGTTTTGGGAACTGAGTTCCCCATGAGGCCATACTATCCTTGGCATAAGTCGTCCTTACACCGGTTCCTAGTGGACCTTTACGTTTTTAAGAAAGTCGCCTGAGAGAATCATATCCAGGAGCTTCACTACCCCCAGACCGTCCTCCCTGTCCAGCACTAGGTCAGCCATGGACTTGAGCGGGTCCACAGCGTTCTTGACTGCCACTCTAAATTGAGCGACCCTAAACAGAGAGGCGTCGTTCTCACCATCGCCCACGGCTATTATGGTACCATTTAACCCCATCTCCTTGAGGGCCCTCAGGAGGCCAGATCCCTTGTCTATTCCGCTTGGTAATACCATCACATCGTTCCTATTTCTCTCGAAGTTAACTCCATCGATTCTGGGTAAGTCGTCTTCCAACACGTCACTTAGGTACAGGATTGCTTCCCCAGAGGAGAACTTGATTCCTCTCCCCTTCAGTTCCGTGATCACCCTCTGCCTCAGCGAGAACCAACCTGGAGGTACGTTCAGAATCTCCCTGTCTCCAGCCAGTATGAGACAGCCGTTCTCCAATACCCAACCTGTAGGCTTGAGGCCTGGGGCGAGGGCCTCTATGAATCTCCTCTCCCTGCCAGTGACTACAAAGAAACCCCAATACTTGGAGAACTCGTTTATCTTGTCCCTGACCTCCTCCCTGACCCTGAAGGCGTCCTTCTCATCTGAGATCGTCCTATCGAAGTCTGATGCGACTATCCACATACGGGTGACCCTAGAATTTATATCCCAGAGACTCCAGAACGGCCTTCATTTTCAAGGCGTCTTCCTCCAATTTGGGGCTTTCGCATACCAACGAGATGGAAATATCCCTCTTGAGTATCTCCTTGGCCAGAGGGGCGAACGGTGGAGCCTCCTTGTCTATGGGTTCGTGAACGTCCACGTATTTTCCCTTCCTCAATTGAAGGGATTCGAAGTGGGAGTTTATATGAGTCAACCCCAACTCTTCCCTTAGCCTGTCTATTATGGCCCCGTAATCTATCTTACCTCCTTGTCTAGCGAACGTGTGGGCCCAGTCAATGTAGGGAATCACGCCCTTAACCTCCTTGGCTAGTCTAATGACCTCGTCCAGCGTTCCAAAAGCAGTTTCCTTAGCCATGGTCTCAGCTCCCAGCTTCACGTAGGTTATCCCCAGTTCAAGGGACTTCTCTACCACCTCCTGCATGGACTCTTTAATCTTGGAGTAACATTCCTCCGGCGAGAGATCTCCGTAGAAGGCCAGGTGGATGGCAACTGCGTCTGCCCCCATGGCCTCAGCCCTCTCGGCACTCTCCAGAATTCTTCTTTTGGACGCTTCTACCTTTTCTCCATCTGGGGAACACAGGTTAATGAAATAGGGGGCGTGTACCGAAAGCCTCACTCCCAGTGACTTCGCCACTTCCCCCAACTCCTTGGCACTCTGGACTGACATCCTTACTCCCTGGACGAACTCAACCTCCATGGCGTTTAGGCCCAGCTCTGCCACCCTCTTTACACCGTCAACGCTCCCCTTACCCCTTGACGATAGGGGTATCCCTGCAGGTCCTAAGTAGATCCTTGCCATGAGTATAGAATTGTGGGAAGTGGAGTTTTAAGCACTCATACTTACGGCATTCATCAGATTTCGCCTCGATTACAGGGCGATATTTAAGGGAAAGTCACGTGACTGCAGATACTTAGTCAAACTTTGTACGCACAGCAATCTTCCACACCAAGATAGGACCTTCCCTTCATGTTAGATGATACGTCCCCAGGTCCGTCTATCCTCCAATTTCAAATCACGTTCTAGTTCTCCGGTTAATCCGGTAGCTTCGGATCTCACGTTGTCGTCCGGATCCCTCACTCGGGTCTTGAGGAACTGTGGTAAGACTTCAAAGTATCGATAGGTTAGATTCCCCAAACCACTCATTGAGGTTAAAGATGGCCTGAGACAGTTCTCCCCTGACTCTGAACCTCACCTTATGGCCTGGACTTCTGCCGGATCTTAACTTGATATTCATCAGTCTCCCTTCCCTAACAATCGTGAGGTTAACCTCGTCCTTAACCTCCAATTGTCTTGAAGTGCCGTCGACCCCGACGATCGTATCGTTGGGAATTATGCTAGACACATCTGCAGGGGAATCGTCCTCAACGAAGATCACCCTGTTGTTGTCCATCATCAGGCCATAATAGGGAATCCCTTGGTCAACGACGCTGACGTCCAGGAGGGTCTTCAGCTCCTCCAGTAGAGATACGGCTGGAGAGTAAACTAACCTCTCCAGGTCAACGTATCCCTTTGCCCTGAAATACCTGTCCAAGTCGTCGAAGGTATACCTGTGCGGAATGTTCTTAAAGACGTTGAAGATCCTCTCGCCAACCCTAGTCAGGTGGGCGTCAAGGATCAAGCCTAAGAGGAGACCTCCATCGTAGTAGGACACGGAGGAATTGAGGAAGTTCTCATCCTGCTTGTAGTACTTTATCCACGTGGTCCTGGACGCTTCTGCCAGAGAAGTCCTTCTGGCTCCAGGAAAAGTCATCTTGGCCATAGCGTTAGCTAAGTACTTCCCAGCCTCCTCCGTGGAGACAGCTCCGACCCTTACGGCCGACACTAAGGCCATGTAGTCGGTCACGCCCTCGGCGAACCACAGCATGTCTGACAGGACCTCCTTCTCCATGTCGAGTTCCAAGTCCTTAGGTCTGAACGTCTTAACGTTCCACCTGTGGAGATACTCGTGGGCAAACAGAACGACTAGGTCCTTCCTATCCCACGGAACCACGATCGAAGAGGACTTGAGGTGCTCTATCCCTCCGTAATTCTTGTCAGACCTCCTGAAGAAGAAGATATACTCTGCCCTTTGTCCCAACCTGTCATCTATCTCTCTAATCACCGCTCTCAACTTCTCCGGGTCGAGGTCGTCTATGGAGGAGACGTAATGGTAATCGTCGATCCTCACCAGCTTAAGGTCAGGGCTTGCCTGTATGGGTGAGTCGGAGAAGGACTCATAATCGTCTGAACAGTAATACTCTCCCTCCTTTCTGAGCGTTGTATGAATGGGCCAATCCACGTGAAATCTAACGCAATACTTCTCGTTCCAGTCCTGAAACGGGAACACTGCTGGGGGGTTCACAAAAATGTAATTCCCTGTGGAGAGAGCTTCCCTCTGATCCTTACTGGAGGTGTAAACGGTGTACCAGAACTCCTCTCTGACGTAGAACCTATTCTTGGATATTCTGATCCCCTCAATGTCCACCAAGTGTCTCTCCAGATCCCTAACTAGGTACGAACCGGGGACATAGGTTGGGAAGATTACCACGCCCTCCCTTCCTTTGGCCCTCACCCTCAGGTACCTGGGTCTAGGAAAAACGTCGAACAGCATAGGACAGAGAGGTGCCAGGGAAATTTAAGATATTAGGCTAGACCACCTCTCAACTTATCTATGTTCTCCTTAATCAACTCCACGAGAACTACACCAAGATCCCTTTCAGAGAAGTCATCTGTAGCTATTTTCCTAACCTGCTTCACAACCTCCGCTATTACGGTGTCCATGGGTGTAGACATAAGTATGCCGTTCAGCTCCCTCAGGTAAGAGTTGGTAACCAAGGCTTTCTCTGATGGATCGTCTCCCTTTACCCTCGAGATGATCAAAGAGTCCATCCTCTCCCTTAAACCCGAACTCGTCTCCTCGATGGATTCGCTGACTATTGGTTCTATGATCTTCTTATACTCGTCTAGACCGGAGGACATGAAGGATACTGTGTCTGCTATCAGGTTAGCCCTCTTCACTAGGGAGTTGGTTAAAAGTTCCACAACGAACTTCTTGAGAGCGTCCTTATCCTCGTCTGGAACCTTAAACGTCCTCCTCTCCGCCTTAACCTCGGCACCTATCTTCTCGGCCATGAATTCAACTAAAGTCCTGGCGTTCACGCCTACGCTCCTGAATTTCATAGCTGCCATGGGGCATAGAGTAACTAAGTTACCGTACTTCTCTCCCAGTGCCTTCGCCATCATGTCTGCCCTCTTACCTACGTTCTTCTCCAAGGTGGCTCCAGAGCATCCCTCCACCTTTTTCACCTTGAACCCCTTCTCCCTAAGCCTCTTGATGACCTCATCTGCGTAGGAGTTGGCGAAACAGGCAACGTGAAGGTTTACCTCCTCTCTCCCCTCCACCTGAATCGACTTGAGGAGCCTGAGGTCTAAGGGTACAACTTCAAATGGGGCGCTTACACCAGCCAACTTAGCGTATTCCTGGTAACCTTCAGTGAAGGTCTTATAATCCTCAGGAGTGACGGTTATGAGTTCGATAACGTCTATCTTCTCCGAGTTCTTCCTTATCTTCTCTATGAGTTCGTTCCCGTTCCCTCCAATGTAATCGTTAAACCCACTATCCATGGTAGTACCGTAGACCCTCACCTTCAATCCCAGCTTCTTCATCACCTCTAACGTGGCGAAGAGTACCGAAGGGTTCTCAGCTAAATACTTTCCGAACCATATTCCCACCTCACTGTTATCCGTGACCACGTCGCTATACTTATCAGGGATAGGAATCTCGGTAACTACCTCCTCCGGTATCTTCTTCGCGACCATGGCACTCAGTCTAATGAGCATAGAGGAGATGGGTATTCTAGCAGGGCAAACTCCATCACAGAGACCACACTTATGGCAACCTGATATCTCAGCTATGGCACTATCTGGAACGTCTACCCTCCCCTGAAGTTCGAAAAAGGAGATAAGCCCTTTGGTGAAATCAAACATTCCCTTGGGGGCATAAGGCCACTGGGGTATGAGTCTATACTGAGGACATACGGTAACACACATGGCACAGTCTATACACTTTATCGCGTAGTCCGCAAAGAGATCAAGGTATTTTTTGACAACCCTATAGCCCTCAACCTCTCCACCAGGAACGATCCTCTTGGCGAACCCTATTCCGAATCTATACCTCATTGCATCGTTCTGTTTCCTGACAATGTCTAAGACGGATAAGGCCCTCTTCTTCGGCTCAAATACTTTCCCTGGATTGAATAGCTCCTCAGGATCCGTCTCCTCCTTGTACTTCTTCATTACTTCGTACCTGTCGACGCCCATCTCTTGAAATACCTTGCCCATGGCAGTGAGTCTATTCTTAGCGTACTTGTGAACGAATATCCCCACAGAGAGCATGGATCCCCCGACTTTGATGTACTGCTCCATCATGAGGGTGTTCTTTGCGAGCTCGAAAAGGATCTTCTTATCGACTGGGGTTAGGGATACCTGAGTGAAGGCATTTACCAGAAGGGTCTCCCTCCTCTCCAAGTCTATATCGAGGTCGAACCCGCCGTCAGGTGTCAGATCACCGAGCTTCCCCAGATTCTCCTGAATTCCGTCCACCAACTCCTTCATTTTAGTGTAATGGATGAGTCCGTGTTGATGTATAAGCAACCCCTTGGTCCTGAGTGCTGCGTTGACCCCGTGATTGAATGACCACCATCCGGTCCATTCCCCCTCGAAGGTCTTGGCACCTGTGTTCTGAGCGACCCTGTATAGCTTGGGTTCAACTATAGAGGCTACAGTTGAGGGATATAGGATAACCATGTTCCACTTATCTGGGGCTAGAGATGCCTTGAAGTTCTCAGCGATGTAAGTGGATATAGCGGGTCCTCTCACCTGGACGTGCCAAACAGGGATAGACTCCCTGTAAAACTCTCCTATACCTCTATAGGCTTGCTCGAAGTTATCATAGGAAAGAACAAGCGATTCTGTTGGGGAGAAGGGCCTGAGCTTGAGACCAACCCTATATATTAGCCCAGTGGTTCCCTCGGCCCCACATACTAGCGCTAAGTCCTTCCCCTCAAGTCTAACCAGCTCACCCTTTGGGTTAACCATCTCAACGAATGAGACGTTATCGCAAATGAAACCGTACTGATAGGATCCTACCCCTAGCGCATCTCCAGCTACACCGCCTCCAACAGTCGAATCATAGGAGGACGGGAATGTCCTAAGCTGTAAACCTCTACTCTGTGCTGCTATATCTACTAACTTCCAAGTTGCCCCAGCCTCTGCTACGGCCACCTTATTTGAGTCATCTATCTGTATTTTATCCATTTTAGAGAAATCTATGAGTATACCCCCATCAGCGGGTATAGCGTTCCCATACCTATTGGTACCCCTCCCGTAGGGTACAAGCGGAGCCCCGTACTTTAGGGAGATTTTTACAACGTCTATCATGTCCTCTACGTTTTTGGGGTAGACGACGTAATCTGGGATTATATTTATCTTCATCCCAGTCCATACCAGTTGTGGAACGAATCCCATATCGGCCGTGTGAGAAAGCCTCTCTACTAACGAGTCCGTGAAGCTATCGCCGAACCTCGCTTCCAATTCCTCCCTTAAACCCAATCGTGTCACCTTTCTAATTCGTTCCCCTTTCCGTGATAGTTTTGATATATTGACTTATAACTTTTTGCAAGGATTCATAGTATGACGGAGCCTGAGCCTTCCTGGGTTGGAAGGATGGAAATACTTGAGGTGGATCAGAATCCCAGCTCGGAATTATGTGGACGTGTGTATGAAATACTACCTGACCGGAGCTAGCTCCCACGTTGGTAAGGATTCTTACTCCACTGGCCTTCAGTGCCTCCCTTATGCTCCTGGCCAAGAAGACCGTCTTTCTGGTCAACTCACACGAGATCTCAGGATCTGTAACCAGGAGATCGGCGAAGTGTCTGTTAGGCATGACCAGGGTATGGCCTGGAGTTATGGGATATTTGTCCAATATGGCCGACACGTGCTCATCCCTGTAGACAAAGTATCCAGGTTCCCTGCCACCCAGGATATTACAGAACAAACACATAAGGATGATTAAAAAGATGCCGTTTTAAGTGTTGAGGTGATCACCTCGAGTCGGCCCTATTCGCCTGCTGAACTGTTATGGGAGTTTTGAATCCTTGGGAGAGGAGAAACGCCCCCAGGGCTGGGGAGAAGAGATAGACCATGAGGTGGAAGCCCGTATAACCTAGAAAGCTCGTGGTCATAATCACGAGGTAACCTGTGGCCAACTCCTGTAACCCTTTTCCTAACGCCATCACGATACCTGCAACAGAGAGAGACAGTGAGACCAGGGTTATGAGCAAATCTGAGGGGCTCACGAACACTATTCCCAAGGTAGACGGTATCACCATATCCATTATCATCTGGAGAAATCTGTTCCTGATTAGTTCCAATATGAACGGAAGGAAGGAGAGAACTACAGCGAAACCGAGGACATCTGAGATCAGTCCCCTCTTTCCTATCTTCTTCTGAGATAAAACCACTGTAAAGAATGAAACTGAGGCTAAAAGGAAGAGGAGGGCTGTTGGAAAGGAGAGTCCTCCCACGTGAAGGGTCAGCAGAACATACGGATAGTAACTGTAAAGGGAGAGGGCGAAGATGGGTAGGAGTGAGAGGAGATAAACGTTCCTGAGTATCCTCAGCGAACTCACTATGAGGGCGGAGGACAATATCACAGAAAATATGACGAGCCAAAACCATACTATAGTAGTGTTATACCCATCCCAGAATACTGGCACTACAGTGGAGAAGAGGAGTATTACCCCCACGGGCAGTAAAAGTCTCTCAGATCGGAAAGAGAGGAAGGCATATATGAGGAAAGAAGTGAGGTAGAGAAATAGTCCGAAGGTCCCAATCACAGCCAGATACGATAAGAAAGGAGCGTGCATGGGAAGTGGGAGAAGGGCGAAGAGGGTTTGTCTGAACATGAATTGTAGTACAGAACCCAAGAGCAGTAAAAATATTACTTGCCTTCGTATATCCATTCTCCTTACCTCCTGTAAACCAGATATAAGACTAGGAGTGCTATCACGGCGATGATCACGCCAGCTATCGTCACGTCTAGAGTGACGTTGGGAGCGGAAGCACTTGTAGGGGTCGCAGTGGAAGTATTAGTGGTGTTGGTTGCGGGAGTTGGCGTAACAGTGCCGGGAGATTGGGAGCTTACGTAAAGGGTTAGGAATCCTGAGGTTATGGACTTATCGAAGAGCGTTTCTCCAGCCTTGCCCTGCCAAACAGCAAAGGCTACGTCATATTCTTTCCCTACCTGGAACTGTGGTTCGTAGTTTGCCAAGACCTGCGGAACCTGCATGGGTCTGACGAACTCTACGACCCAGTACCCGTTCTCCCACTTGGCCCCAGTCCATATGTAAAATAGGGACCCGTTAAGCCCTGAGGACTGCACTGGGGGATACCAGAATCCCGCCGTATCCACCTCGTAAAGTCCGCTCTGGTTAGTGTAGAGCGGCACGGCAAAGCCGTGGTCCTTATAGTCCGTGTAATTCAGCCCAGTAATACTCTCGTTCTGCCACATGTTTATCTGGAACGCTGGATCAGAGGTGGAGTTCCACGTCGCCCCTGATACCCACATCCATATATTGGCTGGGCCCGACGAGAGGGATCCTCCCACCTTGGTTATTGTGAATCCATCAAAGTTTTCGTTGGCATAATCACCGCCTATGTTCATGCAGTTACTTGGGTTGGTCTCTGTCCCCATGTACCACATTATGGCTGTCCTGTCTGGATAGTAGTACGTTGAGTTAACGTAATAGCCATAAAAGAGGCCGTAGTTTGTGAATAACCATTGGAAACCTCTGTTATCTGGTACCAGGATCCTCCCATCAGGTAGTACCGTAATGGAAGTTCCATTGGGTAGTGGGAGAGTAAGCCCGCTGTAGCTGAGAACTATCCTCCCCTGATATTCGGTGTTATTCACGTAGGATATATAGCCGGTGTAGTTATTCTCAATGGAGTACGTAACGCCGGGTACCAATTCCTGTAGGTCTGCGACACCATTGAGCGTAGTCTTGGAGAGAAGAGATGCAGGTACGAAAGCTGCAGGCGATGCAGACCAGGTGTTAACTGCTGGGTTGGGAGCGGGCCACTGCTCCAGTACGAGCATATCGGTTCCATTCCACGCAGCCTTGACTAGAAGATAAGGTGTAATCCCGGATGTGGGTACTCCCTGAAGATTCGCAGTGAGCGAGACGTTGACCCAAGGTATGTTTTGCCAGAAGGACTCAGATCCCGGATCCCCCAAGTTGGTGGTTCCTTGGACTTTGTAGGCCACTATCTGAGGAGTGGTCTGACCTACTGGCAATTCCACAAAAATGGATGAGAAGGATACGACTAGGGAGGCCAACACCAGGAGGTAAGGCACCTTCCTAACTAGTTTATCATTCATTAAATTGAACTTGACGTCGTTAATATTAAGCCTAAAGTGTTGGACTCTTGTCCTGAAATTTAGGTTAGAGACCAACGGGAGTTTATAATTTAAAAAATTAAATTTCGAATGAAAACTTCTTATATATGCCCTTCTCTAAAAGCAATTCTATTACGTGCTTCCCCTTGGACACCTGCCAACCTAGATCTAGGATAAGTGAGGATCCCCTAATCTCACTCCTATACTCCATCACCGGCTGCCTGTCTATGTTGACCGCTAAGATGCTCCCGTTCTTTATCTCCGACTCTGCAGAAATAACGAGTTTCATTAGAGAAATGATTTTGGTAAGTCCTTAAATAAAGCGGAGCACTCGGTGATATTGATGTCTCCATACTACCTGTTATTCCTCTTTGCCATATCGTTCATCTCTAACGCGACACCATTCTTCGGCTCTCCCTACACCGTTATCGCCACAACGATCCTGTTGAGCCTAGGGATTAACGCCGAAAACTTCCTTGAGGCTGTCTTGATCACTGGGTTTGGAGCTGCCACAGCTAAGTCCGTGATGTACGCCCTAGGATACGGTGTAGGTAGTAAACTGAAGTCTAACAGAAACGTTCAATTCTTCCACAGAGTGATGAGGGGAAGATCCCTTTACTTGACTGTCTTCATTACAGCGATTCTCCCCTTCTTTCCCTTTGATGACTTCGTGTTCCTCATGGGTGGGGCTGGGAGGGCACCACTACTCAAGATGCTCCTAGTCACCTTGGCCTCAAAGGTCGCAAAGAGTTGTATCGAGATAGGCCTAGAGGCGTTGGGACTGATACAGGTAGGGAGATTCACTGACGTTTCTCCTGTCATCTTGGGGGTTATCTCATCCGTGGTGTTCGCAGTGTTGGGGGTAGTCTTGTTTAAACTGGACTGGGAAGGTCTCTACCAAAAAGCAGATAAGTACCTTAGGGCATTATCAGACGGTGGACAATGAGGATATACTCTGGTAAAAAATTTGAAGTGTTTGTGGAGAAAGTACAGTTGCCCAACGGGAAGGAGAGGAGGTTAGAGTACGTGAGGCACAGAGGATCTGCGGTGGTAGTTCCCAGGATACAGAACGACCTATTGATGATAAGACAATATAGGCCAGTAATATCTAAGTGGATATTGGAGTTCCCTGCAGGGAGTATAGAGGAGGGAGAGGATCCAGAGATCACAGCTAGGAGGGAGCTGGTGGAAGAAGTAGGTTATGAGGCAGGCAAACTTACGAAGTTGTTCAGCTTCTATCCTTCTCCAGGCATCTCCACGGAACTCATGCACGTCTTCCTGGCTGAAGACCTAAAGTACGTGGGAGAGAGTCCCGAGGACTATGAGGTGATAGAAACTTTCAGGGTGAACGCGGGAGAGGCTATCAAGCTCCTTGAGGAGGGTAAGATAGATGACGGGAAGACTGCCCTAGCTCTCCTCTACCTTAAGCATAGAGGATTGATAGATCTCTAACTTCCCCTGTGATGATCGGCTCTTCCCTAGTTATCCACTTCCTTGCCCTCACTTCTCTAAGTTTCTCTACCACTTCTACCCATTCAGGTAGGGAAGGTATCTCGTAAATTACCACGAACTCGTAGTCCTCGACCCCGAAGGAGTAGGTGGTGTACGACTTTATCCCCTTGTTCTTAGGGTGTTCCCTCGCCACCTTGATGTGTTCCCTCATAATGTCCTCCCTCTCATTGAAGGGCAACAGGTACCATTCCACGTCCTTCTTCATCGGATAGGCTACGAAATACCTTAGTGGTTTCTCCCTGAGTACACCTCTAGGGTCGAAGTTCCCTCCCGTGTACGGGGACGGTTTGTAGATCGAGAAGAAATAGACGCTCTCGTCCGCATAACCCCTCAATGCCGAGAGCGTACTGACCCTAAAGTCCTCTAAGGGGAGAGTGTCATCAGCCGAAAGCCAATAAATGATAGACGAGTTGGGACTCAGTGATGCGTAGGACTTGAGGGAGATAGCCCTCTCTGAGACCTGCTGCTCCACCTCCTTCAGACCAGAGAGTATCCTCGCCCTCTCTCCCCTCGAGAGACCCCACCACTGAGGGAGTAATTTCAGGGAGAGTACCTCCATGAAGATCTCATTTACCATCGTTCATCAACTCCGTTGATATATCGGTGTATATTATTAACGCTTCTTCTAGAGACATCATATAACCTATGAAGTAGTTGGACAGCGACTTCTTGATTATCTCATCGAGCATCTCGTAACCGTCAGAAGTCGGTCCCTCCATAATCCTTCTCACATACTGGCTAAACTCCTCCTCATTCTCTGCCACAATTAGAAATGCCACAGGGAGAACCCTTACCCCCAAATAGACATCCCCAGAGCCGTACTCTGGGGTGTAACCCGTCAGCTCCTTGAGTATAGGCTCCTCGAGCGGATCACTCTCGAAACTTATGGAGAACTTTCTTAGGCTACCTTCGGCCTTTTGTGACAGCCTTAAGACCTCCTTGGGTAACTCATTCAGTGGCACGGCTCTGCTGCCTATTAGAACCTCCACGCCTCCACCCTCTCCCAACTTCTCCAAGTAGAGGAGAGCCCTCAAGGCCCTAGAGAGTTCTGACCTTCCTTTCACATTTACTCTCTTCTTCCTGACCTCGTTGAGAGAAGTGGAGGGGAGGAAGCCGAGGAAGTACCTGTATATCACTGCGACGTAGTACTTAGAACCGTCAGCCGTGGTTACCTCTCTGGGAGAAGGAAGGTTAGCAGAGGCCTCCCTATATACCACCGCGACGTCCTCTGATCCCACCAATGATTTCACATATGACTCGAAGTCCGTTATCTTCTCCCTTCTCTCCTCCACCAGTTGGCCCAGCTCGTTGTAAACCCTGACCGTTGGAAGATCACCAGACGAGTCCATATAGACTTGGAGGAGAGGGAAAGTGTCCTCCTTTCTCATCACTGTTGCCGCATAAATGAAGGAGGAGAACCTCACTATACCTATCACTATCCTTGCCTCAAAGTCCTCTGATATGGTAGCGTGCTTGGAGGCCGCCAACGCCAACCTTTCAATGTCGTACCATGCGTCGCTGAGTACTAAGTTATTTAGATCCTGAGACTCTTCATCGCCGTACCTCACCACAACCGCCTCAGCGTTGAGCTCCTCAGCTACCTCCTCTATGACCTCCCTTATGAGGGCTCCGATCTGCGGGATGGGAGGCAATATATAATGATCCCCACCATCAAGGCTCTTGTATACGTGTATCCCGTTGTCCTGCAGGGAGATGGTTAGTATATCTTTCTCGGATCCTGATCCGTCTATCAGTGAGCACTTTATCCTGGGCACTTTTGGGTCCGAGTATACCTGTAAAATACTCAATTTCCCTACCTTTGCTATTATCGTTTCTCGGCTAAAGTACAAAAACCTTTTCAGTAGAAATTGAAGAGTGGACTCCAGAAGGATAATAATAACAGGTAGGCCCGGAGTTGGGAAGACCACCCTAGTAATGAGGGTGTTGGAGGCCCTCGAGAGAGGCGGGATAGCTACGGGAGGTTTCTACACTAAGGAGATCCGGAGAGGAGTACAAAGAGTAGGGTTCTCCCTCACAGTGATAGGAGGACCTAGTGTAACCTTAGCCAGCATGGATACTCCCTCTAAGGTAAGGGTGGGGAAGTATTATCTCCAGGATGTGAGCGGAGTATTACCTGAGCTGGAGGAGAGCCTCTCGAGGGCCGAAGTGCTCGTGATAGATGAGGTGGGACCCATGGAAATGGCTATCCCTGAACTAAAGGCAGTAATAGACAGGGTTCTAAGAGATGAGAGACCCTCACTCCTCACCGTCCACAGGAGTCTGAAGGTGGAAGGGAGAGTCTTCGAAGTTACAACAGAGAATAGGAACAGATTGCTATGGGAGATCCTCAATGAGCTCAGGAAAGCTTTGGGAACTGCGAGAGGAAGTGCTGTCCTGTAACCTGTGCCCCAGACTCAGGGCTTACTCCTCTTGGGTCGCTAAGGAGGGGAAGAGGTTCAAGGAGGAGTACTGGGGAAAACCGGTGCCAGGCTTCGGTGACGCTGAGGCCAAGTTAGCCATCGTAGGTTTGGCACCCGCAGCCCACGGCGGGAACAGAACAGGAAGGCCCTTCACGGGAGACGAGACCGGGAGATGGGTCATAGGCGGACTTTACCAACTCGGTCTCTCCAACCTGAAAGAGGGAAAGTTTAGGGGAGATGGATTGGCCTTAAGGGGAGTGTTCCTCACCAATACCGTGCTTTGCGCGCCTCCCCAGAACAGAGTTAGGAGGGAGGAGGTAGCCAATTGTTCCAGATACCTCAGGGAGACCCTGAGGTCGCTACCAAAGCTCAGGGTAGTGTTAACCCTTGGCTCGGTGGCCTTCAACGCCGTTGCAGAGGTGTTAGGAATCGACTCCAAGTTTGCTCACGGTACCCTGATCCATGCAGGGGAACTTATCCTTATGTCCAGCTATCACCCCAGCCCACTGAACACCAGAACTGGGAGGTTGTCCTGGAACCAATGGATCGAGATACTGAGACATGCTTGGAAGTTGGCCTCAGGAGGGTAAGAGGACTAGGGTCATCTGTGGGTCCCCTATCTCAAACTCCTTCCACGAATAACCAGAGTAAACTCCCACGACCCTGAAACCGGCCCTCCTGACCATGCTGAAGACCTCATGGAGACTGTAATACCTCTGGGTGTACTTTAGTTGTCCCACTTCCCTCCCCCTCTGATCTATGTACTTCCTGTGAACCTGAAGCCTGGAGGTCGTGGGTTCGAACTTGGAGGTGTCTATGACCATGTACGGTGGGACGTAGGAATAGTATACCTCCGGCCAGTTGAAGATAACGTAGTCCCTGTTGTCCAAGTTGATCACGGCAACTCCTCCAGTGACTTGCCTTATGGACTTCATTATCTCCAGGTCGTCTTCCTCCCCGTAGTAACCCAGGCTATTGAAGATGTTTATGACTACATCGAACCTATCTCCTTTCAGAACCTCGGGAAGTCTTCTCATGTCCCCCTTTATAAACGTAGCACCGCCCACGTTTTTCCTGGCCAACTGGATCATCCTCTCGGAAATGTCTATCCCCACGACGCTGAAACCCATGTTCACCAGGAAGTTGGCCACCCTCCCAATACCACAGGGCACGTCCAAAACTCTGTTGCCCACGCCCAACCTCTTCGCCAGTTGATATACCCATTCCGCCCACTTCCTCCCCTCCTCCCAGACCTTAACCATCTCGGAAATGTAAAAGTCGCTCTCAAATATCTTGAGGGTCTCCTCCCCCAAAGTTTATCACATGTGATTTTTGGCCTAAACATAATAAAAAAGTAGGGGAATGCGAACAGTGTTTACCCGTGGCGTAACTTACCTTCTTTAATTACTTCTAATTCCGCCACGGGCACCCCTCCTAGGGATCATACAGGGTCACCCTTAACTCATTGGGGCTGGTCGAGGGAAACTTCAATACCCTCCCATCCACACCTTTATCACTCCCCAAACCTCGTGAGCAGTGCCCGTCATCAGTTGGGGA
>Ga0081474_140209_pt1 | contig 38031 bp, 40 predicted proteins | sample OneHunmetagenome_2_FD_70978 | JGI IMG/M metagenome (GOLD analysis project Ga0081474, IMG submission 70978) | Ferrous microbial mat communities from One Hundred Spring Plain, Yellowstone National Park, USA v2 (version 2) | ecosystem: Environmental > Aquatic > Non-marine Saline and Alkaline >... | reverse complement strand
CACCAGCAAAGACACTAACCTTAAAAGGCAGTGGTAATGCTTGTGCTTGAGATAGCACAGCTGTGGTTAAAATGGCTGTTGCTAAAGCAAGTTTTTTCATGCGATACCTCCTATTAAATGTGCTTTAATTATTATGCCACAAATAGTTGATACTGTCAAATGTATGGCTGCATTGACGCAATGCTAACAAACAGATATAATAATTACATGGGATTTGCGAGAAAAACCAGCAGACTTGTACTAACAAGCATGGTAATTGCTGGGATGATACTGTCGTCGTGTGGTGGAAATGGAAGTAGTGGAAGTGGTGGTGAAAGTATAGGAGACATGCTACAAGATGCATGGGATTGGTTGACGGGACAACCAAGTAGGTCAGAGCGTGAGAGACTGAAAAAAGCAACCCATGTTGCAAAAGATCTTACAAATCCATCTAAAGCTTTAGCTAATGTTAATATAAAAGCTCTGCCTAAAGATGTGAGAAACTGTTTTAAAGCTGCATCAGAATACTCTGGAGTACCATTGTTAATTATGTATACTTTCGTATACGGAGAAAGTGACTTTAATGCAAAGGCGGTAAACTATAACCATTCACCTGTAAAATGGGACTGTGGTATGCCACAAGATAATGTGAAAGAAATCGTTTGTCCATTAGCATATCGCTTTGCCGATGGGTTCCCTTCATGGCGTAAAATCCTTATTAGTGAGCACCCACAACTTTTTAAAGCAATCCAAGAATTAGGATTAAAATATGTCGGAGGCGGGTACAATTACAACTGTCCAAATCTCACACATAACGAGGCAATAGAATACTGTTCTGAAGTTGGTACAGCTTATACAACATCAGCAACTCCAAGCAATCCTGTTTGTCTTGGTATTATGGTCGGAGCTTATGAGATGGCAAAAGATTATTGGCTTTTTCATCATGATAAGAAGTATCACAACGAAGCAATAGAACACGCTGAAAAAAGTGGAATCTCTCAAGAAGCATTGGCTAATGCTGGAAAATATGCTGATTGGGTCTATGTTGCGTATATATATAATGGGCTAAAACAATGCTATGGAGTTAAATGTTATTTTTATCAATTCTCCAAACATTTAAGTGAAATAGAAAATGGTATCATTAATATTGCGAAAAAGATATAAAGCTGATTTAAATCATTGCAATCTTTAAAGTATGTATTATATTGAATTGTAACTTAATTAGGAGGTATTAGGATGTTAAAGAAGTTATTTTCAGCATTAGCTTTAACAAGCTTGGCTTTTGGTAGTGGGTTATGCTTTGACCCGTATAACCATGATTATGGGGTAAATGCAAGAAACATACCAGGTTATGGTGTGCAATATCCACCACAAAGTGGTCATCCTTTCTATGCTCCCAGTAAAGAAATCGTACTTCACAATGGTGAAATGCAACTTGGTCGTGGAAGAGATGGTGTGTTAAAACTTATAAAATATGTGGCAAAAGGTAATAAAGCATTGGTATTAATGGAAACAGAAGACCCTGTACAAAATGATTTGTTATTTTATGTAGAGTGTGTAAATGGTAAACCTGAAACTAAGGCTGTGGAAGATACAAATGTAGCTGATGGTGAGGTGATGACTAAACAAAGGATAGGATTTTACAAAAATGGATTCTTCTTTAAATACCTAGATTTAGTTTGGGGACCAATACATTATGATTGTGGTTATGAAACTTTTTATTATCCATATAAGCTGATCAAAGAACATAAAACAAATAATATGCCACCAAAATATAAAAGTTTACCAACCAGAGTATGCAACGCTTTAGGTAAAAAATTAGACGAATAAAGGAGATCAGCTATGAGAAGACTATCTGAACTTTGGTTTAGATGGATAGAGAACGTAAGTATTATAATCCTATCATGTGTCTTTTTCTGGGGTGTTATGTATTATTTAAGTAATGTTGATGACAAGATAGACCACTACCTTAATCATTTGAGCAACATAACAGGAAATGATGGATACTCTACCATTAGCACGATGGTTGATATTGCTATTTTCGTAGGTATTTATATATTGTTTGTGATGCCATTTGCTGTGATAGGAATTGTGATTCGTGGTGATAAGATTAGTGATAAAAAACGATTTATTTTACGATTTCCTCTACAGGTTCTTTTATTATTTTTAAGAGCGATATCAAGAGCATAGGTGAACTACATATGATACTACTAAACTTATTATTTGCCAAGTATAATGTACAAGTTCACTACATCATGAACACATAACTGTGATAGACTTGTAGGTCTTACAAAGTTATATTTTTCTATATACTTCTCCAAGAGGACAGTGTGCCAAAAGGCATTTCTTACACTACCAGTGCCTGTTCCCTTGCCAACCCACGACAAATATGCCACGCGCACAAGTATGCCACGCAATAGTAAAATGTGGTCCAACCGCTCTAGTGTGCTTTAGCATTTCTTACATCGTAAATGCCTGTTCTTTCATCAGCCTACGAAGTAAAACACGATACCATCGCTCTGTAAAGATTCTCGAGATAAATATTCTTATCCAGAGAGATATTTTAAAGAACAATAAGTGAAGTAAACCGTTCCTGCATTAAGAGAGTACTCATATGAAGTTTTACAAAGACACTCTTGTCTTACAGTCACCAAAATTCCTAAGGCCAGAGCTAAGTTTCTCGTATATATGCCATTATTTCCTTGTATATCAACGATTTGATGAACCTATGTAATAAATGTAATACATGTAATACATGTAATAATGGTAATACATGTAATACATGTAATACATGTAATATTTGTAATACAAAATCGTTTTATCATCAACAATTTATTGTTTGCAATGATGTTGCTTATATATTGTTTTATATTATCAATGATTTTTATCAGAAAAACTGTACAGTGCGTGCAATTCTTTACCTTAACATGAAAAGTAAATTTCCATTTACATCTTAAAAAACTAAGTATTATCAATGACTTACAGAATAGCATGTTGTTTGAATTTATTAGTGGTTTTTGTTTGACAAAGTACCATTTTTATGAGATAACTTAAAGGCATCGTTTATTTTTCTGTATAGTGTATATTACACAGTAATTTTGTATTCAAATGTAATACTTGTAATACCTGTAATAATTGTAATAACTGTAATACATGTATTACACATACCACATGAATCATACCTGGAAAAGAAACCTTTTAATGGTCTCCCACTAATTGCGTTCTTAACCCACACGGTTCAGATGAAACTTTTAGGGAGAGAAACGATACTCTCCCTGGAATGGGGGTTCTTAACCCACACGGTTCAGATGAAACTGATACTATACTAGGAATAACTTACCAGTTCAAAGCGTTCTTAACCCACACGGTTCAGATGAAACTTTATGCAGTAGAAATACTGCCGAACTACACTATAGGTTCTTAACCCACACGGTTCAGATGAAACCTTTGGCAAGTTTGGAAACTGCACATCAAGAAATCCCAGTTCTTAACCCACACGGTTCAGATGAAACGCACACAGACTTGAGAGGCAGGAAACTTAAATATTAGTTCTTAACCCACACGGTTCAGATGAAACCAGGGCTTTTTGAGCCCTTATTTGAGAGCCACTCTCCACGTTCTTAACCCACACGGTTCAGATGAAACTGACCGGTGCAGAAATTCTCATCCAGGAATGGGAAGTTCTTAACCCACACGGTTCAGATGAAACTCGACCCAACTTACCAAGTAGATGCTTGCTGGGAAGTGTTCTTAACCCACACGGTTCAGATGAAACTAACAGACAATTTGTATTTACTCTTTTTCAAATATCGTTCTTAACCCACACGGTTCAGATGAAACCTCGCATGGGGTTGAGGAGGGGGGTTGGGGGGAACTACCTTTATATCCCACACGGTTCAGATGAAACAACAAATAGAATATCCATAACATTAAAAACAGGAGACCTTTATATCCCACACGGTTCAGATGAAACCAAAGCATATGTTGTATATTAGTAATGCTTTCAGCTCTTTATATCCCACACGGTTCAGATGAAACAGAGCTTGCTACAAAGTAGGGAATGGGTCAGCTGTGTCTTTATATCCCACACGGTTCAGATGAAACAAACATCGCCTCCCGGCACGGCGATAAAGAAATAGGCCTTTATATCCCACACGGTTCAGATGAAACTGGAACATATGCAGAAACTACGATCTATAGAAAAGACCTTTATATCCCACACGGTTCAGATGAAACCAATATATAAAAATAAACAAATGATAACACGATGCTCTTTATATCCCACACGGTTCAGATGAAACGACTTCGATGGGATTAAACTTATAACACAGGGCTTTGCTTTATATCCCACACGGTTCAGATGAAACTAAACTACTAAAGGTTGTGTATACAACAAACGTCTTTATATCCCACACGGTTCAGATGAAACAGAGAGGATGCAATTTATAGTGATTATTATGAAGAACTTTATATCCCACACGGTTCAGATGAAACGATAATTTGACTTATACTAATGAGTTAGAGTGGGATGCTTTATATCCCACACGGTTCAGATGAAACTGAATCACCTAAAAGTAATCGCTCAAAAGCATTGGCCTTTATATCCCACACGGTTCAGATGAAACACAAGAATATCCAACCTAATTTTCATCACAGCAAAAACCTTTATATCCCACACGGTTCAGATGAAACTTCTACTAAAGACCATATTGTCTTTTTTCACCAATATCTTTATATCCCACACGGTTCAGATGAAACTCGATGATTTCGAAACATGGTGATTTCTGTTTCCTATCTTTATATCCCACACGGTTCAGATGAAACCAACTGCCAAGCTTTTATATTGTTGTTTACAAAAATACTTTATATCCCACACGGTTCAGATGAAACATTGTTGTTTCTTATGCGTATTATATCAAGTTCATATTTCTTTATATCCCACACGGTTCAGATGAAACCTCTTGTTCTGCAGTTAAATACTCAACTCCAACGCTTGTACTTTATATCCCACACGGTTCAGATGAAACCACCTTTCTAGAAGATAGAGGAAGCTGTTTTCTGAACTTTATATCCCACACGGTTCAGATGAAACAAATACGGAAGAAGTATCCTTTTTTTAAAATTTCCGCCTTTATATCCCACACGGTTCAGATGAAACCAGAAATCACTACTTCTAAAAGTATATAGTGTATCAATGGTTTTGTCAAGGGGGTACCCCTCGCAAATGAAGGTAATTTTCCGAAAATGCCAGATTCTGCAAAGTTTAGTGTACCGTTATCAAGTTTAAATCATTGTTTAACAAGCCTTTGACAAATTCGCCGTAATTACGGTTTTACAGTTTTATGTAATTACGGTTTTACGGCAAAATTAATTAATTGTCAGACAATAAGTTGGAAGGCTAATAAAACTTATTTTTGTATAAACAATCCACTAAAACCCCTAACTAAAAAAGTTAAAAATGCCGTGGGGTTCAACACAAGCATACCAATACTCTCTACACATATTCAGCTATTGAAGTACGACCAGCTCTTAAGAAAAACTTAAGAAGCTCAATAAGCTCCAATGTAGATAGTATAACATATTTTAATCCGAAGGTGTATAAATTGAGTGAGCATCTATAAAGACAAGTATACCACGCTCCCAAGTATGCCACGATCCACAAGTCTACCACGGTTTATGTGTTTACGATGTAGTGAACTTGTCTTGTAGAGTAATTTGACGTGAGTGGGTTTGAGGATTATAATTATATATAGGAGATTTTAGTTATGAAGAATGATTATAAATCTAAGACACAGAAAAGCTTTTATACCCCATCAACAAAGAAAGGTATCAAAAGAAAACCTACAAGTATACCACGATCTACAAGTGTGGCGCCACGTCCTTCTTTTGAATGGAGGGGCTGTTTATCTGATTTAAAGGATAAGTATACATCTGTACAGTTGCAACATAAGATTTGGGATATTGAATTATAAAATTTTGTGCTTTTATTAGACACAAACATAATATTGGAAATAGCATTGGAACAAGACAACGCTCAAGAATGTGTAAATTTGTTAGAACAGTACGATAAAATTGATTTTTTTATATCCGATTTCTCGATTCATTCAATAGGTGTAATACTTAATAAACGAAACAATCTTGAAAAATTTGATAAATTGATAGAAGACCTTAGACTTGTTCTAAAAGCTATATTGTCGCTCGATCATTATTATGACTTAAAACGATTGATAAATATAATGAAAGTGTTTGATCTTGATTTTGACGATGCTTATCAATATAGGATAGCAGAAAAATACAAGCTAACCATTGTTAATTTTGATAAGGATTTTGATAAAACAAAATTAGGCAAGAGAACACCAGCAGAGATTTTACAAACAATTAATCAATTGACACTAAGCTTTTAAAGCTAAAATAGTGGTTTTTTTGTGCATTATACATGATATTTTCATTTAGAATAAGTATAATATAAGCTGTGAGATTTAAAGCATTAAAGATAGCGATAAGATATTTACTCAGTTTTAAAGGAAGTACATTTATCATAAGCTTGATATCGTTTTTTGGGATTGTGATAAGCACCGCTGGGATACTTCTTACAAACGGCGTTTTTGAAGGATTTCAAGACAATCTTAGAATTAAGCTTTTGGGGTCTATGCCAAATATTATATTGACATACGTAGGAGATGATTCTAAGGCCGATATACCTAAAGTTTTGGGGATTTTAGAAAAAAACAAAAAAGATATAAAGATGTTTTCATATTTCAAGATATATCACGGGGCTATTCAAAGGGGCTCTTATATAAGTGCTGTCAATGTAGATGCTATGGATTTTGGCAACACTAAAAATTTGGGTTTTTTTGCAAATAAGATAAAAGGTTCTTTGGATAAAAAAGGCGTGATAGTAGGTAAAGATTTGGCTGCTATGCTTGGGGTGTCAAAAGGTGATTATGTTAGTATCATATCGCCTGTGGGTATACAAACGCCTTTTGGTTATATGCCAAAGGTTCAAAACTTGCCTGTGGTGGGTACTCTTAACAGTGGTATATTTGATATAGATTATTCTACCGTGCTTATGGATAACAGTGTTGCAGACAAGCTTTTTGTAAATAATCCGCCCACAAGAGTCGTTGAGATAAATTTAAAAAATCCTTTTTATGCTCCTTCTTTTGCTAAAAGCCTAAAACCATTAGTTGGAGAAAAGTTTGTTATAACCACTTGGATAGATATGAATAAACCGCTTTTTGAAGCTCTTCAAACCGAAGAAAGAGGTATATTTTTTGTACTTACTCTCATGATAGTAGTGGCATCTTTTAATATTACAAGCCTTCTTTTTATAAAAGTAAAAGAAAAGCTAAGAGATATAGCCATATTTAGAGTTTACGGAGAACCAAAATCTTTTATCATGGCTATAATACTTATACAAGGGCTTTTGCTTAGCCTTAGTGGGTTTTTGGTGGGTGTTTTGGTGTCTTTTGTTTTGGAGTTTTTTATAAACAAATTTAAACTAATACATGTCCAAAAAAGCATATACCTCATGTCTTATGTGCCAGTTTCTATATCTTTTAAAGATGTAACGGAGGTCTTTTTGCTGGTGATATTTTTAAGCCTTGTGGCAGCTTTTATACCCTCTTATTACGCTGTAAAAGAAAACATAGTAAGGATACTAAGAAATGACTGACAGCGTGATAGAACTAAAAAACGTATCAAAAATATACAAAGATAAGCCTGTAATTGAAGGCTTAAGCCTTTCTATAAAAAAAGGTGAGTTTGTAGGTATAATGGGACCCTCTGGTTCTGGTAAATCTACAACCCTTCATATAATAGGTGGTATAGAAACCCCTTCTTCTGGTGATGTAAATATACTTGGTGTTTGGTATGCAAAAGACGGAAAACTACTAAACGAAAAAGCTGTATCTAAGCTTAGGAAAAAATACATTTCTTTTATATTTCAATTTTATTATCTTTTAGAAGATTTTGATGTGCTTGAAAATGTATCTTTGTTTGGAGATAAGAAAAAAGCCATAGAGCTTCTTAGCTTTCTTAAATTGGACCACAGACTAAACTACAAACCTTACGAACTCTCCGGCGGTGAACAGCAAAGGGTAGCTATAGCAAGAGCCCTTGTAAGAGAACCTCAAATCCTCATAGCCGATGAACCCACTGGAAACCTTGATTACAAAGAATCTCATAAAATTTTTTCTTTATTAAAATCCCTAAACAAAGAATCAAATATAACTATAATTGTAGCTACTCACAACGAAGAACTAAAACCCTTTTTTGATAGAGTTATATATCTTGGATAAAAGGAAGGCCAAAGGCCTCCTTCAAAGTTTATATCAAAATCTCCATTCAAGAGCTACGTTTATGGCATCTTCTGCATTTTTTGCACTTATAGAGCATGGAACATACGTTTGACCATTATAACAATATCCACTATCCGTTACACTATTTTGGAAATCGTGCTCATAAGCAAGCGATACACCAAAGGTGTTTGTAAACTGATAGCTTCCACCAACCGTGACCGCTTCTTCTGTAATAGCTGGGAATCCATATAGGTTAAAGAAGTCTATAGCATATTGATTAAACGGATATCCATCTATATAGGCGGCTGGCGTTTGACTATTATTATATCCAAAATTGTTGCTTCTTATAGGGCTTCTTGCATAGTTAAAACCAGCTCTTAGTGTGAGTTTTGGCATTACTTTGTAAGATGTACCAAGGGCAAATACATATTGGTCTTTCCAGCCAAAGTCTTTGTAACCATTGGCATTTGACCAGTTTATCCATCTAACATCAGCACCTACGTTCCATTTGTCAGTGGGTGCTATACCTACACCAAATGCAAGCTCTTGAGGTTGTTCAAGCTTAAGATCTTGAAAACTTCCAGTAAAATTTTGATTTAAAGATGCATCTTTGAAATCAAATACATGTCTATATGTTAGAGATATAGGTGTTTGATAGCTTAAACCTGCATATACAAAGTTTCCGAAGTTAAAAGCTACACCAAGCTGACCACCTATACCAAGTGCCGTACTTTGACCTCCACCATAAGATGCATAGCCGCTGCATCCTGTTGGAGTACATCCATATGGCAAAGTAGCGTTCATATCAAGTGATCCGTAAGCAAAATCTATACCAGCACCTACGCTTATCATAGGGTTTATCTGGTAAGATAAAGCTGGTATTATACGCATAAATTGAAGCGTTGTTCTCATGTTGTAGAAAGCTGGAATCGTAACTGGACCAGATGAATTCTGCCCTATAACCTGCTGCGGACCCTTACCACTGTAATCTGTACCCATACCAGATACACCAAAAGCACCTATACCAAATACAAGTTTGTCGTTTATCCTATCTACTATACCTATCTCTGGCACTAAAAAGAGGTTTGCGCTGCTATCTACAGAAGCAGAACCTGGGGTAGGGTTAGCATTTGGACCATTATATTGTGTAAATGCATTATTGCTTTCAGCTTTTACGCTTGGCATAAAAAGCATACCGCCAAACTGGACTTTGTTTGATCTTGCTACGCTCATCCAAGCTGGGTTTCTAAAGATAGAGTCCACAGAACCCACAGGCATACCAACACCTATACCACCCATTGCCTCTGAGTTTGGTGTAACGCCTATAAGATCATCGCCGTTCGTGGCAAAAGCACCTGTTTGCCATACTCCAATTAAACCTGTAAACACCGCCAGAGCAAGAAGCCTCTTTTTCATTAAAAAACCTCCTTTAAAATACTTGACTATCATTATAGTGAAATGTTTGTGATTTTAGTTTTTTATTTTCTTATAATACTTCGTAGTAATTGTTATATAAGAATATTCTAATATTCATTTTTAAACTATAAAATATCATTTTCAAATAATTCTAAATTAATATATTTTTTTAATTAAAACTAACTCTAAAAGGAGGTCGTTTATGTTCGGAATGCTTGTGGACAAGATTGAAAAAGCCATTGAGCAAGACAAGAAAAAGCCAAACTTAGGGCTTATAGATATTGAAAAGGTAAAAGAGCTGTACCAAAACGGAGCCCTCATATTGGATGTAAGACCTGTGGGTAAGGTAGAAGGTAAAAATGTAGAAGAAGCAGGTATCAAAAATGCTTACTACATACCAATTACAGAGATTACAAAGCACCTTGATAAGCTTCCAAAGAATAAGGAAGCACCAATTATAACCACTTGTAAGCTTGTAAAATTTGCCAACAGAGCTATGGGTTATCTGGAAGCTCTTGGCTATACAAACGTGTATGTATTTGATGGTTCTACGACAGATCTGATAGCAGCGCTTTCAAACGGATAAATATATTTACGCCCCCATTTTGGGGGTTGTTTTATAAGCTTTTAAGCTAAACTAAAAACATAAAGACTAAGAAGCGTAAGTATCAAAACCGGTATCGTAAGGATAATACCAACTTTTATATAATAAGCATAAGATATGTTTAAACCCTTTTTGTTTAATACATGAAGCCATAAAAGTGTTGCCAAAGAACCAATGGGTGTCATCTTAGGACCTATATCTGTGCCTATTAGATTTGCCAAGGCTAAAATATGACTCATGTGATCAGCCGGGTTTGCAAGTTTTATATTTAGATTTATAAGCATAACGGTGGGAAGGTTGTTGATAAGAGCCGATAAAATCCCTGATAACACACCTACGCCCATAATTGCTACAAATTTACCATCCTCTATAAAAAATCTTATTACACCGGGCATTATCTGATATAAAAACGCTTTTTGAAGACCAAACACCACTACGTACATACCTATTGAAAATATAAGTATTTGCCAAGGGGTTTCTTTGAAAAGAATATGTTTTAGATTTACTTTTTTGTTTTTTAAACTTCCTATAGATATCAAAATCCCGGCAAATATGATGATAAAAGATGTTGGGATGCTGTATATGTGGGATACCATCAAAAGCCCTATAGCTAAAGCACCTATTGGCCAAGCCAAATAAAATAAAAATCTATCTTTTATGGCTTCCTCTGGGTTTTTGTCTTCTAAAATCTCTTTTTTGTAGCTTTTAGGAAGATGATTTTTATAATAAATAAGTAAAACCGCTATGGAACTTACGATAGATACAATATTTACAAGAAGCATAGATTTGGCATACTCTAAAAAGCTTATGTGAAAAAAATCCGCTGTGATGATGTTCGTTAAATTTGATATTACAAGCCCAATACTTGCAGTATCGGATATAAAACCTCCTCCTACCATGTAGGCTCTTGCTTGTTCATCTTGAAGGTTTAAATGCTTTATCTTAGAATAAACGATAGGAGTTAGCATCAAAGCAGCACCATCGTTAGCTAAAAATATAGATATCAAAGCTCCTATTAAAAGCATATAAACATATAGTTTTATACCGTCTTCGTTGGCTTTATCTATGGCTTTTAGCGAAATCCACTCAAAAAATCCTATGTTGTCAAGCACCACCGATATGAAGATAATGCCTATAAAAGCTAAGCTTGCATCCCATACGAGTTTTATAACCTCATATATATCGTTTATATTTACTATCCCAAGCAAAAAGCTCAAAACCCCTCCAACTACAGCAGATATACCAATGGGTATATTTTTTGGTTGTTTTATAATAAGAAACATCGTAAGAAGAAAAATGATGACGCTTTCTATCTCTTTTAGCATTTAAACCCTCCTTTCAATATAGAAACTAATATATAAAAAATTTTTTATATGTGTATGATATAGATATCGTCTGTTTTTATGACTTCTTTGTTTTTTTTACCTATTATATTTTTTAGCTCTTTGGAATCGTACTGGACTTTTCCTTTACCTATCATAATACCTTGTTCGTCTGATATACTTACTATATCCCCTTTTTTGAAAACTCCGTCAAAACCTTTTATACCTATGGCAAGGAGCGCTTTTCTGTTTAAAAGTGCTTTTTTAGCTCCTTCATCTATATATATGATGCCTCTTGAATAATGGGCTAATTTGATAAGATCTTTTGGTTTTAGTTTTGAGTTTTGTTTTGGTGGTATTTTGGTGCCTATGGCTTTGTCAGTGTATATGTTTATAAGTCTTTGGCTTTTAGAGGTTATAAAAACCTCTATACCGATGTTTGACGCCATCATGGAAGCTTGGAGTTTGCTAAGCATACCACCGCTTCCAAAGGTGCTTTTGGAGGGGTTTACCTCTTTGAAGGCTTCTTCAAAATCTGATACTTCTCTTATGAGGGTTTTGCCATCTTTTGTATAAAGTCCACCGGCAGTTGAAAATATTACAAGTTTTGAGGCTTTTGATATATAAGATACGTAAACGCTTAAAAAATCGTTATCTCCAAAGATAAGCTCTTCGGTGGCTATGGCGTCGTTTTCGTTTATAATGGGTATGATGTTGTGAGCTAAGAGTCCTTCTATCGTCCTTTGTGCGTTTGAAAACATGTTTTGATTTGTAAAAATATCAGAGGTTATAAGTATTTGGCTTATAGTCAGATTATAATTTGAAAATACGTTGTCGTACAAAGACATAAGCCTCGACTGACCAACGGAGGCAAGTATTTGTCTTGAAAGGATAGAATCTCCTTTTATGTTTAGGATTTTTTTTCCAGCCATGACGGCCCCAGATGATACTATAAGAAACTTGATGTGTTCTTTTTGTAGAGTTTTTATATCCTCGGCGATGGAGGAGATAAAGCTTATGTCAAAATCCCCTCCCTCTGTAGATAAGACATTTGAACCAATTTTGATAACAAAGATCATTATCTATATCATATATGTTGTAAAAGTGGTTTTAGCTTCCTCTCCACTTTTGGATTTGTGATAATGGTTTTCTTTCTTAATCTTCTTTTTCTGTCTTTTGGTTTTTTGGTGTTGTAGTGGCTTCCGTTTGCTTTGGCCCTTTTAATGTGGCCGTTTGCGGTGAGTTTAAACCTTTTTGCCATAGTTCTATTCGTCTTCATCTTTACCTTCATAAAAACCTCCAAACTTAGTTTAAGCTTATTATTATAACTTATTTTTTCTTAGGAAGCAAGGTAAAGGTTAAAAATGTGTTTTCTCGTACAGGAGGCTTTTCCAAAACACCAATATCCGCTAACTCGTTTACAATTTTATCCACAAGCTTGTTGCCAAGCTCTGGATATATGTTTTCTCTTCCTCTAAACCTTATACGCACCCTTACTTTGTCCCCATCTTCTAAAAACTCTCTCATTTGCCTTATTTTGATAGCCAAGTCGTGATTGTCTATCATGACTTTAAGGTTTATATCTTTTACATTTATAGCAGATTCTTTTTGCTTTTTCTTAGCTTCTTTTTCTTTCTTTTGAATCTCGTACTTAAACTTGCTGTAATTTAAAATCTTACACACCGGTGGATTTGCCTGCGGCGCTACCTCCACAAGGTCAAGGCCTTTTCTGTTGGCCACTTCAAGAGCTTCTTCTATTGGTACTATGCCTATTTGATTTCCATTCTCGTCTATTAGCCTTACCTCTCTTGCTGTGATATTTTCGTTTACCCTATACTCTTGCAAAACCTACCTCTTCTTATTGCAAAGATATTTTTAGTCGCCTCTTTGCTGGCGATAATATATTTTAACTCCTAAGCTTTTAATAAAATTTATAAACTCTTCATATCTCCATATCCTAGAATCGCATATTATGATGGTGCCTTTGTCTTTCTTGCTTCTTACAAGTCTTCCAAATCCTTGTTTAAACTGCAAAAACGCCTTTTTCCTCGCATAAATAAAACTATCTATATTATGTCTTTTGAAATACCTCATTCTGTGGTAGTTTATGGGATCTTCGGGAGAGTCAAAAGGAAGCTTTGCCATCAAAAGCCCCTTATCCCCTTTTATATCTATACCTGTCCATACAGAATCCACCCCTACCAATACGTTTTTATCTCCGTTTTCTACCATTTCTATAGCTTTTCTTAAGGTTGTTGTGTTTTGGAATATGATATCCTCGTCTTTTGGTATGTATTCCATTTGTTCATAGCTTGTTAAAAGCACCAAAACTTTGCTATAGAATGTTCTTAAATATCTTAGACTATTTATTAGCTCTTCTTTCCATAAATCTTTGTTTTTTGGTACTATATTTTTTATGATAAAATTAACATCTTCATAATTAAATACATGCTCTAAAGAGTAATATTCACCGCTTATGCCTGTGGTAAGCTCTATAAGATCTTTGTCAAGAGTTGCTGAAGTTAATATTACGCATTTGTAAGTAGATAGATCTATAGCATCTCTTGGGAATATTGGAAAAGCCTCTATTTTGTAGTTAAAATCCCCAAGTTTTTTAGAAAATTCTCTACTTACCACAAGACCTATAATATCTTTGTTTTCTTCATCTTCCATGTATTTTAGAGTGTTATAAATGTTTGATACGCGGTTTGAGATAGATTTGAATTTGGCTATAAGCCTCATAATTTCATGTTCTAGCCTATCTGCTGATTTATTTTCAAAATCTTCTTGAAGTTCGCTTGTATCTATGCTAAATCTATTTAAAAATTCATTTTCAAATAACAAGGAGCTTTCCAAAAAAGCCTTAAACTTTCTGCTTATGGTATTTTTGTATTCAAGCCTTTCTTTGACTGTGTTTATGACATAATTTTTTATGATGTTCACAGCTTGGTTTAAAGGTTCATATACCATACTAATTAAAGGTTCTACAAAAAAAGGTTCATCTAAAGGTATTGAGCTTGGAGCTTTACCTATAGTAGGCTTATTAGTAGGTTTTTGTTTTTTATTTTCAAAGATACTTTCAAACAAGCTTTTAAATATGCTAAGTATATCAACATTATCAAGCATATTTTTATTATCGTTTGGAAGCATATCTTTTATAGATGCTACAAGTCTCATTAGGCCAATTACAGAAAATCCAGAAGTAAGGGATTTTACCAAAGCTTCATCAAGTTCATGGGCCTCGTCTATTACGAGTATTTTCTCTTCTGTATCGTCAAAGTTTTTTAAAACCAAAAGGCTATGGTTTACTACCAAGATATCAGCTAGTTTTTCTTTGTCTTTTAGCTTTTTATAGTAAAAACAATCTTTTAGATAAGGGCAAGATTCTCTATAATTGGAGTCACAGTAATTTTCGTCTATATTTATATCGGTCCATACCTCTAAGGGTATGTTGGTAAATTCTATATCTCCGTCCCATCCTGAGGATTCTATGAGCTCTCTTATAGTATTTGCGAGGCTTACTTTTCCAAATGTTGCGGTTTGTTTTAATTCGTTTTCTTTATCGTAAAATCTATCAAGACAAAGGTAGTTTGCTTTACCTTTTAATATAAGATAATTTATACCTTTACCAAAGTAGTTTTTTCTTATAGATGATAAGTGTTCAAGGTCCCTTCTTAGTTGTTCTTGTAGAATTTTTGTCTTGGTGGATATTATTGCTTGTTTACCATGCTCTATGATAGGCAGTAAATATCCAAAGCTTTTGCCAACTCCCGTGGGAGCTTCTATTAAAACGACATTTTGTTCATCATCAAAGTCTTCTTTGTTTATACATTCTTCTACTATGCTAAACATTTTCTCTTGGCTTTTTCTTCTTTCGTAGCCAAGTTTTAATAGTGTTTTGTAAAGTTCCATCAAGTGATTTTTATATGCAGTTCTTTAAGTTGCTTATTTGAAACTACATCTGGAGCACCAGTAAGCAAGCAAGTGCCTTTCTGAGTTTTAGGGAAAGCTATCACATCTCTTATAGAGTCAAAACCAAGCATCATAGCCATTAGCCTATCAAAACCAAAGGCCAAACCTCCGTGCGGTGGTGCTCCGTATTTTAAAGCTTCTAACAAAAATCCAAACTTCATATTTGCTTCTTCGTCTGATATATTTAAAACCTTAAATACAAGTTTTTGCACATCTTTGTTGTGTATCCTTATAGAACCTCCTCCTATTTCAACACCGTTTAACACAATATCGTACGCTCTTGCACCAATACTCTCACCAATATTAATTATATCTTCTTTATCTGGCTTGTCAACAATATATTTTATTTTATCTAAATCCTCTGTTTTTGGAGATGTGAAAGGATGGTGCATAGCCTCAAGCCTTCCTTCCTCTTCATTGTATTCAAACATTGGAAAATCCACTACCCACAGAAACTCAAATTTGGATTCATCTATAAGATTTAACATCCTGCCAAGTTGCAATCTTAAATTTCCAAGTATTTTATATACGTTTTTAGGCTTGTCTGCTGAGAAAAATATCATATCTTGATCTTTGGCATCAAGCCTTGAAAGCATCGCTTTTATTTCTTCTTGGGATAAGAACTTTGCAATAGGGGAATTAAACTCGCCATTTTCAATTTTGCCCCAAGCAAGCCCTTTTGCCCCTAGTCCTTTTACATATTCTGTAAGATTGTCTATCTCTTTTCTTGATAAAATTTTGTTTATTTTTATAGCTTTTATAATACCTTTTTGCTCTATAGCGCTTTTAAAAACATTAAAGTTTGTATTTTTGAAGATATCGCTAAGATCTACAAGCTCTAAACCAAACCTTGTATCTGGTTTATCGGAGCCATATCGTTCCATCGCTTCTTTGTAGGTGATTCTTTTAAAGGGTGTATTTAGCTCTATATCTAAAAGCTCTAAAAACAGTTTAGAAAGAAGTTTTTCTGATATTTCCATGATATCTTGTTCTTCTACGAATGACATCTCAAAATCTATCTGGGTAAACTCTGGTTGTCTGTCAGACCTTAGATCTTCATCTCTAAAGCATCTTGCTATTTGAAAGTATCTATCAAAGCCAGATATCATAAGTATTTGTTTAAAAAGCTGAGGAGATTGGGGTAAAGCGTAAAACTTACCAGGGTGAAGCCTTGATGGCACCAAAAAGTCTCTTGCTCCTTCTGGGGTTGATTTTATTAAAAAAGGTGTCTCTATCTCGTAAAAGCCGTTTTCTTCAAAAAAATCCCTTGTTATCTTAAGGGCTTTACTTCTTGTTTTTATAGCTTTTTGAAACTTTGGTCTTCTTAAATCAAGATATCTATATTTTAATCTTAGTTCCTCTGAAATATCTACATTATCATCTATAGGAAACGGCAATGTCTCCGATGCGTTTAAAAGCTCAATACGCTCTATTAAAAGTTCTACGTTGCCAGATTTTATTTTCGGATTTTCTGTACCAGCTGGTCTTCTTCTTACCAAACCTTCTACCAATACAACGCTTTCTTCTTTAAAGTGTTTTGCCATATCATAAAGTTCTTTATCGCCCGATTCTTCTAAAACTGCTTGAAGTTTACCTTCTTTATCTCTTAAATCTATAAACAAAACACCGCCGTGATCTCTTATGGAATCTATCCATCCTGCCAATTTAACGTGTTTTCCTATAAAGCTATCGTCTACTAAGCCTATATATGTATCTCTCAACATGCTTATATTATATACTAAAAACCTTATATCATTGAAATTTTATTTGATAGGTGTATAATAAATCTTATGTTAAAGCGGGGAGTGGTTGTTTTAGGGTTTTTTCTACTTGGACATTTATCTTTTTCTAAACCGCTAAAACTTGATATAAAAATACCATATAAGAATGTAAATTTCAAAACTAAACATCGTGCATACACAAGTGTATCATCCCCTTTACCAAGAGATGAGAAGCAAAGTGTAGGATTTTCATTCTTTTTCAATAGACTTCCTTCTGTAAGCGCTATAGTGGATAATATCAGATCTCTTAATTTATCAAAAACTTATCAAGAACCACCCCCAGAGATATACACCTCTGATATAAGAATACATGCTGATTATTACGAAAAAGATATTATTAACAAAAATACATATATAAGACCTACCAACAAAGGCAATGAGCTTGTTCAACTTTATAAAAACGATCCTCAGCTGGATTTTGGTGTAACCCTAAACGCTAGTTTCAAATAGTAAAAACTTGATTTTAAAAGCTAATGTACCTGCACAGTAGCAGAAGTCTTTTAGAGTTTATTTTTAGTTAGTATGTATATACTTTTCATGTAAAAATGGTGTTACACACATATTTCACAATGCTTATATATTATGAGTTATTTTTATTTTACTATTATAATATGATATATTTCATTGTAGTAAGATAATTTTTAAGTTAAATTAACCTTATGTAGGTTGGTTTGCGCTAATCAACCAGCAATCTTTTAAAAAGAGGTATAGCTTATGGACTTGCTTGACTTGTCCAGGTTTCAGTTCGCCTTTACGGCGATCAATCACTTTATTTATGTCCCTCTTACGTTTGGGCTCTCTGTGTTCATAGCCATAGTAAAGACCATAGCCTACAAAACCAAAGATCCTAAGTATGACAAATTGGCTATGTTCTTGATGAAACTTTTCGCAATAAACTTTGCCGGTGGTGTGGCTACAGGTCTTACTATGGAGTTTGAGTTTGGTACAAACTGGTTTACCTACTCAAAGTTTGTAGGTGATATCTTTGGAGCACCTCTTGCCATTGAAGGTCTTATGGCTTTCTTCTTGGAGTCAACCTTTATAGGTATATTCTTATTTGGAAAAGATAGAATATCTGATGGTATGCATACTTTTTCCGCTTGGATGGTAGCTCTTGGTAGTAACTTATCCGCTCTTTGGATTTTAATAGCAAACTCTTGGATGCAAACCCCTGCTGGATACAAAATAGTCCAAACTCCCCAAGGTATAAGAGCTGAGCTTACAAACTTTTGGGCAGCTGTTATAAACCATACCACTGTTATAAGGTTTTTACATACCGTAACAGCTGGTCAAATTACAGCCGGATTTTTTGTAATGGGTGTAATGGCTTATTTCTTACTAAGAAACAAAAATATCGATATGGCCAAAGCTGGTTTAAAAGTAGCCCTTATATTTACCACAATAGTATCCGTATCTGAAATTATAATAGGAGATACAGCTGGACACTTGGTAGCAGAATATCAACCCCTCAAGCTTGCAATGATGGAAGGTAAATGGAAAACGGAACAACCAGCTTCCTTGGATGTTTTTGGTTATGTAGATCAAAGCGCTCAAAAGACTTATTCTTTTGTAAAAATACCTTATTTACTATCTTTCTTGGCCTATCATAACTTCGATGCCAAAGTATACGGTATAAACGATTTGATAACTATGTACGATCAAAAAGCCCAAAACTATGCAAACGAAGCAAAAACATTAGAAGCCCAATACGCTTCAAATCCAAACCCATCTTTGAAAGATAAGATAGTGGCCGATAAAGCTTATGCCAAAGCTTACAATATTTCTTTAAAAGATTTACCACCTATAAATCTTGTCTTCATGCCATTTCATATAATGGTTGGTCTTGGATTTTTCTTTGCATTTGTAACTTTGTGGGGTCTATATCTCTATAAAAAAGGTACTCTTTATACCAACAAAGCTTTCTTAAAGACCGTTTTATATTCAATCCCCCTTCCATTTATAGCTTCTGAGCTAGGATGGATGACTGCCGAAATAGGTCGTCAACCCTGGATTGTGGATGGCGTGCTTAAAACTGCCGATGCGGTATCTTTCAACGCTACTTCAAATGTAATGTTCTCTGTGATTACTTTCGTAACAATATACATACTGCTATTCTACGTATATGTAACCACTATGATAAAGAAGGTAAGAGAATACGCAGACACCGAGGCTCCTTCTACAGCTCCAGTTATGGGCCGGGTAAATACAGCTTTGCAAGCTTCTAAGACAGATTTAAACAACGATAACAGGATTTCTTAAGGAGGTGAATACTATGGGTATATTACCAGATGGACTTTTTACCTTACAAGGTTTGTGGTTTTTGATAGCAGGTTTATTTTTAATTGGCTACTCAATAACTGATGGATTTGATTTGGGTAGTGCTTTCCCTATGATATTTATGAAAAAAGAATATGACAGAATAGCTCTCTATAATTCTGTTGCGCCAGTCTGGGATGGAAACGAAGTTTGGCTTATAGCTGGGGGCGGCTTGCTGTTTGCCGCCTTTCCTACAGTTTATGCTGCTTCGTTTTCTGGGTTCTACTTAGCTATACTTCTTGTCTTATGGGCTCTTATAGGAAGGGCTGTGGCTTTTGAATACCGCAACAAAAGAGAGTCCATGGCTTGGAGGCATACCTTTGATTTTATATACTGGCTTGGTAATGTTTTACCAGCTATTCTTTTTGGATGTGCCGTAGGAAACGCTGTAGTAGGCGTACCTATAGATCAAGACGCTGTATATCACGGCACTTTCTTCACGCTTTTAAGACCAGTACCTTTGGCGATGGGATTGGTAAGTCTTTTTATGTTTGCTATGCATGGAGCAGCTTACCTGTTGCTTAAAACCGAAGGTGCTGTTTTTGAGATGGCTAAAAAGTATGCTAGCATAAGTGTTATAGGATATGTAATATCTGTAATATTAACAAACGTACTATCCATGCAAGAAGCCCCGTTTTTGTATAAAAATTATTTTTCTTATCCAATACTTTTTGCTATACCTCTAGTGATGTTTGTAGGTGTTGTACTTTATGTGGTTTTACTAAAATCTGGTAAATACGAAAAAATGGTTTATGCATCTGGGCTTGTTAACGCTTTCACTGTTCTAAACGTAGCTTGCGCTTCTTTCCCAGTTTTGATGCGCTCAAGTATAAATCCAGATTACAATCTCACTATATTTAACGCCTGTTCTTCAAACCTAACCCTTATAGTTATGCTTATAGTCGCTGCAATATTCTTGCCTATTGTACTGTTTTATACCAGATACGCTTACAAGGTGTTTAGTGGCAAAGTTAGTGGAGAAAAGAGTTATTATTAATTTTCTTGAAGCGCCTTGATGCAACCATTTCTATCCTTCGTTTACCCCTCTTTTGAGGGGGCTTTTTAATATATAGATAACTTATCATTAAGAATATTTGATAGCTATGATATATATTATATATATTTATAAGTATCTGATGCAGTTGATTTTTTATGCCTTTAATAGTTCATTAATTTTGTTATGTATTCTTTTAAGTATTCTATATTTTGTCCGGTAGTAGAAGAAACCGGTATAAAATCAAGGGATTTTTCTTTGGCTAATTTTTCTAAAAGCTCTAAATTTTCTTTCTTTGCTATATCAAGCTTTGTACCTACAACTGCTTTAATTTTTTGTATCAAGCTTTTATCGTAAAGAGAAAGTTCAGTAGTTAGAATTTCAAAATCTTTAACAGGGTTTTCACTAGACAGGTCTATAGCCAAAACCAAATATTTCGAACGCTCTATATGTTTTAAAAAATCAAGTCCAAGCCCAGCTCCTTTGTGAGCATTTTCTATAATTCCTGGTATATCGGCGATGGTAAAAGATTTATCATCTGTTTTAATAACTCCCAACTCTGGATAAAGCGTAGTAAAAGGATAATCGGCAATTTTTGGATGTGCATTGGTTAAGACCGATAATAATGTTGATTTACCAACGTTTGGTAGGCCTACTATGGCTATATCAGCTATTGTTTTTAATATAAGAACAAGCTCTTTTTCTTCTCCTTTTTTGCCATGTGTAAACTTTCTTGGAGTTTGATTTGTAGGTGTTGCAAAGTGAGCATTACCAAGACCACCATCGCCACCTTTTGCTACTACGCAACTTTGACCATGTTTTACAAGGTCACATAGAACGTCGTTGGTTTTTTTATCTATTACTATAGTTCCTACTGGTACCTTTATTACAATGTCTTTACCGTTTTTGCCGTGCTGGTTTTTTGGTTTTCCATGCTCTCCGTTTTGAGCTACAAAATGCCTTTTATATTTAAAATCCAAAAACGTTGTTTTAGAAGCATCGGCTTGTAATATAACAGAACCGCCTTTTCCTCCATCTCCACCTGCAGGTCCCCCATAGGGTCTATACTTTTCTCTTAAAAAATAAACCCCTCCGTTTCCACCGTCTCCAGCTTTTACCTTTATCTGGGCTATATCTATAAAATTCAACTTAGTGTTATACGCCTTTATTTATAACAAACTCTGCCAAATCCACAAGACGATTAGAATATCCCCATTCGTTATCATACCAGGCTACAACGTGCACCAAATCACCGTTTACAAAAGAAAGCTCTGCGTCAAATATTGCTGAATGAGGATTACCGACTATATCAGAAGATACCAGGGGTTCTTCACTGTACTCCAATATACCCTTTAGATACGTTTCGCTGGCTTTTTTGAAAGCTTCGTTTAAAGCTGTCACATCATGAGGAGGATTTTCCAATATAGCTGTTAATTCAATAATAGAACCATCTGATACTGGTACTCTTCTTGATGTGCTTCCAAGTTTACCTTTAAGATGGGGTAGAACTTCAGTAACAGCTTTGGCTGCACCTGTGGTGGTTGGTATTATGTTTACTGCTGCGGCTCTTGCTCTTCTTAAATCTTTGTGTGGAAGATCTAGTATTCTTTGGTCGTTTGTGTAAGCATGCACTGTTACCATATAGCCATTTTTTATACCAAATTCTTTGTCAAGCACATAGCATACAGGTGCCATACAGTTTGTAGTACAAGATGCGTTTGATATTATGTGATGCTCGGTTGGGTTATAGCTATCTTGATTGACCCCAAGCACTATAGTAATGTCTGGATTTTTACCTGGAGCTGAGATGAGTACTTTTTTGGCTCCTGATGATAGATGTTTAGAGGCATTTTCTCTATCTCTAAAAAGCCCTGTAGACTCAATTACTATATCTACTCCAAGGTCTTTCCAAGGAAGCTCTGCTGGGTCTTTTTTGGCAAATACTTTTACGCTTTTACCATCGACTACCAGAGAATCTTCTGTGTAAGATATATCTTTTTTCCATGTTTTGTGCACAGAGTCATATTTTAGAAGATGTGCTAAGGTTTTGGTATCCGTTAAATCGTTTATAGCTACTATATCTAAGCCTCTTTCAAAGGCTATTTTAAAAAATGCCCTACCAATACGCCCAAATCCGTTTATCCCTATTCTTACGCTCATATTTTTATTATAATATTTTTATTAAATTGGTGTTAAGATTTTACAGTCAAGATTTTATAAAAATAGCTATTATAGGAGAAAGAATAAAATTCAAAAGCTTTAGATCTTTGGCTGTTCCTAAAAGCTTCAAAGCCAAACCCACTATAAGACAAGCACCGATAAAAGCTACATTTTCTAAAGAACCACTACTTATTGAGCTTTTAAAAAAGTAAGCTATATAAGTAAGAGAACCCTGATAAAAAAGTATTGAAAACGATGAAAACGCCACAGATCTACCCATCGAAGAAGAAAGAAGTACTGCACTTATACCATCCATTATAGCTTTTGACAAAATAAGGCTATTTTGAGCATTTGCCCCTTCCATGATACAACCAAGTATAGTGATAGGCCCTACACAAAACATTATTGTGGCTGTATTAAACCCTTCTGGAGAGCCTATATTTTTAAATGCTTTTAAAAAAATCTTATCTAAGTTTGACTCAAAATCAAAATAATATCCTATCACACCCCCTATTATTAGACAAGCCAATACTTCTATAATATTTGCCTTTGAGCCTTCTCTAAAAAGATGATAAGCCATACCAAAGGAGAATAACCCAAAAGCTTTTAGAGTGACTTCTTTTATGGAATGTGGAATATGTGTTCCAAAAAAACTCCCAAAGTATCCACCGACAAACACCAAAAGGGCGTTTATAAGAGTGCCTTCACCTATAAAATACTCTGGCATCAACCCGGGGGCCACATCATCGGCCTTCCACCTATTATGTGTAGGTGTATATGAAAAATCGTTTGACCTCCATGCTCTCCTACGTTGAAAACAAGCCTATAGCCTTCTTTTAAGTTTAATTTATTGGCTATGTCTTTGGCTTTTAGTATCATCTTCCCAACAAGGGATTCATCTTCTTCTTTCAGAGCTTGCACCCCTTCTATATGCCTTTTTGGTATTATAAGTACATGCGTTGGAGCCACCGGTTTTATATCTTTAAAAGCCACAAAAAGCTCGTCTTCATAGACTATATCCGACCCAATCTCCTTGTTTGCTATCTTACAAAAAATACATTCCATAATTTTTATTTTAGCATATTTTGCTTAATAATACTAATAGTGTGTATAAGTTCACTACATCGTGAACACATAAACTGTGGCATACTTGTAAACCATGTTAGACTTGTCTGTTCTTTAGCTCTGAAATGCGCTACAAGTATACCACGGCTTCACAAGTATGTCACACCCCGATAGCGCTCTAGTGTGCTAAAGGCATTTCTCATAGTTTCTGAGTGATTGTTTTGTTTATTAGAATTAAAATGCGATTTTATCGCTCTGTTTAGATTCTTGAAATAATATATCCTTGTTCAGAGAGATATTTTAATAGAATAATAAGTAGAGTAAACCAATTTCTACATTTAATAAGGTTATCATATGAAGTTTTGCAAATATTCAACAGGAGATTACATCACGAGATACAAAACTATTGACAAGATTCTAAGAAGGTATTTGTTCATATAATCTATCTGAACTTATAAAACTACTTTGTGATATAATTACACTATGAAACTTTTACCAATAGGCATACAAACATTCGAGAAGATAAGAAATAGCAACTATTACTATGTAGATAAAACAATGTTTGTTAAAAAATTAGAAAACGGTGGATATTATTTTTTATCGCGTCCCAGAAGGTTTGGTAAATCTCTTTTTCTTGATACACTAAAAGAAGCTTTTTCTGGCAACAAAGAATTATTTAAAGGGCTTTATCTATACGATAATTGGGATTGGGAGAAAAGATATCCTATTATAAAAATAAGCTTTGCAAGTGGAAATATAAGAACTTCAGATATTTTATTGGATCTAATGACATCCCAAGTAAATAGTATATCAGAAAAAGAAAAGATAAACTTAAAAGGAAAGCGCCCAAGTCAAATGTTTTTAGAACTCATCGAAAAACTATACGAAAAATACAACCAACAAGTAGTAGTACTCATAGATGAATACGATAAACCGATATTGGATGCAATAGAAAATATCGAGATAGCAAGAGAAAACAGAGAAATATTGAAAGATTTTTATTCGGTGTTAAAAGATGCAGATCCTTATCTTAAACTTGTATTTCTTACTGGGGTATCGAGGTTTTCAAAAGTATCTATATTTAGCGGTTTAAACCAGTTAAACGATATAACCATAGACCCGAGCTTTGCCACTGTCTGCGGTTATACCCAATCTGAGCTTGAAAGTGTATTTGAAGACAGGCTAAAGGATTTTGATAAAGAGAAGATAAAAGAGTGGTACAATGGCTACAACTGGCTTGGAGAGAGTGTTTACAATCCTTTTGATATACTACTGTTGTTTGACAAGAAAATGTTCAAACCTTACTGGTTTGAGGCAGAAACACCTACATTTTTGATAAAGATGATTGTGGAAAATCAATACTACCTACCAGAGCTTGAAAAACTTGAAGTAGGAGATGAGATTTTATCAAATCTTGATGTAGATAACATAAGGGTAGAAAATCTTTTGTTTCAATTAGGATATCTTACGATAAAAGAGTTTTTAGAAGAAGATGGAGTGTATATTCTATCTTACCCAAATTTAGAAGTAAGGAAAGGTTTAAACAATGCCTTTCTTTTTTATTTAGGTTTTGGCACTAGTGATATAGCAAAAACAGAACTTAATATAAAACAAATTTTCAAATTTTAAAGAGAAAAATGTAAGCAAACTAAAGGATGCTATATACACATCATTTGCCAGCATCTCGCATGATCGGTATAGAAAAACGGCATAGACTCCTATGAAGGTTTTTACGCATCTATTGTATATGCGCTTTTTAACGGAGCAGAGCTAAATGTGATAGCAGAAGACAACACAAACAAAGGTCAGATAGATCTTAGTGTCTTTAACCAAGACAGTGTTTATATTGTAGAGTTTAAGGTAGTAGAGGACAAAGAAGAGGGTATCGCTTTAAAACAGATAAAAGAGAAAAAATATTATGAAAAGTATATAGGCAAGTACCAAGAGATCTACCTAATAGGTATAGAGTTTAGTAAAAAAGATAAGAACGTTGTAGGCTTTGAGCGGGAAAAGGTATAGTATTTCATCTGAATCGTTTAGATTCCAATATCAGCATAGTCTGCCAAATGATTTTGATTTGTAGTAAAATAAATCTATGGATATACAACCACATGATTCATTTTTTAAGCAGATATTTTCTAACCCTAAGAGAGTAAAATTGCTTCTTGATATCTTTGCAAAAGACATAGGGCAAGATATACACTCTATAAAACCTGTTAATACAGAAAAGTTTTCTTCCAAATCTCAAAAGTTTATGCTTGATCTACTTTTTAGTTGCAAAGTAAAAGATCAAGATGCATATATAAGGATTGTACTTGAACATAAATCTTATCTTGATAAAGAATTACCTATTCAGCTTCTGTACTACAACGCTGCTATTTGGGAAGAGGCTATAAAAGAAAAAGATTATTACCCTCCTATTATCAATATTGTTTTTTATCATGGAAAAGGAGAGTGGAACATACCCACATCTTTACCAGTATTAGAAGACCAAAACTTAGAAAAATACGTATCTAAGCTAAATTATATACTTATAGATCTAAATAAAATATCAGATGATGATATTATAAGTGAAACACAACAAGATCTTTGCACACAATGGGCTATACTTGCAATGAAGCATATATTTGATAGCATAAAAGGCTTTATAAAAGTACTTGAGCTTATAGCTGATTACATAAAAAGTCACGAACATATAGAAAAATCTCATTGCATATTTTTAACGCTTGATTATATTGCATTTGTGAAGAATAACCCTGAGGAAGTTGAAAGTATTTTAAAAGAGCTAACAGGAGGTGACGAGAAGATTATGACACTAACAGAAAAGTGGAAGATAGAAGGATTGCAAGAAGGATTAGAAAAAGGTAGGCAAGAAGGAGTAACTAAAGCTAAAAAAGATGCTATCAAGAGTGCTATTCTTATCAAGTTTGGAGTATTGCCAAAAGAGCTTGAAGAGAAGATAGAAAGTACAAATGATATTCAAATCTTAGATGAGATGTTTAAAAAGGTTATACTAGCTGGTAAGATTGAAGAGATTTTATGAGCTAAAAACCCACTTCCATCGATTAAGCTTTTTTATATTTTCTAAGCATGGAATACCCTAAGGAAAAATTTGAAGAATTAGCAAGGCGCATCAAAAGTATGGCTATAAGTCCAGAGATAGATTTGGTTATATGTTTTCCTGGTATTGAAGAAGCCGAATGTGAAGATAAAGAAGAATACCCCTATGTTTTGGTTTCTTACTTAGGAGATGATGGTGATGGGCCTTCTAAAAAGGTGGTCTTTAACGAGTCTTATTGGAACTCTTCTATAGAATCGCTCCTTGGAGCTATTATGCATCAAGTAAAATCCTTGATGGAAGAGCTTCAATCTTTTGAAGGTGAATAATATTTGGATTTTAAGAGATAAACCCTTATGAAGTAATCAGATATTATTTCTTCTTCATCGGTATTAAGAGTTATATCTCTCATAGGTATAGAGTAGGGATTTTGAAAGTCTATGTTTGATTTATGTTTAGATGTTTTTAAAGCCATTATAGAAGGTCTTTTTCGCCCTACAGGGGCTATAAAATCTATTTTAAAATTTAAAAAGCTAAGAGAAGATTGTACGCTTTTGTTTGATGTATAGCTGATCCAAATACCTTCTTCTTTTATGTTTTTATAAAGCAAATACAAAAAATCCAGTGTCCATAAAGAGGGATTTCTGTATGGTGAAAATCCGTCATGTAGTATGATATCAAACATCATATTTGTTTTAAGGGCTCTTGCATCTTCTAAAATCACTTGCCACGTTAAACGATTACTATTTAAATAAAAGTTACTTTTATAAAGCATATACCTTATTTCGTCTGAATCATGATTTAAAGCTATAAAAGGAGGTATTTTTTTATCTACACTTGTTATATTTACAGATTTGCCCAGTTTTAAAAGCTCATAAGCCAATACTCCCGAGTTTACAAACATCCCGGAGCCTATATCCAATACGTTTATAACGCTTTTTTCTTTTAAAAGCCCCAAAACAGGATTTACAAATTTGCTATATGCTTCTTCTAAAGGTCCTGTAGTAATGCTGTGGTAAAACTCTTTGTAGTATTCATCGTATATGTTGGCTTGATCTATATTAAGTGTGTAGGTATTTTCTTTATATATGTTTGAAAGTTCTTTTAAAAGTATTTCTTGATATCGCTCGCTTAAAATATAAAATCTTTTATCGTTTTTTAAAGTGATCAAAACCCGTTCTTTCAAGCTCTTTTCCATTTACAAGTACCAACGCTTTGCCCTTTTCTATCACACGTCCTATTACTGTGTTATCTAAAAATGGATTAAAGTGTTCTTTTTTTTGACAAAATAAAAGCTGATAATCTTCCCCTCCAGACAAAGCTATATCGTAAAGGCTTAGATTTTCTTTTAAAGCGTAAAGCTTTAGTTCACGAGAAATAGGTATTTTGTTTAAATCTATCTCTATTACAACGTTTGAGCGCTCTGCAAGATGCCATAAATCAGAAGATAGTCCATCGGATATATCCATAGAGGCACTGGCGTATTTTCTTATATGATTTATATAGTCTATCCTGGCAGTGGGCCTTAAATGCCTTTCTATGAGTCTTAATTCATAATCCTCATAATCTTTTTTTGTTGTTAAAAGCCTAAAACCAGCGTACGAATCCCCAAGGGTTCCACTTACTACCACATCATCACCCACGTTTGCACCAGCTCTTGATACAAACCTATCTATTTCACCTATTAAAAATACATCTATACCAAGCTTTGAAGCTCTTGATACATTGCCCCCTACTATCCTAAGTTTATAAAAATCACAGGCAGATTTTACACCTTCGTATATACGTTCTATAAATCTTTCATCTATATCCTCTGGTATCATAAGAGAGATAAGTCCATAAAGAGGTTTGCCTCCATTTGCCACAACATCTGATACATTTATAGATATGGCTTTAAAGCCAATGGCTTCTGGTGGATAGTGTCTTAAAAAATGAACATCTTCTAAAAAAGCATCGCAGGTGATATTGAGTCCAGTCTCTCCAATCTTTATATAAGCTGTATCGTCTCCTATAGTATTTTCTCCAAGGATTGAGGTTAGTTTTTTTATAAGCTCAAACTCGCCTATCATTTTAAGATATAAAGTATAGCTAAAATCATATTAAAAACTAATAAAAACGAGGATGTTTTAGAAACCTTTCTAAATTTTACCCTTCTTGGATCGTTTATATCTATCTTATCTATATCTCCTAAGCTTCGTTTTAGGCTTTTGGTATAATAAGATAAATATATATTTGCCAAAAGCCCTAAAAGCATAAAAAACGTATAAAAGCTTATGTTTAAAATAAATACCAAAAGAAGCTCTAAAAGTGCTATTTTGTAAAATCTCCAAAGGATTTGACCATATATCCTACCGGCTAAGTTCTTTGAATCTATCTTTTTAAAAAGCACATAAGAGACTATAAAAACTATTGAAAATATCTCACCAGCGTATAAACCCACTAAAAGCTTTACCATAAACCCCTCAAAAATGGATTGAATTTTAATTCATGCTCTAAGCTTGTATCTTGGTAGTGTCCACATATAACATGGGTATCTTTTGGAAATGTGGAAAAAATCTTTTTTAAAGACTTTGACAATTCTTCCCAAGAACCACCTGGTAGATCTGTCCTTCCAACACCACCTTTAAAAAGTGTATCCCCAGCTATAAGTGTATTTTGAGATGGTAGATAAAAACAACACCCGCCTGGGGTATGACCTGGTGTGTGGATAATCTCTATATCCACATTAGCAATACTGAGCTTATCACCATCTTTTATATAAACATCTGGTTTTGGAGGTTTTTTTGCGTTTAGATAGATTGAAAACCCAGGGAATAACTCATTGTTTAATAAAAACTCATCTTCTTTGTGCATATAAAAAGGGGCATTGTAGCGCTCTTTTAATGTGGCTACTTGCCCTACATGATCGTAATGCCCGTGTGTAGCCAGTATGGCTACTACTTTAAAATCACCTATAGTTTCTAATATATTTTCTACATCAGAACCTGGGTCTATCACTATAGCTTCTTTTGTATCTTCGTTTTTTATAACGGTGCAGTTTTCATCAATCGGTTTGGTCGGTATCGTTTCTATTTTCAGTTTTTCCATCGGTTTTTGCTCCATTGTTAAACCCAAATAAAATATATAACGGAACGCTAATAAAGCCAAGGGGTAAAATAGCTAAAAATATAGCCCATCCCCATTTTTTTCTTCTTATGGCATCGTATAGAAAGTAAAATAAAATGCCAAATACCCCAGCCACTATTATGAAATCACTACCAAAAAGATGCTTTAAATAATTCATCTTTAAGATTATAACATTATACAGTGGATAAGAATCTTAAAATCTTTATATAATGAAACATAGAATCCCCAGGGGGGATAACAAAACCATTCCAATCAAGCCCTACTTTTGCATTTTGTTTTGAGGCTTCTAAAACTATAAAACTCATGCAAGATAGCTTTTGCTCTAAATCCATATCAAAATCCTCTGGTCTTAGTATGATTTCTTTGCTTATAAAATCTGAAAAATCGTTTACCATCAACTTTTGCACTTTGGCTGAAGCTTTCCAGTTTATATACCTTGGATGTTCGTTATGATATTCTCTTATTTGATAAAGCTCTTGTCCTTCGCTTGTCTTTATAAAACCTTTTTCCGATTTGTAGTTAGCTGTATTTATTTTGCATTGTTTTGGGTTTGGATATACGTATATATCTGCTGGGACTATATATTTTATCTCTCTATATGCAAAACCAAAAGGAAAATCAGAGGATATATAAACCTCAAGCTCTTTGTAATTGCCTCTTTTTTCAAAAGTTATTATAAGCTCTATCTGTTTTTCTTCTTTGGCTTTTAGCATAAAAAGAGATTTTTCATAAACTATTTCAAAGGTTTTATATGTTTTAAAAAATCTTTTTACATCTTTATTTAAATCTTTTGCCACAAATATATTTATAAGAAAAGAGGGCCAGCTTTTTTTATTTCTTATAGATATGACCACTTTCCCTGGTTCATTTGCAAAAAAATCATAGGCTTTTATAAATGTAAGTTCTAAAAATTTGATATTGTAGTAGGATATAATGCCACTTATTATCATAAAAGCCATCATAAAAGATGTTATCATGTAAAGGAGATTGTTGGTGGTATTTATGGCGGCAAATCCAAAAAGAAGCATGATGATAATATAAAATATACCAAGTGGGGTTATCTTTACACTCATCCTTGCTCTGATAGTCCGTCTCCTAAGAGGTTTAAAGCCACTATAAGTAAAAATATCACAATAGCTGAGGATAACGTCCAATGATAGAGCGGTATAGTGTATATGCTTTTTGGTAGCATGTATGGATATGGTTTTATAGATAAAACTGCGCTTATCACGATGTAGCTTTTTATGTTTGGTAGAATATGTTTAAATATGATATAAAAAGGGTTTGCTCCGTAAAATTTTGAAACATTTACATAATCGTATTCTCTTATTGATAAAACCATCCCCCTTATAATCCTTGAAAAGGGTACAGAAACAAAAAACAACAAAATAAAAACAATCATTCCAAACACATAAACCCCAGATATATCAGGTGGGAAAAGCACTCTTATAGATAGCATAAGATAAAATGTAGGCATAGCCATCATAACTTCTACCAATCTCATCACTATGTTATCTAAAATACCACCTACATATCCGGCCAAGCTACCTATTAAAGTACCTATTGTAATTGTGGTAATAGCACCTATCATAGATATTGCAATGGAGACTCTTAAAGCGTATAAAAGTCTAGAAAATTCATCTCTTCCAAGGGCATCTGTACCAAGTAAAAATATATACCCACGGTTTGGTCTAAAAATCTTAAAACCGTTTTTTGATTTTACGAAAAAATCTATATAACAGATTTTATTTTTACCCATAGGTTCTAGTTAGAGATTGGGCAGGTTTTAATTTGTATATATAAAGCCCATGCAAGGATAAATGTAGAGGAGTAGGTGGGGCAAATACATAGTCTCTAAATTGCTTTTTATACGAGTAAGGGGCTATAAAATCTGCGCCTATAGCAAGGATTGTTAAGAATATAATTATACTAAGTGCAAACTTAGTTTTCCACATCTTCTTTAACGATGTTTGTTAAAATACCTATTCCTTCTATCTCTATGCTTACTTTGTCTCCTATTTGCATAGGACCAACGCCTGGTGGTGTACCTGTTATGATAATATCGTGTGGATAAAGACTCATAATATGCGATACAAAGCTTATAATCTCATATACATCAAATATCATATCTGAAGTGTTGCCACATTGCTTCAATTGGTTGTTTAGATACGTTTTGATATTTAGATTAGATGGATCTACATCTCTTACTATTGCTGGCCCTACAGGACAAAACGTATCAAAAGACTTTGCTCTTGTAAACTGGATATCTTTTTTCTGCAAATCCCTCGCTGTGACATCGTTTGCTATAGAAAATCCCAATATTGCATCTTTTGCATCTTTGTAAGAGAGTTTTTTGGATGTTTTAGATATAACTATAGCAAGCTCTCCTTCGTAATCAACTCTTGTAGAAGCTTTTGGGTATATTATATCTTCTTGATCTAAAATGATGCTGCTTGTGGGTTTTAAAAACAAAAGGGGTTCTTTTGGTATATCCATATTTAATTCTTTGGCATGGGCTTTATAGTTTAACCCTACACACACAACTTTTGTGGGTTTAAATTCTATTTCTTCATCTTTCCCTACAAGCCAGATACTATCGTTTTTTCTTTGAAATCTATACATGGAATCTAATTATAGCACAGATTTTAAGACACTTCTTTTAAAGATTTGAAAGTAAGGGTTTTTGAAATACCGTCTTTGTTGGTTACTCCTATAAGTTTATCTGCAAAGTTTGCTAGGTTTTCTCTAAGGGTCACCACTATAAACTGCACATTTTTTGATTTTTCTTTTATCATCTGGCCAAGAAGATATGCATTTGCCTCGTCTAAATGAGCATCTATCTCATCAAAGTAATAAAACACCGATGGTTTATACTCTTGTATAGCAAAGATTAGAGATATTGCCGCTAATGTTTGCTCTCCTCCAGATATTGCTTCTACGTACTGCACATCTTTTCCTCTTGGTTTTACAAATATAGAAACACCGCCAGAAAATGGGTCCTCTTCGTTGTCCAAAGATAAATCCGCTTTTCCTTGATAAGATACTTTAGCGTATATTTCTTTGAAATTTTTTCTTATGTTGTTAAAAGCTTCCATAAAAGCGCTGTATTTTTTTCTATCTATCTCTTCTATCATAGCCTTTATAGCTTGCTTGTCTTTTATGAGTTGATCTAATTTTTCTTTGTAGTCTTTCAATCTGTTTAGGGTTTCTTCGTATTCTTCTTCGGCTTTTAGATTTATATCGCTCATACTCTCCAATAATTTCTTGGTACGTTCTAATTCCTCTTTTAATTTTGAAGCGCTTTGGTTTTGCTCTTCGTAGATGGTACCGTCGTACTCCTTTTCTTTTAGAGCTTCGTTTATAGATTCTATCTTTGTTTGAATTCTTGTGATGTCGTTTGATAAAGAGCCAATCTTCTCCAAAAGTCTCTCGTGCTCTAGCTTAAGACCGCCTAGTTCTGCTTGTAAATTTTTTTGCTCTTTTTCTAAAAGCTCTTTCTCTTCGTAAAGCTTATAAAACATTGCATTTGATTCTTTTAACTCTTCTTCTGCACTTTTTAGTTCAAGTTCTAAAGACATTAGCTCTTGTTCTAAACTCTTTATTTGAGAATGAGCTCCAATAAGTTCTTGCTTTTTTTGGTCTATAGAGGATTTTACATATTCTGTATTTTTTGAGATGTCATTTTTCTTTAGTTCTACGGTGTTTAGTTCTTTTGTTTTGTCTAAATGAAGTTTTTTGTAATATTCTATGCTATCTTTAAGCTCTTTTATCTCCTTGCTAGTATAGTATGAAAGTATATCTTTTTTTCTAAGTTCTAAGTTTGTAAGCTTTTCTTCTATATACTTTATCTCCTCTTTTAAAGGTTCTAACATTTCTAATAACTCTTTTTTCTTGTTTTCTAAGTGCTCTATGTATTCTTCACCAGATTTTATACGCTCTAATATATTTGATTTTTGTAAAAGCATATCTTTTTTTTGATTTTCCAAATCTTTGATATACTTTGTATTTATTGCTATTATGCCTTCTTTTTCTATGAGAGTAGACTTTGCTTTGCTAATGTTTTGATCGAGTTGTTGTTCTTTTTCTTTTAAGAGATTATATTTTTCGTTTAAAGATTCTAGTTTTTCTAAAAGGGCTTTTTTGCCGATGTTTGAGTTTTGTTTTGCTTTTCCTCCTGTTATAACACCAGTTTTTTCAAATACCTCTCCTTCTAATGTTACACATCTATAGTTTTGTAGGCTTTTAGCCACATCAAAGCTCTCTACTACAAGAGTATCACCAAAAACAAAGCTTATAGCAGGCTCTAATGCTTTATCGTAATCAACAAGCTTTAGTGCAAAGTCTATATATCCGCGCTGTCTTGGATAAGGTGGTAAACTTTGGGTTTTTATACGGTTTAAGGGTATAAAGCTTACTCTTTTATCAGAGTTCTTTTTTAAAAGCTCAATACAAGTTTTTGCTACTTCTTCAGATTCTACAACCACATAAGAAAGCCTAGCCCCAGCTGCAGCTTCTATAGCTGTTTTGTATTCTTCGTCTTTTAAGCTTATAAGATCTTCTACTTTACCATAAACCCCTTTTATATTTTGGAATATATAAGTATCATCATCGTTGTATCTAAGCTGAGACTCTATTCTCGCTTTTTCTGATATGATTTGCTCTATTTCTTTTTTTGTTTCTGTCAAAGAACTCGTATATTTGGCTATAGTTTGCTGTATCGCCTCTATAGAAAGTCTTGCCTCTTCTATATTTTTTTGGAATATTTTTAATTTTTCTTCAACAGAGTCTTTTTGTTCTAACGCTTGTAAATCGGCTTTTAGTCTTTGTATGTCGTCTTTGTATCTATTTTGTTTTTGGGATATATCTTGGATTTGGTCTATATATTGCTGGTATTGTTTTTTCTTTTGTTCTAGAATAGATTTTAATTCTTTTTCTTTTTTTTCTATTTGATCTATCTCCTCTGGTGATAGGTTTAACTTTTCTTCGGTGGATTTTAGTTCTTTTTCTTTTTCTTTTATTATATGTTCTATATTATAAATCTCTTTTTCTTTTGAAAGTTTTTCTTGCTCTACTTCTAAAAGCTCTTTTTCTAGATTAAGTAAATCTTTTTGAAGAAAATCAATCTTTTTTTCAATATCTTCTTTATGGGATAGCTCTTTTTTTAGTTCTTTTTCTTTTAAGACTTTTTGCTCTTTTATATATTCTATCTTTGCAGATAGCTTACCAGAAGATTCTCTGTAAGGAAGAAGGGTTTCTTGTAAGTTTGTTATTTTTTGTTCTACATCCTTTAGTTCTTTGGTTTTAATATCTATGGTTTCTAAAAGTTTTGAGCTTTTAGTTTCTAAAGCTTCTTTTTCCTCGGAAGTCTTTTGTAAGTCCTTTAAAAGGTTTTGTTTTTCTTTTAAAAGCAAAACACACTCAAGTATATGTTTTTTCTCCATTAAAGCTTTGTATTGACGGAGCCTTTCTTTTTCTTTTTCAAATTTTTCTAAATTTGCTTCTAGTTCTTCTACTAAGGGTTTTAGCTCTCTTATTTTTATATCAGCTTCTCCTAGCTCTTCTAAAGCAAGCTGTCTTTTTTGCTCGTATTCGCTTATACCTGCTACATCTTCTATTATTTTTCTTCGCTCTAAAGGTGTCATTTTTACAAATTTTACTATGTCTCCTTGTAATACTATGTTGTAGCCTTCTTTGTATATGCCACCTCTTGCAAGTATTAGATGCAAATCTTTTTCCCTTATAATTTTGCCGTTTAGTTTATATAAGCTTTTACCATCTTTATAAATAATCCTTGTAACTACAAACTCATCGTATCCAAATATCTGTGGGTTTGAAAAGTGTATATCCACCTGTGCAAAATCTTCTCTTTGGCCTTGTTTTGAATATATAAGGTGTGTGAGGTTTTTAGCCCGCATGGTTTTTGATGTGGAAAGCCCAAGACCAAAGGTTATAGCATCACCTATGTTTGATTTGCCAGCACCATTTGGCCCCACTATCCCTATAAAGCCCTCTCCTATTGGTATTTCTAGTTTTTCTGTGCCGTAGGATTTAAAGTTTGTAACTACAATTTTTTCTATGTAGGCATTTCCCATTTTATTTTTGGTTTTTAGCTTTTACACGACCTAAAACTTTTAAAGGTAAACCATAAACTTTTGTAAACATAGCACCAGCTTTATGATCAAAAGCATCTTTTTCTGTGTAGGTGGAAAGCTCTTCAATATAAAGAGCGTTTGGAGATTTTCTCCCCACCACATCTATATTACCTTTGTATAGCTTTAGTCTTACTGTACCGTTTATATATTTTGATATGTTGTTGTTAAAAGCGTCCAAAGCTTCCCTTAAAGGAGAAAACCAAAGCCCTTCATATACTAAATTTGCATAGGTGTTTGATACATGTCCTATTAGATACTGATAAGTGTATTTGTCCAAAGTCAAAGATGCTAAGTCGTTGTAAGCTTTGTATAAACACATAGCCCCTGGAGCTTCGTAAATCTCTCTACTTTTTATGCCTACCAGTCTATTTTCTACCATATCTATACGTCCTACGCCGTGAGAAGCTGCTATATCGTTTAGATGTTCTATAAGCTTATAAAGAGTATCAAAGCTTTTACCGTTTATAGCTACAGGAGTTCCTTCTTCAAAGGTAATCTCTACATATTCTGGAGTATTTGGTGCTTCTTCTGGATCTTTTGTGATTTGATAGGCATCCTTTGGTGGCTCTTGATAAGGGTCTTCTAAGATACCACATTCTATAGATACACCCCAGAGATTTCTATCTATGGAGTATGGGTTTTCTTTTGTAGCTTTTACAGGAATGTTGTATTTTAAAGCATATTCTATCTCTTGCTCTCTTGATTTAAATTCCCATTCTCTTACAGGTGCTAATACTTCTATGTCTGGATTTAAAGCCCAAGCAGATACTTCAAACCTCACTTGGTCGTTTCCTTTTCCAGTGGACCCATGGGCTATATAATCTGCATTTCTTTTTTTGGCGTATTCTATAAGTTTTTTGGATATCAAAGGCCTTGATAAAGAAGCGGTCAAAGGATATTTACCTTCATACAAAGCTAAAGCTCTAAGGGTTGGAAGACAAAAATCTTTGGCAAACTCCTCTCTTATGTCTTCCACTATAGCTTCTATAGCCCCAGCTTTCCTAGCTTTTTCTGGTATTTCTGAAAGCTCCTCTTTTTGCCCTACGTCTGCTGTGTAGGTTATAACCTCGAAACCCCTTTCCGTAAGCCATCTTACTATGATAGATGTATCCAAACCACCAGAATAAGCAAGTATAACTCTTTTTGCCATTATATTATTATACTTCAAAAACAAAAGTTTATTGTATAAGTTCACTATATCTTAAACACATACCCACAAAAAAATTATAACACATTATCATAGAGCAAGTCTGCCACGATCCACCACCTCGGAATTCTTTATACCATTACCATTAACCGTGGCATACTTGTAAGCTACTTCAGCAGGTGTTCTATAACCTAACGAATAATTAAACCGTGGCATACTTGTAGGTCTTAGGGGTTCTTGGATAGCTATAGTAATGCTCTATCCCTATTTCTTTCAAGTATTTATCAAACTCTCCCATAAATTCACTTCCATTATCTGTTTGAACTTTAGATATCCTAAATCCAAAGTATTTCATGACTTCTTGGATAAAAAGCTTTGTGTTCCTTGATGTTTTATTCTTGTATACCTTTGCAAAGACAAGTCTGCTGTATTTATCTATGGCTGTATATTGTTAATAAGTTACGCCTCTTAGAGTTAGATGTTTTAAATCTATCTGGATTACCTCACCAGGAGCTCTGGCTTTAAGACCTGTCTTTATCCTCTTCTTATTTACGTTGTATTTCTTTTTTCTTTGCTGTTTTATACTCCTTGTTCTTTCTATTAACCCAAAGCTTTTTAGTACTCTGTAAATCGTTGAGG
>Ga0081474_122148_pt1 | contig 38070 bp, 39 predicted proteins | sample OneHunmetagenome_2_FD_70978 | JGI IMG/M metagenome (GOLD analysis project Ga0081474, IMG submission 70978) | Ferrous microbial mat communities from One Hundred Spring Plain, Yellowstone National Park, USA v2 (version 2) | ecosystem: Environmental > Aquatic > Non-marine Saline and Alkaline >... | reverse complement strand
TCTAGTTCTTCTCGGTATATTGTTCTATCTACACCCAATAAGAGACAGTACTACAACTACAACCACTACAAATACTACTTATACCAATACTACATGGACTAATACCAGTTTACCCCCACAAATACAACAATTAGAAAAGTTTATAGCTAGCCTTAAAATGCCAATTGAGTCCCTTAATCAAACACTACCTACAACAACACAAACAACATCCGTTCACACATCTACAACTAAAGTTACCTCCCAACAGTGGTACGTTCAGTACGCCCCAGAAATTGTGATAGCGATATTGCTAATCCTTCTAGGACTTTTATACAAGAGACGTTCAAAGAAATAGTCCCTTTTAAAACCCTTTCCTCTTTCTTCATCTAAATGAAGTGGATAGTATTCATACGTAAAATTGCTTTATTTCCATATTATTTTAATAATTTGAGAAATATCATGAAAGTTTGATAACGACCAAGTCACACCGACTAAGGAAGCTAAAGAGATCTGCAACGGGCTCCCGAGACGTTCTTGCTACTATTGCGTCATCGCCCTTCTACTCTACGATTACTCTAACAATCCAGAGTAGAAGTTCACGCTATTCTCTTGGGGATATCCCTCGTGAGGAGGCTCACGAAGGAGATGATTAACGCTATGCCAGAGTATCCTATAGTGAGGATCACCGCATCTATCTGCGTGCCCGGCACTGCTGGGAATATCTCCAGAGCTTGGACTATGAGCGACGAATTGGGTATTCCTCCAGCATAAAGGAAAGGCAATTCCGTGGCTCCCCATGAGGGGAGGGCTATGGCAATGACGTTGTAGAGATCATCTCCAGTAAGCCTTGCCACGAAGACCAGTACGGCCCCTACCAATATGGAACCTATGAGAACCGAGCTAGATATAAGGAACGCCAGACTGCTCCTTCTCACTAGTTCCCCGACCATGAAGGCTATTGAGAAGAAGGTGAGGGAGGAGAATAGTACTGTGAGTGTCAGGCCTGGGAGGAAATTCAAGTACTCTTGGGAACCGAAGAGTAAACTCGAAAATGTTATTGCTAATATGACCATTAGAATATAGATCAACGATACTAGAATGAAACCACCCAACAACTTACCTGTTCCAAACTTTAACCTGGTTATTGCCTTCGTTAGAAAGAAATCTACGGTTCCTTGTTCGTACTCCTCCGACATAGAGCCAGAGGAAATAGAGATTGTAATGAAGTGAAGCAGTAAACTCTGAGGTAAGAGAACGCCAACTAGCCACAGGATGGGCTGGATCGGGGATATAAGCTCCTCAATTCTAGGAGACCTAACCTGAGAGAGCGCAACGTAGATACCCACCTCAAAAACGACCGTGATTAGGATTAGGGACACCACCTTCTTTCTGGCCACAGACCTCCTCATCTCATAGAGGATCAATTCCCCTATCATGCTCTCACAGCCTCCCTCACTGCGGCCTCATAGGCCTCCTCCAATGATTGATCTAGGAAGAATCCCCTAACCCTTACCTCGTTCAACACCAGTTCCCTCAGGAATTCCTCCCTCTTGTCGGAGGAGAGCCTGATGAGGAACCTGTTCCCACTCTCCTTCACCTCCATCACGTAATCCAACCTTTTCAATACACCCAGGAGCGACTCCCTGTCGCAGGTCTCCACTACGACCCTGACCCCTAAGAACCTGAGCACCAACTCCTCCACCGTGCCCTTAAAGAACAGTTCTCCGTTGAAGAGAAAATAGACCTCGTCCCCTAACCTCTTCACCTCCTCAAGTTCGTGGGTGGAAATCAATATGGAGGTGCCTTCTCTCTTCCTCTTCTCGAGCTCCTGTCTCAACCTGAGGTTGAGTACGGGATCCGTGCCTACGTTCGGCTCGTCCATCACTAGAACGTCTGGTTCTCCCAGGAGAGCCTCAGCTAAGGCTATCCTTTGAGTCATTCCCTTACTATACTTAGCTATCTTCCTGTTGGCGTTCTCCCTCATATCCACGAGTTCCAAAACGTGATCCACCTCCTCTCTGGGTACACCCTTGATCCTGGCCGAGAACTCCAGTAGCTCCCTCCCACTCATGAACGGGGGGAGATTCGGAAGTTCCTGGACGTAACCAACCCTGTTGAAGACTTCCTTGTGTCTGAAGGGGTCCCGTCCTAGAATTCTCACCTGTCCAGAGTCTGGAAAGATCAGCGTCATCAGGGACCTTATTAGCGTAGTCTTTCCAGCCCCGTTAGGTCCCAAGATCACCGTTACCTTTCCTGGCTCAGCCCTTAATGAGATCCCAGCTAACGCCTTCCTTCTCCCGTAGCTCTTCTTTAGCTCAATGACCTCTACTCCCTCCATTGTTGAGTCGCCCTGCAGCGAGTGTTAACTTACCCCGCCCTCAGGGAGTTCCCTCCTTGAGGTAGGAATTTCCGGCGTCTCGAGATGGTGTTGGCCCCGGCGGGCAGAGGGTGGGAACTCCACATTATCTACGGACTGTTCCAGGCCCGAAGATAAAGATACGATCGTGACCGAGCTCGTTGATGAGGTAAAGGAAAGCCTCCCTAACTCTCGCTCCAACCTTGACGTCTCCCTAGTGCTCCTCTCGTTTTTGACTATCATTAAGTGAGTAAAGGAACCATGGTTAAAAACATTTAGAAGACAGCTACTTTGTGGATCGCTTCAATTTTCTCAGTGGATAATCGTTTTTGAACCTCCCTAAAATTCAGGGTCTATTACCTGATTGGAAGAAAGCCGGACATTGGCTTTAGGAAATTTGATGGAAACCGCAGAGGGAAAGGCAATCGGTCCTCGGCCTCACGGTAGGGTCTCCCGTAAAATCCCCGTGATGGTAGAGATGTTCGTGACCTTCAGAGCCCTGCTGTGTGGGCCAGCAGGCCCAGTCCGTGGGTTACGAGAGCTGCACCTAAGGCTAAACCGCTCATCACTGCTCCCTTTCTCCAAGGGGAAACGTCACTGAGAAGGCCTATCAAAGCTCCAACCACAAAAGTTGTTCCTCCAGTTAGTAAGTATGATGATAGGAGCCCAGCTAACCCCTCTAACCCAAGGAAGAAAGGGATAACTGGAATCAAGGCGCCGAGTATATATGATATCGCTGTAGTCCTGACGCTCTCCTCTGCCCTGGACTGCTCTTCCCTCTTCTCTTCGACCATGTTCCCCTCAAGCGTCCTCCTCAACCTAGCCTTCCTTTCGGCGTTCTTCCTGATGTCTTCCTCGGACTTCGAAGAGAGGTACGCCCCTATACTCATGGAGATCATCCCAGATACCCCAACTATCAGCCCTCCTAGAGCGACGAAGAGGGGTGAAGGGAACAACCCAGCTAGACCCGACACCGCCGCCAAGACCTCAATGAGACCGTCGCTAACGGCGTAGATAGCGTCCCTCACCTTATTCACGTCTAGTTGCGTCTGGATCAGGAGGTCTTCGTGGACTAGCTCCTGCATCATTATGTCCTCCAGCCCCTTCCTTTCTGTGTCAGTGAACCCCTCGGCTTTCGACAATGCGTAATACTTCTCCGCGTCCTCCTCCTCTCCAAACTCAGCGATCTTTAACACTACGGTGAGTCCCACTACTCTCCTCAGCTTGGACAGGAGGAATAACCTTACTCTGTCTCTTATCCCCAATCCCTCCAGCCTCACCCCTCTCCTCTCGGCGACCTTCCTCCAGAAGTTCGAGTGTTCCAGCTCTCCTCTGGCCAGCTCTGAGAGGACGTCCTTGACCTTCGGCGACTCCTCCTTCTCTGCTAAGGATGAGTAGAACCTATGGTCGAACAGCTCTGCCCTGTAGTTCTTCCTTACGATTTCGTCCATGAGAGTATTTTATAGAAACTACTATTTAAGAATAACTCTAGATTAACTCCCCTATACGGACTTTCTTAAAGGAAGGGGGAACGTCCCTGTCCTTCGTGGAGGCTATGAGAACACAACACCAATCCCTGAACTCCCAGGGATCCTGATCCTTCAGGACGTAGTACTTCAACCTGTTGGGAGAGGAGGTCTCCTCGACCTTCCTGAATTGGGAATCGCTCTCCAAGACCAGGTAGATGTTGTCTGCCTTGATCTCCCTCCCTAGAACGTACCAGGTGACCTCCCTAGTTCTCACCTTTTCCCACGTCTCACTGGGAGGCGCTAGTTTGAGACCGGCAGGGGCGGAGCCTATGACCTCAACGATCTCCATGAGTTTGGGTTCTCCTCCCTCTACGACGAACACCATGTCGGCCTTAGGATAGTACAGATAGACCCTCTCCTTAGAGCCCCCTAGGAGGATCGTGAAGACCCTTTCCCCCCTGTAGTTCAGAAAGTATTCCTGAGGTAACGACATATAGTTGAATGAGTCCAAGTAAAATAAAAAATTTAGATTTCCTTCTCCCTTAGGATATCGTCCAACAGGGTCAGGAGTTTGCCCTCAGCTTCTATCTTGGTCTTCGCTGGTGTCCTCTCCTTATAGCTGGGAGCGTTGGACGCTATCCTCTCCTCATAGGGTGGAACTAACTCGTTCTGATAGAACAGGCCTATGGGTATCTTCTCCCCCCACTCCAGGGATTTCAGGATGGCCCTAGACATCTTCTCTCCTTCCTCCTCTGGCTTCCTCACGACAGGATCCCATGAGGGGTCGGAGTCTAATTTGTAGACCCTCTTGTCGAAATACTCCTTTGTGTGGATGTCGTTGTAGGTCGGACAGGGTTGTAATACGTCTATTAACGCTAGGCCCTTGTGTTTTATTCCCATCTTTATCAACTCCTTCAGGTGCTTAACGTCGTAGGCGTAAGACCTCGCGACGAAGGTGAAACCAGAGGATATGGCTAAGGCTATGGGGTTGACGTTATCGTTGACGTTTGGCCTAGGTAGCGATTTGGTCTTCTCGCCCCTCCTGAGGGTGGGGGAGGCCTGACCTTTTGTGAGACCGTAGACACCATTGTCGTGGAGTATAACCAGCATGTCTACGTTTCTCCTCCCTGCACTCACGAAGTGTCCCACGCCTATTCCCAACTGATCACCGTCTCCTCCGTTGACTATTACGGTCAGCTCTGGGTTTGACAGCTTTATCCCTGTGGCGAAAGTCAGGGCCCTCCCGTGGAGCGTGTGGACTCCCGAGATGGGTAGCCTGAAGAAATGTGGAGTCTTGCCCGAACATCCTATCCCGGACACCACTACCACATCTTCAGGGGTCAGGCCTAGCTCCGTTATTGCCTGTTGTTCTGCGTTCAGTATCCCGAAGTTACCACAGCCAGGACACCAGTCGTTCCACTCGGGAACCCAGACCTTAGGCACCACCATTTAAGATCACCCTCCTCTGTCCGTTCAGGACGGATTTCAACCCGGTGTAGACCTCGTCCCAGGCCATGGGTCTACCGTTCCACTTGAGGATGTGATGAGTTGGTTCTATACCCGTGTTCAGTTTCAACACGAGTCCAGCCTGACCCTCGTAGTTACCCTCAATGTCTATTATGGCCTCCTTCCCAGATAACAGCTTCTTGGTCAGGGACTTAGGGAAGGGGTTGAACATCCTCAACTGAATCACCTGAACCTTGGTTCCCTCACTTTCAAGTTGCTCCACGGCGTCTAACACTGAACCCTTAGGTGAACCCCAAGTTATCACGGCAACCTTGGCGTCCTGATCCCCGAACACCTTCAATCTCTCCTCCTCGGGTATTTCCTTATCTGCGGTGTCTAGTTTACGTATCCTCTTCTCATACATTTTCGTCCTGTTCTCGGAGTCTTCAGAGATATGTCCTATCTCGTTGTGCTCGTCTCCTGTGTAGAACACGTAGGCCTTTCCTAGTGCCACCCTTGGGGATATACCGTCTTCGGTGAACTTGAATCTCTTAAACTCACCATCAGGTGACTCAACCAACTTGCCTCTTTCCGCCCTGAGGGAATCCAACTTGAGTTCCGAGACGTCAAATATACTGTAAGCGTTAGCAATAGCCTTCTCCACAAGATGGATAACAGGTGTTTGATACCTCTCTGCCAGGTTGAAGGCCCATACAGCATCCTGAAAGGCCTCCACGTGATCACCAGAAGCGATGACGATCCTGGGGAACTCTCCGTGACTAACGTTCATGGCAAAGAGTAGGTCAGCCTGAGAAGTCCTAGTAGGTTGCCCAGTAGACGGACCGCCTCTAATGTAGTACGTGATCACTACTGGAACCTCGTTCATCCCGGCCCATCCTATACCCTCGGCCATGAGTGAGAAGCCAGGACCTGAGGTTGCAGTGGCTGACCTCACGCCGGTCAGGGCTGCCCCGCTGGCCATGTTTATGGCAGCCAACTCGTCCTCGGCCTGCACCACGACTATGGGCCTCTTCCTCTTATCCCCAGTCTCGGGGTCAAGGGCCATCACTTCCTGGTGAGCCTCTATGTAGACGCTCTCATCTGATGCCGGAGTTATGGGATAATAGCTTTGGAAGCTTAGACCTCCGTATATCTTCCCCATGGCCACAGCGGTGTTTCCATCCACCTGTATCCTCTTCCCGGTCTTAGGTAATTCCCTCAGCTGAAACATGGGCTTTACGGTACTCATCACCAGCTCTGTGGCTATGGAGTTTATCTTGACGAAGGTCTCCTGTTTGAAGGTCCTTTTAACAGCGTCCATGAAGTATTCCTTCCTCAGTCCGAGAAGAGCGTAGGAGGCCGCTATGGCAGCAGTGTTCTTTGCCCTCTCCGCAACCGACATGGGTACACCCACGGCGTCAGCGGTCTTCTTCACTATCTCGTCGTAGTCCAGCTCGATTAGTTTCACACCTTTTGACTCTGCATATTTCAACGCGTCAGCTACTGTGGTTCCTAGGCCCTGAGACTTCAGGAAGTGGGTCAATCTCTCCTGGATCTCGGGCTCCATACTTTGTACTCTCTCTATGCTGGTTCCCTTCACTCCCTTGTGATATATAATGACTCCCTTCACTTCCTGAAAGTGCTGAAACACGGTCTCGGCGTCGAAGCTGGCCAGGATGTCCACAGTACTGGAGATACTTCTTGCCCTTCTGTCGCTTATGGTGAGGTTGAAGTAGCTGTGCCGCCCCTTGATGTTAGAGTAATATTCCCTGTTTCCGTAGATGTAGTATCCGGCAGCTGCTATTGCCGCCCCAAAAATGTTAGCAGAGGTGTCCACTCCAGTCCCCTGTGGGCCTCCAATTTCCCAACTAATCCTCATAAATCTCTAATGATAATAGGCTACAGTAGGTATTAAAGTGAATCTACCCATGATTATAAACACATACGAGAATGCTTAAATTTATACATGAACATAATTGATAAAACGGATTAATCATGACTATTTGGTGTTCAGCTTTTAGGTTGTAGAGCGTATTTACTTACCATGAGACAGGTAACATTACCTGAATCTATATACAAGATATTACCTGAATCTATATACAAGATATTGGAGGAGAGAGCTGAAGGAAAGCGATCCACAGTGTCGGATCTCCTCTGCGACATGGTACTGGAATACCTGGAGTTTAAGGTGAGGGGGAAGCTCTGGTCAGGTTGAGCCAGGAATTCATGGAGGAGGGGGAGAGACTAGAGAGGACGGGCTGAATCCTTTCTCACGTTAATAGAAATCTTTTTATAACTGTTTATAATGAATTTTCGTTGATAAATAATGACCTCCCACACCGATGTGGGCTATGCCCAAGAGGGTGGGAGTGATCTGAGATGTGAGCCACATGCCGTTTGGCTCGAAGGAGTCCCATAACCCACCTACCTTAAGTGGGTGGTTGAGGGCTAAGTCCCTACACTCGATCATGAATGAACATAAAATGATTGAAATGAGAGTGTAGGGATAAACGGGATCTAGTGGAGGCAGGGGAGTCCTATTGGAAGTCGCTAAGTTACATCATGAGGGCTGTGGCCGAGCTAATCGGTTTTAGCCTGGAGAACTACCAGGACTACTACTCCCTCGCTGAGTATTTGGCCTACAAGTTCAACGACGGCTCCGTGGTGGTTCAGTTCCTGAACGCCGAGAGATTGCATGGTGAATTCCACCCGAGGCCACAGGGAGGAGAGAGCTTCAACAGGAGGGTAAGCGATCTTAAGGCGCTTACGGAGAGGCTGAGAGGTTTTTTAGCTAGCCTCGCTAAATCCTCCACATGAGAAGACTAGACGTTCTTCCCCTACTCTTGGGAAAAGGAAACTACGCGGATGACCTCAAGTTCTCTGGATATTACGGGGCATTCGTCAGGAGTCAGATACCCCACGGGAGAATAAGGAGTATTGATGTATCAGGCGCTACGAAGAGGGGTGCCTTGGTTCTGACTGGGAGAGACATGGTGGTAGGAGAGGCTGAGTCGAGGGACAGGGAGGGATCGTCCCTGGGTAAATCTCCCTTGGCAACGGATAAGGTGAGGTACGTTGGAGAACCCATAGCCCTAGTCCTGGCTCAGGATCCCTACAGGGCCCAAGACCTGGCTGAGGAGGTACAGGTGGACTACGAGGAGTTGGAGCCAGTAAACGACATAGAGGAGGCGTTGAGCGGCGTATCCTTAATCTTCGAGGAGCTAGGATCGAACGTGGTGGGTAAGAAGACCTTCGAGTACGGCAGGATACCTTCAGGGGACAGAGAAGTCAACCTGGATCTATATTGGTCGAGATCCTCAGGGAACCCAATGGAGACCTTCGTCGTCTCAGTGTACCCTGAGGCCTGGGGAGTCAGGGTCATCTCTAATATGCAAGCACCGAATTTCCTAGCTGGAGAAATATCCAGAGCCCTGAACCTCAGGGTGGTCACTGAGCCCGTGAGGCAAGGGGGAAGCTTCGGGGCAAAGTTCTCTACGTTAAATTACGCAGTAATACTAGCGTTCGCGGCCTGGAAGTACAGGGTGCCTGTCAGGTGGGTCGAGAACAGGACAGAACACCTAATGGCGTCAAACAGCTCCGGACCAGAGAGGAAGTTCAAGGCCAGAGCTACCTTTCTCGCAGACGGAACAGTGACCGGGTTGGACCTCACGGTCTGGGAAGATGTGGGTGCCTCCACCTCGGGAGGTCAGGCCTTCAAACCCACCGGTATCCTGGCCGGGCCTTACGCCATCAAGAACATAAGGTACGACGTGAACCTAGTCGCAACTAACAAGAACCCGCCTGGAGCCTTCAGGGGAGCTGGTACCCCTCCCCATACCTGGGCCCTTGAGAAGATTATGGACTCGGTGGCAGACGAACTGGACTTAACTAGGGAGGAGGTCAGGAGGAGAAACCTTATCAAGGAGTTCCCATACGAAGCCCCCTATGCCTTCTACGACTCGGGTAACCCGGTTGCTCTACTGGATATGGCACTCTCCAGGAAAGACCTGTTCTCATTACGGGAGAAGGGATTCGGGGTTGGTATTGCTTGTTCCACAGATCCCAGTACCCCGTCTGGTCAGGAGGAGGTGAGCGTTTCAGTTCGGGAAGGCAAGGTAATCGTCGGGATAGGTTACGGACCTGAGGGTCAAGGGAACGAGCACACCGCCATCAGACTAGTGTCCTCCATGCTGGGGGTGAGGGAGAACCTCGTGGAGGTGGAGTTGCTAGACTCGTCCAGGTTACAGGGAAGCTTCGGACCCGGTGGAAGCAGGATGGCAGTCTTCATGGCAGGAGCCATAAAGGGGGCCACAGAGGAGCTGGTGAGGAAGATAAGGTCGAAGTTGGAGGCGGAATCAGGGAGTGAGGTGGTATATCACGACGGTCACTTCACAGTGAAAGCGACGGGAGAGAGGATCCCCATAACGAAGTTCCAAGAGGAGGCCAGATATACCTTCACCCTCCAAGGGAAGTCGAGGTTCAATGCGTATCCGTTCGCCTGCGACGTGTCAGTGGTCAAGATAGATGAGGAGACTGGGAAGATATTACCGGTGAAACACGTCGTATACATAGACCCCGGAACTCCCCTGGATGAGGACTTAGTGAAGGAACAGGTCACTGGAGGAACCTACACTGGGATATCCATAGCCTTGTATGAGTCCTACGTGTACCAGGAGGGAAAACCTCTCACCCTGAACCTCTCCGACTACAACATGCCGACGGCGGTAGAGATACCTGAGATAGAGGTGAACATAGTGCCCACACCGTCGCCCTACACCCCCATGGGAGCGAAGGGGATAGGTGAGATTCCAGTGGGAGTTGCCGCAGCTGCAGTCACGGCTGCGGTGGAGGACCTACTGAAGAGGAAGATAAACCATGTCCCCATAAGGATGGAGGAGGTCACGAGAATTTAGCAGCCAAAGCCTCTATCATCTCTTGAGGTAGGACGGACTTGCTTTTGAAATCGTAGTATATCTCCGACTTGGTCTTGGGGGTGAGAGTCTTCCCTTCCATTACCTCATCGGCGGAAGCTGAACCTTCCAAGACCCTCAGTTGTACGTCCTCGTCCTGTCTCCTGAGCTCCACTACGTTCTCCCAAGGGTGTACGTTCATGGCAACAACGGCAGAGAAGACGATTAGAGATGAAGGCAGGACGAGGTTCAGAACTACCCTCCCCTTACCCAAGGCCTCCACTGACTTATTTTCGATGAATATGTTCCTCCTTTTCTCCATCTTAAGGACTGCCCCATCCCTGAACTCCACTACAATGTCGTCCTCCCCCTGTCTTCTCACCGCGTCCTCCATGAGGGAATAGGATTCGTAGGGAAGGAAGGTGAGTCTGAAAGTACCCTCTTTCACCAAGACCTTGGGAGGAATCACGTTATTTTCCACGAAAGCGATCTTTGAGATCTCTGAGAGGGGGACAGCGTAGTACGGAAACTCCACGACCTCCAACTCTTTACCTCCCAAAAGTTTAGTGGCTTGTTTCACGAAGATGTTCCTGTCATACTTGAGCTTGGAGTAGAGATCCTTGAGGATGTTATCCAATGAGCGGATGAGCCTCTTGAGCAACTCATCCTCCAGATAGAAGCTGACTAAGGGAACTAGGTTATACTCTTTGGCGAGCGATTCCGCCCTCGCGGCTGAACTCCTAAATGAGGAGTTTTCTAAGAATCTCTTCAGTGAAGTGGGTTCCATGGCTAAACGGAAACCCACTAGTTTTTATTTTTTCCAGTGTAATTCCAGAATTTTATTACATCTGATAAATATTAGTACAGGGTAATTCTTCAATTTATATCGAAGAATACATATTCCAGCTAGTGAAACGAAGTTAAATACATTGTTTCAGTCCCTTTACACCGAGACTGGAACCACTCATATTTATAGAGGAATGTAGAAGGACACATCGGTGAACACGAAATGAAAGCTGCATACCTAGCTCTCGTGGCGTTACTCGTCGGTTCCACCGCAGTGGCAGCATCTTCTGTGGCGGGATACGGATCCCTGGCGTACATAACATATCATATAATCAACACCAACGAAGGAAACATAACCATCGTACCTGCAAACATTAACCTAGGGAACCTGACCCCAGGAGAGAAGGGGAACGTGACAGTTAACGCGTCAGTGACTTTGAGCAAGACAGATAACTACACCATTATGCTTCTTCATTTGGAGAAATTAAAGAAGGACTTCAGCGAGTTCAAGGCAATAATCAATATAGTTCAAGGCAATAATCAATATTAGGTAACAAGACCATAACGATCGATCTTGATCATCCCTTTGCCGTATTACAATTAAGCAATGGAACTTACCAGGTTCACATCACGATAGTATATCAAGTGTCCCAAAATCCCAGTGGGGATCTCAACGTTAACAACGAGCCGCTTCTCATAATACATCCTGGAGTAGTACATAAGGACGATCATCACGAACATCACGGACACCACCACGATAATGGGAACGACGATCAAGGAGATGACGATCGAGGAGACGGTTAACATTTTTATTTAATTTTCATGTAAATCTTTTTGTCTAAACTTAAGTCCTATTTTCCTGGTTATACAGAAGTATAAATACATTTAGTGTATAAATATAGAAACTTTTAAGCTAACCTTTCTGTTAGAGGATAGTGATGTTTCCCTCCACTAGCCCCAATGATCTGGGGGTGCCCGTGTATGATTCCTCAGCAGGGGTGCCCGTGGCGTATTCAAGAGTGATTGAAGAGGGCAGCTTACGGCACAGGTAAGTACTGTGAGAGAAGCCCAATCGCTCCTTTCATCTTCACTACAATTAAAGAGAATCTCCTGTTTTCTCGTCCAACGACTCCACTGTGAAGGGAAGTATTTCCCTGAGTCTCTCCAACCTGATGTGAAAGTATGACATGGGGTCTATGTCTACCACCATGTAGCCGTCCTCTTCTTTCATTTCTCCAAGCACAGTGACGTCGACTATGGAATCCCTCTTATAGGGGACTACAACCATACTCCCCCCCAAGAAGTCCGGGATTTGGACGGCATTTGCGTTAACTACAGCGATCCTGTTCTCCAGAGCCCTCATCCTCACGTAGTCTCTCCACTTGTCTATGCCGTCCCTCCTCACTTTCGAGGGAACCAGAAGCACTTCCACTCCTCTCTGAAAAAGGGCTCTAACTATCTCTGGGAAGTCCAGATCGTAGCATATGACCACACCGATCTTTACACCGTTTAGCGTAAATGTGATCAGCTTGTCCCCAGGAATCAATCTGCCCCTCTCGTTTCCAAAAAGGTGGATTTTCTTGGCCAAGCCGAGGATTCTGCCTCTCCCAGTGATTATGGGAGAGACCACCGATACGCCGTCCTCAACAGCCCCGGGTATTATGTAAGCGGTGTACTTAGTCGCTAACCTCTGAAATTCAGCAACTGGTAACTCCTCTAATGTTTGAACCCACTTCTCTGGAAGGAGAACTAGTTGGGAGCCATCCTCCAGTGCCTTCTCGGTGTTACGCAGAGCCGACTCCCTGGATGCCGGTTGAACCACTGCTATTTTCAAATTTCCTCTTCCTTATCACCCTTCTTCTCCTGAATTCTCTTTAATTTTTTGACCAACCTCTGCTCCAGCGTGTCCACGGCCCTCTTAACCGCAGCCACCGGATCCCAGTCGCTGTCGTTGGCGACGAAGTTCCCTATCTTCGTGCTGAGGTTTACGGTGACCTTATAGAGTGTCCTCCCCTGACTACTGGCCTCCTCCTTGAAGGAAACCCTGAAGTTGTTCACGTCCGTGAACTTCTCGAGTTTGGAGAGGTACCTCTCTAACACTCCGTCCAACTGTGCCTTAAGGTCTTGGTTTCTGAGCCCTGAGGTGAGTTTGGCCTGAATCGGCATTGAAAGCTGGAACTTAGACTCCAGCGATCTTATCACATCCACTCCGCTTATGACCCCGGCCACGAAGTCCCCCTCTAGAACAGGTGCACCAGATATCCTATTCTTGAGTAACTTCTCAGCCACTGACTTCAGGCTATCGTTTCCGGACACAGTTATGACAGGAGAGTTCATGATCTCCTTCACCGGGCTTGCCATGATCCTCTCCTCCTCGTTGAGTATTGAGGCCCTCTTCCTCTCGCTCAGGGGAGAGTACAAGGCGTTAACTATATCCCTTGATGTGACTATACCAACAACTCCCTTCTCGACGACCGGAATCCTGCTTATGTTATCCTTCACCATGATCCACCTGGCCTTGGCAACGGAGTCCTCTGGAGAGAGGATCACCGGGGGAGAACTCATGTACTCCCTCGCTTTTCCTGAAGTCAATTGTCCGGACTTGAGGAGGTAATCCAAGAGGGACTCTCTGGTTATTATTCCAACCAATTCCCTGTTACCCTTAACCACTGGGATCGCTCTGGCCTTAGTTGTGTAAAACTTCACTACAACTGTGGTGAAGTCGTCGTTGGGTGAAAGCGAGATTACGGGAGAGGAAACGTTGATGACCTTGGTCTCAAGGTTCACTCTCCTCCTTATTAAGTCCTTGAAGCTCAGTAGGCCCACAAGCTTCTTTTCCTTGACCACCGGGACGACCCACTGATTGGTATCCCTCATCTTATTTATGACGTCTCTCAGCCTATCGTTTGACCCAGCTACCAGGGCTGGACTTATCGTGAGTTCCGAGGCACTCATACTAGATTCCTTATTAACTTGAATTATTAAAACCTACTAGAGATGCACAGGACAGCCTTCGTTTGGGATGACCTCTATCTGAACTATAGCTTCCCAGGAGACCATCCCTTTAAGTCCCTCAGGGAGAGCATGGCAAGAAAGTACATGGAGGAGAGGGGATTCTTCCACGTTGTTGAAGTCGTGAGACCCGATCCGCCGGAGGAAGATATACTCACGGAGGTTCACTCTCCTGAGTACGTGGACTTCGTGAGGGCGATGAGTGAACTGGGTGAGGGGCTCTTAGATTACGGCGATACTCCAGCCTTCAAAGGGGTGTATGAGAGCGCACTGATGAGGGTTATGGGTAGCGTCACGGGTATAAGGCTTCTAGCCAGGGGGTATGACCACTCCGTTAACTTGGGGGGAGGTCTCCATCACGCTCAGAGGAGCGCAGCCTCCGGGTTCTGTGTATTTAACGATGTCGCCATAGCCGTCAAGCAGGCTGAGAAACTCCTAGGGAGGGTGGCAGTCGTGGACATAGATGGACACCACGGGGACGGAACGCAAGCCCTACTTTACGAGGATCCCAAGTCCTTGAAGGTATCTCTTCATATGTACCATAGGGGTTTCTTCCCAGGGACTGGAAACATAGACGAGATAGGGGAGGGAGAGGGGAGAGGTCTTACAGTTAACGTTCCACTCCCCCCAGGTACAGGCGATGACGCGTATCTTTACGCCTTCGACAACGTGGTAATACCGGCCTTAGAGAAGTTCAAACCAGACATCATTGTAATCCAAGAGGGAGGAGACTCCCATATGAGCGATCCTTTAGTGGGGCTGAAGCTGAGCACCAGGGGGTACCTCGAGGTGATAAAGAGGATCCACTCATTTTCCCACAATAAATCGACTGGGAAGATACTCATGTTAGGAGGAGGAGGGTATGATTACGATGCCACAGCGAGGGTCTGGACTATCTCGACTGCGGAGCTCTCTGGTATAGATCAAATGGAGGTGGAGTCCCTACACGATTGTTGTCTCACCTCGTCTTCGGCTTTCGTCATGGAGAGGGTCAGGGAAGTGGTCAAAAAGTTGAGGGATATACACGGACTAGGATAGAGATCTGAAATTATAGAACGGAATAGCCAATTAGCCTGAGCCTCTACAGATCTTCGCGGTAACCGGAGTCACGATTCCTGAATCTTAAGGGCACGGATAAGGGTCGCAGAAAGTGAGAGATCGTCCCTTTTGAAAGGGGTTTTCGGATCAATTTAACAGCAAGTCATCATTTAACTAGGATCATTGAAGAGGCTTTCCTTGCCTTCTCTATCGCCTCGTCCACGTTATCTCCCACAGCTAGGACGAGTCCCATCCTCCTCTTTTCGTAAGTGCTTGGCTTTCCGAACAACCTGACCTGAACTCCGGGTATTTCCAGAGCTTTCTCCAAGTTAAGATATGTGGGGGCCCACGTCTCACCTTGCGCCAGTATTACGTGAGCAGCGGCGGGCGAGACCAATTTCACCGATGGTATAGGCAGGCCCGCAGCAGCCCTGACGTGTATCTGAAACTCACTAATGTCCTGGCTCGCCATGGTCACTAGGCCGGTATCGTGAGGCCTGGGGGACACTTCACTGAAGAGGACTCTACTCCCCGACACGAGGATCTCTACACCGAATATTCCAACTCCACCAAGCTCCTCCACCACCCTAACCGCGTACTCCTTTGCCCTCTCCTTGATCTCGCTGCTGACCTTAGATGGGTGCCACGATTCTACGTAGTAGTAGCTGGGCCTCTTGTGTTCCACGGGCTCTAGGGTTCTGGTCTCCACACTTCCCCTGAAGTTATGCCTATACGTCAACACGGTGAGTTCAGTGTCTACCTTCACGTATTCCTCGACGATGACTCTCTTCCCCTTTCCCCTAGCGTGGGCCACCGATTCCTCATAGGCATTTCTAACCTCATCTATGGACTTTACGAGAACGTGACCGTGTCCGCTGGAGCTCATTTCGGGCTTCAGAAGGCAAGGAAGTCCCACGTCCTTGCACGCCTCTTCAGCTTCTTCTGCTGACTCAGCGAACCTATACTCTGTGGTCGGAACTCCTACCTTCTCGGCAGCAGTTCTCCTCAACTCTAGCCTGTTCATACAGGTTTTCACGGCTCTCGCGTTGGGTATTACTCTGACCCCGTTCTCCTCCAACTCGATGAGGGCGTCAGTGTCTATTGCCTCTATCTCTGCTACAACTGCGTCCGGATTCTCCCTCAACACCAATGCCCTCAACGCTTTTCCATCCAACATATTCACAACATATTTCCTGTGGGCCACTTGCATGGCTGGTGCGAGATCATATCTGTCTACAGCAACGGTCTCCATGCCAAGCCTTTGAGCCTCTATCACCATCTCCTTGCCTAACTCTCCACTTCCCAGGAACATTATCCTTTTAGCGTTTCCTACGAGGGGTGTGCCGAATTCCATGAAGTCTATTACTTAAATAAGTTAAAAGTTTAACTCGGACTAGCGTACTAATTTACTTACACAAGTAAAATCTCCCTTAACCACTTCAGGAGAGGGGATTGGTCTATGACAAAGTTGGTGAAAGACCTCCATCCAGGTGGAACCGCGAAACCTCCTGAGAAGGGCATGATCAGGGCCCCGAACCGATAGGACTTAGAGTACTCCAGTAACTGTCGGTAGTTTGGGGATGAGACTTTAGCCTCCAGGGCGACCTTGCCGTTCACCACAAAATCGGGCCTGTTGTGAAATCTCTCTCCTGTGAAGTTGTGGAGACTCTCCAGTCTCTTCACTTGTCTCTCCACCTTGAACTCCTTTGATATCACGTTATACACGAACTCCTCGAAGAGCCAGCCTAGCGTCTTGGAGAGCATGAGCCCCCTGGCCCTTCCAGGGTAAGCCAAGGCTGGAAGAGGGTCGACCTCAATCCCAGTTAGTCGAGTGAGTTCCCTGATCCTTTCAAGGATCCTCATCTCCGCTGGCTCCAAGTGAAAGTTGAGCCCTGCAAGTCTCTCACCCCCGCGAAATCCAGTAACGTTCCAATTCTCCACGAAAACCGTCACATCGCCATTTTCGTCCGGGTACAGCTCTCCGTTCCTCAAAGAGTATCTGAACATCCTCAAGACATTCCCCTTCTTTATTTGTACCTCTAGAAAGGAGAATCCTGCTCACATTTTTAACCCTTCAGGTCTCTCTATCTCGTGAATGCTAATTACCATTAGTGACCTCCTGTGGGGCCTCGTCCTCGTAGCCTGGGTCGGAGTAGTTACACTGAAACTATCAAAGTTCGTTGAGAGGTCAACGAATAATTACGTGGCTAGGAAGTTCATTCACATGGCTGGAGGTGGGGTGGTGGCAGTGGTCTCCCCCTTCGTCCTCTCCTCCCCCCTCGTGATCATCGTCTCCTCCTATTCCATGGCTATTTTTCTCCTGATCAGGAGGAGGACAAAGCCGTTGGAGTGGTTTCAAGAGAGGGACAACATGGGAGAGATATTTTTCTCTCTCTCCTTCGGGACGATCCTTTTGATCTCGTGGGTACTCTATCCAAACTTTTGGCACCTTGGAGACAGGCACCTCTTCGTGGCCCTCCTCCCTCTCCTCTTCATGTCCTTCGGTGACGGAATCACTGGAATCATAAGGAACTACGTTTATGGGAGGAGATTCAAGGGACTGTGGGGGTCCCTTGGGATGTTCCTGCTCTCAGCTCCACTCGGTTTCTTCCTTCTTTCCGTTCCAGGATTCCTCGCTGGAGTTGTGGCCACGGCAGCAGAGCTAATCCCTTTCGTTGATGACAACCTAACAGTGTCCTTCATCTCCTTCCTCTTCCTCCTAGGGACAGTCAACCTCTGAGTTCCTCGACAGGACTGCCACATCCAGCGAGGAGACGGATAGCGAGGATAGATTAACCGAGAGTAGCCCAGAAAGTCTACCCTCCTTCAACGACCTGAGGTCTAAGCCCGGTATATTGTGGAATCTCCTCACCAATCTAAACAAACACCTGAGTTCCTCTTCGTCCCTCTCCTCTGGGGCCTTGAGAAATACGGCCGGAAGCGGAGGGAAGACATAAGAGGGAACGGCTATGTAAAAATCCTGAACCGACTTACCGTATCTGGCAACTTTAACCGTGAGCCGAGCTGTCAGATAATCTTCAGGGCGATCCAAGACCTCAGGGGGTATGAAAGCAGTCTCAACCTCAACTCCCACCTCCCTATCGCCCAGAGAGTAGACGTCCAGGATCAATCCGTCCTTCTCGTGCTCAACCCACACTCTATATCCTCTCGAGAGGAAGTGATTGGCCACTACTAGCTCCAAGGAGGCGTGATGAGCGTTAGATATCCTGAGTGATACAAGTCTCCTGTACACTTCCTCAAGATCCCTATTCCTCTCACTGGTCTCAGTGAGCCTTTCCATGATACCTCTCAGCTGTTCCTCGAACTGCCTTCTCATGCGGATCACTCAGCTATGGGAAACGTTCCTCACGGGCTTTCAGTAAACCGTCACTTCATCACACAACAACTTTATGGGTCGGGCCGTTTAAATCAATTTTTCATGATATCTTGGCTGACCGGAGTGAGGAACCCCTCGTGGGAATACCTAAGGGACCTTTTCCAGGATCACAGGGGGGTCGCGGTCTACACTAACGCTGAGGGTGAGGTAGAGATCGTGAAGGTCTCAGACCACCCGACGATGTACGGCCCTACTTCAGTACTGATAGATCCCAGGAACCTGGGGAGATTGAAGGTCTCCTTCCTTAAGTTGGAGGACATGGTGGTCTTTCCCTTAATGAACCAGGAAGGCGTGAACGCTCTGCTGAACTTCAGAGGCTGGAGGGCGGTAGAGTACTTCGAAGGGGATCAATTCCTGGGAGCGTGGATAGGATACGATTGTGAGGTGTGCGAAGAGAGACAGAGGTCTCACCTGAACGTAGATCCTTTTTCGCCCAGCTCAGTCAACGAGCACCTGAGGATTTTCGGTCTAGATCTCGTGGGGCTCTCTTCCCAACCGAAAGTCCCTTAGCCCATTAAACCTAGATAGAGAATATTCTTTGTTCTCTTCGCCCTTAAGAATGAAGTCGACTAGCAATTTGGCTATCCCCGGTCCGACCTCTGCTCCGTATCCGTTAAGACCCCCCACGTAGTATACGTTCTCCTTAAGTTTCCCGAAGGCTGGTCTCATATCCGGAGTTCCTTCACAGAATTCACCCGCCGTGTATAGGGGTGCCAATCTCCCTAGTCTCTCCCTAACCCTAGAGAGCACATCTGCTGAGTTAACGCAGATCCTCCTCCCTGGAGGGGACTCTATGACGTCTCCATCACCTACTATGGCGAGGTTTCCTCCGAATCCCAAGAGGGGCCTTGAGTAGAAACCCTTCTCATAGTCATAGATTATATGACTTCCCACCTCACTGGTTCCGAAGAGGGCTAAAGTGGCCCAGCAATAGTAACTCTTGCTGCTCACGGGGACTGTTTGAGGGTTCCACGCCCCTGCAGCTATCACGATCACGTCTCCCTTCACCTCCCTCCCATTCGCTCTAAGGGTGAAGGTTTCTGGGTCCACTGAGACCTCAGCCTTCACGTGTGGCGTACTATGGATCAAGTGGGCAATCGACACTAACCTGTCACCTCCCTTGGCATACAATCCCCTGGCTCTCAACCACTCCACATGTTTCTCCTCAACCTTAACGCCGACGCCCTCCCATAGCGTGATGAGATCCTGGGGTACATGTCCCAACGTTATTGACGGCAACTCCCTCATGGGAACACCTACTCTCCTGTAGAAGTCCAGGCTCTCCTTGGCCAGCTCAACGTCCCTCCCCTTCAGGAGGAGGGAGTGTATTAGGGTTGGAAACACTCTCCTCTTCCCAGAATCGAAGACCTTTACTTCGTGCCCAGCCTCCTTGAGTAAATGATATAGTGAGCTACCCAGGATTCCCCCGCCAACTATTATAAACTTCAACGGAAACATCACCGAAAGAGGTGGAATAAAAGGTTGGTGTTCGAGGGCTATATGTTGCGACACGCCGGATGGGTGTGGGCGGTTAAGGGATGCTACCACCCAGAGGGTTATGCCGTGGCTCTCCCCAGGCTGGTGAACGGGGTGAAAGTCAAAACTTTGAAGGAAGGAATGAGGCTGGTTAGAGAGAGGTTCCCCCAGTACCTGAGGTTTGTGGAAGAGATAGGTTTCGAGGTTCCCCTGGTACCCCTTAAGGAAAGCGAGGTGTTGAACCCCTTTGAGGTAAAGCCTAGGGGAGTCCTGAGGGACTTCCTCACGTTCTTCAAGGATGCAGGGGTCACGGGGAGTTACCTGTACGCAGGTAATGGAACTGATATGGACGTACTTTCCTTGTCTGAGGAGAACGTGGAGACACTCAGGAACCTCAGGAGAGCGGGATTGACGTCACCACTGTTCCATTACAGTAAGGGAGAGGTGGAAGGGCTTCTGGAGACCGACTTTGCTACCCTGAAGGCCTACAGGTTAACCGAGGGAACTTACATGGGGATTCCCTACACCTTTAAGATAGTGAGGTGTGAAGATCCGTCTCCTGCCTCCGGGTTGACGAGAGTCCGAGGAGAAGTAGTGATAACCCAGTCAGTGAAACCGTACTCCTTGCCTCTGAAGTACCTCGGGAGACTGGACGGAGAGGAGGTCACAGTTACCAGTTACAGGAGCAGGTACTCGGAGCTACCTCCAGGGACTAAGCTTTACGTTGAGGGAACGGTCATCCGTAGGAGGGAGTTCCTTGACTTAGACCTGGACTTGGCTGAGGAAGTGAGGATCCTAGAGCTAGGATCATGGAGTGAACTCTCGCTGTCATCAAGCCAAGTGTAGTTCCATTGGTGACTATGGTCAACACCTCGAGAGCCAGGTTGTCACGCATAACCTCGCGATTGACTGGGAGACCCATATTGAAAGAGGTTAAAGCCAAGGCTCTCAACCTCGAGACCGTCCTGTTGAGGTAGTAAACCATGGGTAATACGTTAAGGATAGGTACCTGGTTAACCACTGAGAGGAGAATTAAAACAATGAGAACCTTCAACTCATCCCTCCTCTTCCCCTGTAGAAGCCTGAGGTTCTGATAACCATAGAGGTACTGTGGAGTGTTTACCGGTTGTGACTCTATGTATTGGGATATCCTGGCCCTGGCCTGTTCGTAAAAGCCCTCCCCCTCTTCCACTGCCCTAAAGGTGGAATACACCATCCCCAACCCAGTGATGAAGTACAGGGCGAGGAGGAGGCCTATCGTGGAAGGAACGGTCGCCTCGCTTCCAAAGCTAACCAACACCGAAATCGGTAGGGTCACAATGACCAATAGTCCGGAGATGCCGTGTATCATGCTCACAGCCAGATCAAAGTACCTTTTCATTATGAACCTTAGGAGATTGGAGATAATAAGGAATTTGTAAATGTTAGTAATGATGGAGTCATGTGGAAGAGCTCGGCTAACATTGAAGTCCCAGGAAAGTGTCTCACCTTGCTATAAGGATAAATTCCTCAGCGTTTTACATTGAAGAAACCCTTTATTTCTTGTCAGGAAAATTTTACTCATGACTCATGCCCACGAGTTACACAGGGAGAGATCACCTAAGAAGTTAGGCTTCTTCGTCATAACCGTGAGTACGTCCAGGTTCGAGAGAATGAGCAAGAGGGAGGTAGTTGTGGATGAGTCGGGCGATAGAATCAAGGAGGCGGTGATAAGGAACGGCCATGAGGTTAAGGGATATACGTTAGTTCCAGACGAAAAGATAAGGATACTTAAGGCTGTATTAGACGCGATCCTAACTGAGGGCGTAGATGTTATAGTCACTACAGGTGGGACTGGTTACACTAAGTCGGACATCACGGTAGAGACGATAAGGGGAATATTGGATAGGGAGGTTGAAGGATTTGGGGAAGTCTTCAGAGCCCTAAGCCTCTCAGATCCAAAAGTGGGTCCAGCTTCTTTTCTGTCCAAAAGCTCCGCAGGTGTAATAGCGGGGAAGGTGATATTCATGCTGCCGGGCTCGCCAGACGCCGTTTCCCTGGCCATGGAGAAACTAGTTATTCCAGAATCTCCACATTTAATTTATCTGGTTCGACGAGAATAAGTCAATTCATTATCTCACGTCTTACCTCTTCCTCAATTATCTTGAGCAACCACTCCTCTTCTGAACTTTTGAAGAGATCTCCTAACCCTAGGTAAAGGGATATCAGGTCCCCAACTCCCTTCCCCTTCAGAACACCCCTTAGTAGGCCTCTAACGTAATCCTGAATGAGGGTATCGTCCAACCCTTCATACCACTCCATGTCCTTCATGACCTTCTCTCTCTCCTTGAATGTCCGTAATATCTCATCACTAACGCCTCTTGCCCCTTGTTTACCCTCCGTTGAAGGAGTAATCACGTCCAAGTAGCTAGGGATACCCAACTTCTTTCCAGCTAAGGGACAGAGCGTGATCTCAGCCCCTACCGAAGGAGTGGATGTCGGTTCTCCGTTGACCAATTCAAGGAGAGCAAAACTACACTTCTCCTCCCCCTTCGTCCTACCCTTGTAAAAACAGGGCCTGTGCACTCTCTTGTCTGTAACACTCTTCTTCAAGGGCTCCGGCAACTCGTCGTAAAGGAAGCTAACGTCCATGACCCTCCTGCTCCTCAGTTGCACCAGATAATAGGCTTCCTCTGGAGTGAGGGTGTAAATCTGTTCCACTTCCTGAGGCAAGGATAACTCCAGTTCGCCCTTAACCAACTTCTCGAGAGGAACGTTGAGGGTAAGTACACCCAACTTCATTCCCAGTGAGGACAGGAGGTTCAGGACATCCACCAACTCCTTCTTCAACTCCCGAGAGATTGGGGTGAGGAGTATGACCTTCTTGGCGGGAAAGTTCAGTACCACGTCAATCTCATGGGACCTCAACTTCGCTTTCCCCTTTAACCTTCCCACTATGTCCAACTTAGCCGGACAAACCTCATCACACTTACCACACATGTGGCAATTAGCGTACTCTTCCTCTCGTCCGTTAACTGAGGCTATGAAAAATCCTAGAGGGGTGTAGTCCTTATTTCCTCTCTGTTGACCGTGAGGACAAACGCTCACACACCTTCCGCATAGTATACAGCCTTGGAATAGGTCCGTCCTTCCTTCAGTGGAATACGGATATAGGACCACTCCTTGTGGAAAGTCCAGAGGGGTGCTGGACAGCACTACGAATCTTGTAACGTCCTTTCTCACGAATAGGCAGATCTTCTCTGCGTCGGGAAATTGGGTCCCAGAGAGTGATTCTGTCCTCAGTTCTCCGAAGTACCGAAACCTGTAGTTACCGAGTTCAAAGGAGTAGGGGCTAGTAGGTGTCATACCCTCCAATTTCTCTGAGAGTAAAGCCTCCCTAGACTTTGGATAGGCAACGTAGAGCGTGGCCTTATCACCGTTCTTGATCACGGTCACGTCTCTAAATGGTGGTAAACTGTAGGAGAACCAATACCTCACCCTTCGGATAAGGAACTCAAAGTCTCTCTCCAACTTCCTGTACTCCAGCGGTCTTGGATCCTTTCTCAGGGTCACCGAGAGTATTACACCTCCCCTGTACTCACCCACGTAGGTTTGACCGCTCAACATAGCCTCCACCTCCACTCTCCTGGATATGGGGCCGAACTCGTTAAAACCGAAACCTGCGTCACTGAACGCTACAGATCCTCCCACAGAGGCCTCCATGAGGCCAAAGGTTTCAACAGAGTACTTCATGACGTCAGACCACGGTGTTCCAGGAAGAACCTTGAGTCTGTCTCCCATGTCCTCTATCCCCCTCATGTCGGTCATGTCCAACACCACGTCTCCTTCGACCCCCCTGAAGTACTCGTATCTTGGTGTTCCCTCCTCCGAGATGTCCTCCCTTCTCATGACCTTCAAGACTCTCTTGGGGGGATTGGTTATCTTCGTGAGAGATAAGGCAGAGAACACTAAACTTCCATTCATCAAAGAAAAAAGGAACTGGAGTTATTATTAACTTATAATGAAGGAGGTTTGGGAACCGCAAGGATCGGCAAGAGTCAGTAAATTTTAAGGGAGTGGGAATACAAAATATTTTGTGGGATACACATTCATTGTTGATGATAAAGGTATAGAATTGTGATTCCAAAAGAGGTTTAGAAATTGTTAAACTTAAGAGAAGGGAGCAAGGTGGAAGTGAGCGTCAGTAACGGGAAGATCATCATTAATTATAAGAAAATAGACAATATTTAAGGTGTGGCAGGAAGGGAGAACGTCAGCATTGAGGAAACAGAGGAGGCACTAGGTTTTGATGAGGTTTGGGCTTCATAGGATTTCATTTTGTTATCAACCCTCAGCCTCTTGGGCTTCACCGGAGTCGTGGGGCGAACCCGACTCATACCACCTCCTCCCCATTAGCGGGATGACCCCACCCATCAGAGTGACCTGATGGGGGAACCCGCACACCTCGTGTGGTCACCTCTTCGGTATATCTCACTAAATCTGGTACCGGTCTCATCGAAGATTTAGCATATATGAAATGTAAACTTCGTTTAACTGAAACTGTTGGCAACGGCTCTGTTTGAGTGCACCACGGTCTAGGTCCTCCTCAGTTCTGCTGTGATCCTGAAATATCCGTTCGGCAAGTCCTCACCATCTATTACGGCGTAGCCGTATTTCTGAAATATGGGTATGCATCTCTCTAGGAGAACTCCTGTGATAACAACGCTTATCCTCCTCTTACCGGCTTCCCTGTCCAGTAGGGAACTTAGCTCCTTTTCGTTATCCACTACCTCTGACATGTTTTTATTTAGTGATGGGGACGATATAAAAGGAAAATGGATATACTGGAGAAGGTTACAGAGTCACTTAAGCTCTTCAATTCGTCTGTGGTTCACGTTTACACCGAGACGACGCTAGATCCAGATCTCGGCCCCAGTGTAAGGGAACTGTCCCTAGACAAGAGGCTGATAGAGGGTCTGGAGAGGGCCGGAATAACGAGGCTCTACAAATATCAATGGGAGACCCTCAAGGCCGTCAGAGAAGGGGAGAACGTCGTAATAGTTTCCGGAACCGGCACTGGGAAGACGGAGGCCTTCATGATTCCGCTCCTGGATTTAGCTCTCAAGGGAGAGAGGTCGGTGCTGATATATCCCACTAAGGCTCTATCTAGAGACCAACTGGCCAGACTCAGGGGTTTGATCTCAACTTTACCTGAAATAAGGGTAGAGGTGCTTGACGGGGACACCAAAACCAAGGATAGGGAGAGGGTATACGCGAACCCCCCAGAGTTGTTGATAACTAACCCAGACATGATGCACTTGGGAATGGCCATGAGCCCTAAGTTCAGGGACCTCATAAGATCGTCCCAGCACTTCGTGATAGACGAGATTCACGTTTACGAGGGTGTACTGGGTTCCCACCTCAGAAGGATAGTGGATAGGGCAAGGGAAATAGACGGTGACATACACTTGGTGGGAGCCAGCGGTACAGTGGAGATCTCTCCCCTTCTGATAGAGGAACTGTTCGGGGTGAGGGGAAAAGTGATAACGGGAATGCCCAGGAGGAGAGGTATGGCTATCCACTCCCTAATTTCAACCAACGGTGTCAGCAGGTGGACAATATCTGCGTTTCTGTCGGCAGTGTTGATCAGGGAGGGACTGAAGGTTCTGGTATTCGTGGACTCTCAACAGATGGCAGAGAGGTTGGCTAAGATGTCAGAGCGGTATGGGGTCAATATGGCAGTCCACAGGGCCGGAATACCCACCTCTGAAAGGTTGGAGGTGGAGGAGAGATTGAGGAGTGGGGATCTGGAGGGCGTAGTGGCAACCCCCACACTGGAGCTGGGCATAGACATAGGGGCCTTAGACGCAGTCATAATGGCCGAAAATCCCCCTAGCTACCCTAAATACATCCAGAGGGCAGGGAGGGCAGGCAGGAGAAACAAGGTAGGTTTCATCTTCACTATCCTCAGCGATAATCCCATCGATTCCTACTTCCTTAGGAAACCCAACGAGTTCTTCTCCAGGAGGCTCACCCCCATAACTTTCGACAACAGTAACGCGGAAGTTCTCAAGGTCCATGCGGCAGCCCTGCTCCTGGAGAAGGTTGCCCTCGAAACCTCAAGGCTGAAGGAACCGTGGCTCACGGCGTTGAGGGAACTAGCGTCCGCGGGGGTTGTAAGTGAAAAGAGAGGTGTATTCTACGCTACCCAGAGGACTAGGGACTTCGTACTCTCCTCGTCTCTCAGGAGATCCAGTCCAACAGTAGAGATTAGGGAAGGGGACAAGAGGGTAGGGGAGAGGGAGCTGCCTCAGGCCCTCTACGATCTCTACCCTGGGGCGACCTACCTAATTTCCAAGAGGACTTACACGGTAGAGGAACTGGACTTGAACTCCATGAGGGCCAAAGTCGTGAGGGCTCAAGAGGACTTGAGGCATTACACTAAACCGCTCTACAGGGTAGACATCCAGGAGTTCAGGGAGGAAGAGTCGAGGGGAGTCTTAGGACTCCCAGTGAGGTACGGTCGAATTAAGGTGAGGATAGACGTTACGGGATATGTCACATATGACATTTACTCCAAAAGCGAGAGGCCCAGGGGAGAGGAACTCTATGACGAACCGATCTCCTTCTCCTATTGGACTAAGGGGTTGATGATTAAACATCCAGCCCTCGAGGAATGGGACATACTCTCCTCCATGGAGGCTTACCACGCCACGGAGCACGTCCTCATTGCCGCAGGGAGGGTGGTTGCAGGGGCTTCCCTAACGGACCTCTCCGGGGTCAGCTACCCCTCGGGTCACGTAGTGATATATGACTCACAGGTTGGAGGAAACGGGATCTCTAAGCTGCTGTTCAGGAGACTTGAGGGAGCTTACGATATAGCTCTGGACATAGTGAAGGGTTGCGACTGTGAGGACGGTTGTCCGAAGTGCATCTACGATCCCTACTGTGGGAACAATAACAGGGTACTCTCCAGGAGAAAGTCCCTCAGGCTGATAGAGGAGGTCATGAGAGGGTTGAGGCCTGAGGACGGTGAGATAAAGGGGGAGAGCCTCAGATGAGCTCAAACTTAAGATCTGAGGGACATTAAACAGATCAGATAGGGGATGTGTAGCGTCACTGGGGTTCTCTTGCTAGATCCAAGGAAGTACTCTGAGGTAGAGGCAAGGTTGGCGGAGATACTGATCAGAGCAGAAGATAGGGGAAGAGACAGCTTCGGAATTGTAACCATAAGTTCCAAGGGTGAGATAAGCCAGGTCAAGGTCGTGGGCCGGCCCTCCCTAAACAAGGAGAAATTGATGGGAGTGCTATCCCCTGACACTAAAGTAGTGGTCGCCAACAACAGGGCGGAACCGACCACCGAGTTCGTCAAGTTCAAGACGGAGAGGGACGTACAGCCCTTCGTTGGAAACAGATTCGTCGTGTCCCACAACGGAATTATAGCCAACGATCTGGAACTGGAGAAGAGGTTAGAGCTTAAGAGGGACACCAGGATAGACAGTGCAGTCCTTCCCCCTCTTCTCGACAAGAGGTGGGATGGTTCCTTGGAGGGGTTGAGGGATCTCCTGAACCTAATGAAGGGTAGCTTTGCCCTAGTCATAGGGGACAGGGAGAGGCCTGACAGGATCTTCCTGGCCCAAAACTTTAAACCCCTCTATATGGCTTACGACGTCTCACTCAAGGCTGTATTCTTCACCTCCCTTGACGATTACTTTGGTGTGGGGCCCTTCGACCCGGTTAACATGAGGAAGTTAGATCCCTATACTGTGGTCGAAGTGACTGATGCCCCCAGTTTGAGAACTCTACAACTCCAGGAGTATAGGAAGAAGAGGGCACTGGTTGTAGCAAGTGGAGGTCTAGACTCCACTGTAGCTGCGGCAAAGGTATTGAGGGAGGGATACGAGGTCACACTTCTGCACTTCAACTATCATCATAAGGCGGAGGAGAAGGAAAGGGAGGCGGTAAGGAGGATAGCTGAGTTCTTGCACGTAGATCTCATGGAAGTTAACACGGACCTGTTCTCAATGGTGGGTAACGCTACACTGTTAAAGGGAGGAGGGGAGATCGTCAAGGAAAGGAGGGGAGAGGAGGGTGCAGAGTTCGCCCACGAGTGGGTACCGGCGAGAAACTCCATATTCTTTACGGTAGCCCTAGCCATAGCTGAATCTAAGGGATATGACGCTGTGGTATCTGGGGTAAACCTGGAGGAGGCAGGGGCGTATCCGGACAACGAGATGGAGTTCGTGAGAATGTTCCAGAAGTTAGCCCCTTATGCTGTTGGACCCAACAAGAGGGTTGAGATCTTGATGCCGGTGGGCAACTTAGTGAAACATGAAATAGTGAAGCTGGGATTGGAGATAGGTGCCCCGCTTCACCTGACCTGGAGTTGCTACGAGGGAGGGAGTAAACACTGCGGGAGATGCGGGCCCTGCTACATGAGGAAAACGGCCTTCAGGATAAACGGCGTTGAGGACCCTGTGGAGTATGAGGACAGGGATTAGTACCACTCCCTAAGTCCTAATGCCTCAGTATTATGGCCGGAACTACGAATATCGCTATCATCATATTTATGAACACTACGACAGAGAGAATGACGTATAATAGGTCGTTGTTTTTAATGAAGTCCCCTATCAGGAGGGCAACCCTCAATACTGGCGTCGCTATGAGAACCATGAGTCCTAGATAGATAAAGGACAGGCCATCGAGTTTTGGCACTCCTGCAACGACCTGATAGGGAGTTATGGTTGATGAGTTAACCAGGGAGTTAGTGCTAGCTATCTCCTTAAGAGGTAGGCCTTGTGCACCGTCGTGGACGAAGAGAAGCACCATCCCGCTAACTATTAAGAGTATGCTTAACACTACTCCTATGATGAGAGAATAGCTTATGACATCACTTATCTCCAATTTAGAACACCCCCAGGCCTCTCAATATCATCTGGATCCCTAGGAACCCTAAAATTATTAAGAAGACTGCCCTTATCCTCCTATTCTTCATCCTCACTAAGACTCTTGTTCCCAAAAGAGATCCTATGAGGACGCCTATGGCCGTAGGTGCTGCAAGGAAGGGTTGTATATAACCCAAGGCCCAGTAAATTCCACTCCCCGTGGCTGCGGTCACGCCTATCATGAAGTTGCTGGTTGTAGTAGTTACCTTCATGGGGAGGTTCATTGCGTAATCCATCCCCAGCACCTTCAGGGCTCCCGAACCTATTCCCAGGAGACCTGAGATGAAACCGGCGAAAAACATGACTATCAGTCCTAGCCACCACCTCACGCCCCAATATTTCACCATCACGTTGTTGGCTGGGTCAAAGTACTCTCCGTATAGTCTGAAAACTCTAGTTGTCCAGTCTGGATCCTTGGGAGGAGGGAACTCTCCCTTCATCTTACTTAAAGTGGGGTAAATTGAGAACAGCAGAACTATACCGAAGACGATATATATAACGTACTCAAGGCGGAGGGAGTAGATGTAAGCTACAGTGAGGGAGCCGACGATGGATCCAGCAGTAGTAGCTATCTCTAAGGATATTCCTATTCTCACACTCGTTATCCTCTCCTTCACATAAGCTGAAGCAGAACCGCTGGAGGTGGCTATGGTGGATATGAGACTTGATCCAGTGGCGTATATTATGGGTATCCCGAGATAAAGGGTCAGCAACGGAACAAGGACTGTACCTCCACCTAAGCCAGTTAAAGATCCAAGAAACCCTGCCAACATACTGAAGATCAATATCAGGAAAAAAGTAAGGAATATACTAGTCATGAACTGAATTGAGATGAAGGTGTTTTTAAAACCAACCCACCTTGGGTTTAAAGCTATCTATATTTCTGGGGATCATTGAATGAATGTTTTAATACCTTAATTTCGAGATTCCAAGCATGAACGGGATTTTAGCAGGTTACAGAAAACTAAAGGAATTGGTTGGGGACGTACACATCTTCGTCAAGGAAGATCAGTACACCCTTGTGGGTGTTAGCAAGGTCGGGTGTAAGGATAGGTCTAAAATAGTAGATCGTGTCCTGGAAGAGGTATATAAACACGGTGACGAGTTCCTCCTCACGGTCCTTATCATGGACGGTGAGGCATATAAAAAACTGAAGGGGGACTTAGGAAGGGAGGTAAGTGAGGAAGAACTGGTACAAGCCAACTAACCTACATCGATATGGGACTTCCCCTTAAATATCGCCCTGTAATCGAGGCAAAAACTAATAACTGCAGCAGTTGTGGGATTTTTCCTTAGGTAGCACCCTGTAATCAAGGTAAAATCTGATAACTGCTGTAACTACTGTAACTTAGGTCAGGCAAACTCACCTAAGTCCTGATCGTCCTAGAGCTTGGCTACGTTTCGCGAAACCACCAGGGTAGAATACAGGTCTCACCTGACCTTGAAATCGAATATCCTGACGCTCTTGTTGACGGCGTTATCCATCATGGCGACGCAGTAGCTCCCCATCTTTACGACCTCCTTTCCTGCCTCAGTTCCCGGGGACTCCCTCTCCAGTTTCTTGAAGTTGGACCTTATCTCCCTCATCGCCGATAGGTCTTCAGTGAGGAACATCTGAACCGAGTCGTGCAACAACTTCTTCAGGACGGTGAAATGTTGTGTCATCTCCTTGGCCTCCTGAGCCCCTATCACCTTAAGGAAGAGGGAAAGATGGGACAGGAATCTACCCAGATCCCTTATGGCGATGGCGAACAACACCACGTCCTTGGGGTAAACCATGAAGGTGATCTCGTCGTCCTTCTGCACACCCAGGGCTATCTGCCTGATCACCAACCTGTAGTCCTTGTTCAGTATTGAAAGCCTGGCCAGGAGGTCGTCCCTCATCTCTTCACTGAACCTCTCCAGCATGACCTGCACATCTTCCATGATGCTCAATATCTTACCTGTGAACGCCCTGAAGGAGCTCTCCAAATCGGCGTTAACGTTAACGTTAACTTTGAAGGTTATGCTGTCGAAGGTCTCTGACTCAACCTCTAAGCCGTAGGCTTGGAGCTGTAACTCCCTCAATTCCTTCTTGACCTCCAGGGGTATTACCCTAGGCGACCTGACCACTATCCTATCGATACCCTGCATATAATACGTGAGCACCAGGTACTTAACGTCCTCCACGTCGACTAAGGGTATAACCTTCTCGTTCTTTGCCTCATTAGGGGGCCTAATCTTGAGGCCGTCAAAGACCTCATAGACCTTAAGGCCACTTTTAACGTCCAGTCCCATCTTCCTTACCCAGTCGCTGGGAAGGGATATTATGTAGCTTCCTCCCTTTATCTTCTGTAACCTCCTGACGCTCATGACCAGAACTAATGTAATCCGAGATGAATACCTATAAAAGGTTATGTCAAGAAATATGTGGATATATAGTCCTATACAAAGACGTTGTATGGGTCTAGAGCGTTCTTCAGCATCAGAAAGGACTTCGTGGGCTCTGGAAGACATTCCCTATCGCAACCTTTCTCGCCGATCGCCACCAGCCCTTTTGACCTGAGGGTGCGAGGAGACTCTCCGTTGAAGAGTCTAGAGTACCCCGTGCCGTAGTAAGAGGTTATGCACTCAGCGTTGAGTGACGAGACGTAAGTTAACTCCATACCCCTGGGCGTCATGATTGAGGTCACCCTTTCACCTTCACAGGTTATTGGATCCACCTCCCTGAGTCCTTCTGTGACCCTTTGGACATATTTAGAGGGACCGGCAAAGACGGCGAAGGCCCTCCACCTCTCCCTTCTCACCAGCGTCACTCCCCAAGGCCTCCTCTTTAAAATCGAGTCCAGCTTCTCTGGATCAATCTCTACCACGCTCATACTCTCGGGCAAAGGTATCAATCGTATCGTTAAGGAGACGTAAATTCCTAGCTTCCCCAAGGAACCTGACAAGGCCTTCCATATCTTATAACCAGAGGAGAACTTGGTAGTCTTACTTCCGGTCGTTATTCTCTCTCCCAACCCAGTGATCACCTCTGCCCCCAAAAGCCAGTCCCTGGGGTAACCGTGAAAGAAACTGGCGTAGGAGGGTAAGTTCGTGGAAGCGAAACCTCCCGTGGTTCCCTCATAGTGAAATGGAATAATGAGCCCGTCCTTCCTTAACTTCTCCAGTAGGTCTTGGAAGCGAGTTCCTGAGTATACGGTCACGAAAAGGTCTTCTGGGGATATCTCCTGGATTCCCCTCAACTCCCTCATGGAGACCGCAACGTCACATTTGAGCTTCTCTCCTATGTGATGACCTCCCTCGCCCATCACGTGAACCTTCAATCCCCTCCTGGACGAGAAGGATAAGAGTTCAGCCAAATCCTTCCAATCTCTGGCCCTGACAAGGACCTCACTCTTCACTGGAGAGTCTAGACCCCCCTCCACTTCCACGAGCCTGGATAGCTCATCTCGCCACATCACGTTTTATAGCACGTTGATGATTTAAAGATGATGAGACTGGAGGAGCACCTTAGAAAGATCGTGGGAGAGCCTTGGGTCATCTCAGGTAAGGAGAGGAAACTTTACGCCTATGACGGCTTCACGGCAGTGGAGGGGGATCCGGAACTCGTGGTCCTACCGGGAAACGAGGAGGAAGCGGTGAAGGTCATCAGGCTCCTACTGGAGAGAGGAGTGAAGTTCATAGTGAGGGGAAGCGGGACCAGCCTCAGCGGAGCTACGGTTCCAGTAGGCGGAGAGGTCATAGTGGGTCTCTCGAGACTGAACAGGGTGTATTCCCTTGAGGGTTACGAGATGGAGGTGGGCCCAGGGATAGCAAACGTCATGGTGACCAAAAACGCTCCTCCCCACCTCTTTTACGCTCCGGATCCCTCCAGTTACGTGGTCTCCTCCATAGGAGGGAACATTTCCCACGACTCCGGCGGAGTTCACGTGGTGAAGTACGGTACTACGTTCAATAGCGTGATCTCCCTCAGGGTAGTCCTGTCCAACGGAGAGGTTGAGGACCTGAGTTACGGTCCCTTCCTCTCCGCTCTTCCCATTTTCGTCGGTAGTGAGGGTACTCTCGGCATTATACTGAGGGTCAGACTCAGGCTTTATCCTAGACCCAAGACGAGGAGGAGTCTGTTTGCGGTGTTTCCTGACGTCAGAAGTGCAGGGGAGGCTGTGGTGGGAATATTCAAGAGAGGGGTCATACCCTCAGCCTTGGAGATGATGGACAGGAACTCCATAAAGGTTGTGGAGATGAGCAGGTATAGGGCAGGTATACCGGATGTGGGTGCCCTGCTCCTGATAGAGTTAGACGGAGATGAAGAGGAGGTGGAAGAACAGGAGGAAATAGTGAACGGCGTGCTCACTGACACCGGAGGGGCTAGACTATCGGTCGCGGATGAGGGTAAGGTGTGGAATGCTAGAAAGGGAGCTTTTCCTGCGATGGGGGTGATCTCTCCAGCCTACCTCACTCTGGACTGTAACGTGCCCAGGAGGGCACTCCCCGAAGTATTGGAGGAGGTATCCAGGATAGCCAAGAGGAGGGGAGTGTTCATTGCTAACGTCTTTCATGCTGGAGATGGAAACCTTCATCCCCTAATACCCTACGATCCCTCGAGTCCAGAAAGCCTTTTCAGAGCAATTCAGGCAAGCAATGAGATAGTGAAGGAAGCCCTGCGCGTTGGCGGCGTCCCTTCAGGAGAACATGGTATAGGCATAGAGAAGGTGAAGTTCATGGGGCTATATCACGGCGAGGCGGAGATGAGGGTCATGAGGAGAATAAAGGATTCCTTCGACCCTAGGGGGTTGATGAACCCGTGTAAACTCCTGGGCGGTTGCGAACCCAAGACTGAGGTCACGAGGTGGTTATGGGAGTGGGATTAGAGGACTCGTGCGTCCACTGCGGTTTCTGCCTGGAGGCTTGCCCCACGTACGTCGTGACTAGGTCGGAGGTCCACTCCCCTCGTGGGAGGATAACGGCTGTCAAACTGGACGTGGACTCGCAGGGGTTCGACACCTGCATGTTTTGTAGAAGATGCGAATTGGCCTGCCCCAGCGGCGTAGAATACGCCAGGATCATAACAAAGGTGAGGCGAGCTACACCGGAGAAGATCTTAATGAACTCCCTCCTGGAGAGGCCTAGGCTGGCCTGGAGAGTCCTGAAGGCTGGGAAGAGTCTCAACTCTGGGCTCATTCAGAGGGTGAGATTGTCCCTTCGAGATCCACAGGAACCTCTAGAGTACAGAGAGGAGAGTCCAGAGGTGATCCTCTTTCCAGGATGTCTAACCTCTTTGGCTTACAGGAGGACCGTCGAGAACGCCCTGAAGTTCCTGAAGGCCAAGGGACTTAGGGTCTCAGTGTTGAACGGATGTTGTGGGCTGGCCCACAGGAGTGAAGGTCAGGTGGAGAGGGCCCAAGAGCTCGTACGAAGATTGACGAACGTTAAGGGAGGCACTTTGGTCTCTCTATCCTCAAACTGTACGGCCCACATGAGGGAGTCTGGGGTACAAGTCCTGGATTTCTCGGAGTACGTCTTAGGTTTGTTAGGACAAGAGAGAGTGGAACTATCTCTAACCGTACACGATCCGTGCCACGCAAATATGATAGGTCTAGGGAAGGCTACCAGGGAGGTATTAAGGAAACTGGGAGTGAACTTAGTGGAGATGGAGGAGCCCTCCTTCGAGTGCGGAGCCGGAGGAGGATACTTTCTCTTCCACCCACAGATCGCAGAGAACGTGATGGAACTCAAGGCAGAGAAGATCAGGAGGAGCGGTACGAATCTGGTGGTCTCCACTAATCCCTCGTGCTCCCTGGTGCTGAGCTTCAAGGGGTTCCAGGTGGTGCACTTGGCTGACCTGTTGGCCCAAACTGTAACGAAGAGTCTAGAGTGAAGAGATTGTTCTGATTACCTCTCTCCTAGCAATTTCCTCCTCTTCAGCGACGTTATATCCCTCGACCCTCACTTCCTCCAGGAACTCAGACCTAATACCTTTGGATACAAGGACTCTAGGGCAGTCACGGGACTCGTAGAGGTCACCCAAGTCCTTTCCCGGTTCGCTCTCCTTCACCGCTATCCCCCAGTCACAACCTATGCAGATCTGTCTCGTAAAGGGTCTAGGGACTACGAAGAGCTTAGCACTGGGCATGTAAACTCCGCCTGAGGGATGATACCACTTCACTGCCTCTAGGCCCAACCTGAGGAACGCGACGGCGATGTTCTTGCCTGCCACAGGGAGTTGTGACCTTTCCCCCAGGATTAACCCAGCCAACTCGTCGCTCCCTAAGTCTCTACCCATAACAATCCTGGAGAATTGTTCGGCCATGAAGAACGCCTTAACTACTTCACTCCTCATTCTAATCTACTGTTTATACAGTATAAGTAACACATATATATACATGTCGATAGCAAAAGGAATATTTACTAAATAAACAAATTTAAGCGATATTACCGTGTAGAGGGGATTATAAGAGTCTCGATAGAATACTCTAGACATGATCGTTACGGTAATCAATCAGAAAGGCGGGGTGGGTAAGACTACCACAGCAGTCAACTTGGCTTATGTCCTCTCTAAGAGCAAGAACGTTGCCCTAGTTGACATGGACCCAGAGGGAGGGACCTCCTTTTCCTTCGGAATAAGGAGGGACAGGAGGGAATACCCTCTGGGAGGAAAGAGCGTAAACATCTTCGGCGTGGAGGTCTTTCCGGCTCACCTGGGACTGTTAAAGCTGGAACTCTCGGGAGAGGTTGAAGAGATAGTGAATGCTATCAGGAAGTTAGCTGAAAGCTTCGAAGTAACTGTCGTAGACACCCCTCCCAACCTAGGTACGCTCGCGGTTGCTTCCATGATAGCTGCTGACAGAATCGTCTCTCCCGTAACTCCTCAACCCCTTGCTATAGAGGCCGTCAGAAATCTAGACTCTAGGCTCCAGAGCCTAGGGAAGGGGGCAGTGGCCTTCACCAATATGTCCAAGAGAGCCTTGGAGGTGGAATTGAGATCGGTAAAGTTCCTGAGACTCTCCGTCCCTCAGTCTAGACTATTCACAGAGTCGTCTAGACTCGGAGTTCCAGCCTCCAGGTATGAGGAGGTTAGACTCAAGAGACCTAAGGTCACTAGAGTCTATGAGGAGTTAGCTAAGGTGATAACGGAGTGAGTGAACTGGACTTCCTGCTCAACAGGAAAAAGAGCGTGGGAAAGACCTCAGACTCTAGGGTCGAGAAGGAAGAGGAGATAGGTCTAGAGTCGAGAGAAAACAGAGGAGAGGCACTACCCCAGACCACAGAGAGTTCGGGGAAGAGTGTAGAGGAGAGAGGGAAACCAGAAGAGAGTTCAGGGTTGACTCTAGAGTCTCTGGGGAAGAGTGTAGAAGGGACTCCAGAGGTTGAGATGGAGACTTCAGAGGAGAGAGGGAACCCCCTTCAGTCGGGGGTCTCGAGAGACAAGAGAAGTATAGAGTCTGTAATGATGACCCTCCTCTCCAGAGAGCCCAAGATAGGAGTTTGGAGCTATCCCTCCTTCTTGGTCCTCCAGTATCTCTTTAGCACAAAGCCAGGATTCAGGATGAGTAAGATAGCCAAGGAGGCTTTAGAAATAGGGTTGAGGCAACTTTACCCTGAACTCTTCGCCATAGCAGAGTCCGTAGCTAAAGAGAAGGGCTTAATTAAGTAGAGGTTTGGGCTTCATAGGATTTCATATGATATCAAGTCCCTTTAACTAAAACAAGTCCTCAAAAACTCATAGAATATTACCAAGATTCACGGAATATATCCCTTCAACGTTGCCCAATACAAGGACGTGAATGCCTTCTTCATTTTACTAAATATAGGCGAGGCTCCGTAAGCCCTGCTGTTGGTGAAGTTCATTCTAATTAGGTATCCCTCTCCGCCTCCCCCATAAACTGCACACATGGCTGAACCGTCGTACCTCTTCCTCTCCCATCCCATCACGTCTGCCAATATGTTGTCCGAGACAACCTTAGCCTCATAATGCGCCTTGGCACCGGTTTTGGGAGGGACTGTAATGTTGTTGGCGTCACCTATGGCGAACACATTGTCATAGTTCCCGACCCTGAGGCTCTCCCGGTCCACTGCAATGAAACCTGATTGGTCTGCAAGGCCCTTAAATTCCTCGGAGAGATACACTGGGGGGTCCAATAGGGCTAGGTCGTAATTGACCTTCTCACCAGTGTCGGATTCTATTACCCTGTTTTGGACGTCCACCTTGGTTATCCTAAATCCTCTCACGACCTTGATTCCAAGTTCCGTGGCTCTCTTTCCAAAAGCCATTGCCATGGGTTTCTGAATCTCTGGTGGGTTGAGAATAGGGTTGAGGAGAGTTACTTCTGCGTTGGGGAACCTCTTCTTGTGAAGGAAAGAGAACTCGAAAGGTGCAGCAGGACACTTGATAACTCCCCAGTAACCTACTACAATTTTCTTTCCAGAGAAAGAGTTCACGAGCCTCCTGATCTCCAGGCCCCCCTCCACGGTATGCCAATGAGGAATGGACGGGATTTCCTTGCTTTTCACTCCTGGCGCCAAAACTAGGTAGTCGTAACTGATTTCCCCCTTGTCAGTTAAGACCCTGTGATTATCAGGGTCCACCTTAGTGACCTTACTCTTAACGTGTTTTCCAGATACCACAGAGTCTAGAGGTCTAGTTATGGACTCTACTCTCTCTTCTCCCAGGGCTAGGTCCACTATACCTGGTTGATATACGTGGACGTCCGCCGGGTCCACTACCAGTACCTCAAGGCCCTTTCCAGCTAGCCTATTGGAGACCACTGCCCCTCCGTTTCCTCCCCCTACTATAACTACCCTCTTCATTTTAAACACTGTTAATCTTGGAGAAAGAATATTTAAATTAAACTCTATATTTTGGATTAAGCCCTGACCGCGGATAGGGTCCATCCACTCACACCCTAGATTTTAGCCCACAACCCGCACTCTCAGAACCTTCGACGGGAAATCCAGTGATATGTCAGGGGTGGCATTACCTCATTATATTCGATTTAAGTTATGCACCGTTGCCAAAAGTTTTCTATAAACCGTAAAGTTTTGTTACTTGTTGGGAAAAAAAGATAAATATAGTCACATCGGATGGGGTGAAGGTGCCCGGACGAGATGTGACGGTGGACTGAAGGTGTGGGTTTTTCCCAACGGATAGAGACTGTAACGCTTCTACGTAACTACTGGTTATTTTTAATCATCTAAATATCGTTTTGACAAGTTGTGTTTATATAGTATCACCGAAGTACTTCTTATTGATCCCCCCAACTGATGACGGGCACTGCTCACGAGGTTTGGGGAGTGA